>Ga0209629_10000301_pt1 | contig 25814 bp, 9 predicted proteins | sample TergutCu122P5_FD_187286 | JGI IMG/M metagenome (GOLD analysis project Ga0209629, IMG submission 187286) | Cubitermes ugandensis P5 segment gut microbial communities from Kakamega Forest, Kenya - Cu122 P5 (SPAdes) (version 2) | ecosystem: Host-associated > Arthropoda: Insects > Digestive system >...
TGTTTATGAAATATATTACATTCCTACTATATCAAGCATGCAAAACAAACACAAATGCTAGTACTTATGAGATTACATGATATCAGCTTAAAATCTGTAGCCAGAACACATTATACTATAGCATCAACTAGTAACCCAATTTCTTTCATGTTGAATTACAGTACGGGTACACAATGGTAACAATAAACAGTGGCTGTTTGTATTACCAAAACAATGAGTGGGGGAGGGCAGGAGACTGGGACAGATGGATGTACAATCGTACACGCAAGGCATGCTCCTGTTTATTAAGTTTTATGAGCCTGCAATACCACACATTCTTAACTGTGGTTACTACAAGGTGACTAAATGCTAACAGCCCCATTGCCTGCTTAAATTAAACTTGCCACACAAGTATGTGGGACAGGATACAGCTTAATTAATTTTAGCGGACAAATGGTCAGCTTCCTGTCCCAGATACCTTCCACAAGAGACAAGTGCCCACATATCCCTTGAATAGCAGGCTTGGTGAGTATCCCTGCATATCAGGACAATGTGAGAAAAACCTCTACCTCCACTGGGAATCAAAACCTAAACCTCCAGTCATCTTGAGTGTATGCACATTACTATACCGACCAGGCTCACAAACTGCTTGTATTTGGGCATTACTTAAAACTACTGTACACAGTTCACGTTCATACCACAATTCCTATCTACATGAATGCTGCAACGGCACAATCATATAGTACCTAGGCTATGGAGTGAACCATTCTGGGTCTGAATACACTAGCAGGGGCACACACATCCAGACCGACTCTGGGGGCCACACCAGCTTCTATTCCAACAGCCCCGGGGTTCTTTCACGGGGGTAACGCGACCGGTACTTAACGCCGTAGTTACGAATGAGGGGAGCCATACCCCCACTCTACCTACATACTTGAATGGCGTGAACACAACTTTATCTTTTCTATGCCATCCACATTCGTCCTGTTACTCCCTGCCTTCGAATCAAATTACGATGAAACAGCCCTCAACGCAGTTTTATAATGGTGTAACATTTGCTACACCTAAATGCAATTACACCAGTTCCGATTCTACAACGTAATACAGCACGGTACATACTGATGTTGGACAGCGCAACATCAAACTTCGCCTATAACAAGGTACTTTTATTCACTGCCTATTGTGGTGAACCACAATTCTACTTTCACACTGCATTAGGCAGTACATTTCTGCAGCGTAACTGGCGTCATTCCAACCATGGACACAACATGGCGGATGTTCATGAACAAAAGACCAAAACCACATTTTTCGGCACTACACTACTGCTAACAATCCTTCCCAAAGCGCGGCGTTCTTTAAAAGTGAAGTCAAAGAGAAAGTAAATAAAACAACTCTGGATTATTTGCATAAATAGTAGGCACGTCACACTTACCATAACGCGGTACGTAACTACGCCTTTGCCGTTCAATATCGCGTACACATCATTCAATATGGTGAACAACATGGATTAGAGTAGATACAGTGACGCCAGGGCACCTGCATTCATCCGTGGAAGTCGTTGGAACTGGCTGGTAACGTAGTTTGCATGGTAATCAGTGGTTTACATTGCATCATCTGTAGTTGGTGATGTCATCAGTGTTTTCTTTCCTCTTATCTCCCAGTGTTATTTATTTATTTATTTATGTCCATGTAGTTATATGGTAACATTAGACTTACCAATATGCAGAAAGTCATATACACATTAAAGTCAATTTTTAAATAATATAATATTAATGCATTAATAAAAGGTAATAGAATACAATATTTTAAAATATGGTACTATAGATAGAGCTGTTACTACAAGTAGTAATCTGTGGTTAACAGCTGCCATCTATATATCAGTGATGCATAAATGATAAGGCGCCGTGTTTGACAGAAACAGTAGCGGAATCGGTAAGAAGGGTAAAACCATTTTATCTCCATATTTTTACTTATTTCCCCGCTTATAAAAGAAATTAGTTTAGCCAATGAATAATTTTGAATAAGTCTGCAGCAACAGGAGAGAGTTCCTTTGAACTGTTACTTAATTGTAAGCATGTCTTAACTACCCAAAATCCCAGTGCTGGACTATCATGGTGAAGTATAAAATAGGACCAATCTACTCTTCAAGATCGTTTATCTACTAGCAGCAAAAAGTTTAAAATGGCAATCAAAGAGTTCTTTTTTCTCACCCCTCCTACTCTGTTAGAAAAGTTGTATTGCTAAGAAGTGATTGATTGTAATCAAGGACCTGACTGGAAACATTCTATGTAGATTTAAGTTGTACAGATTACAGTTCCTCTTGTTAGGAATATCTATGTAATTTTTTACTTTATTTGTTCTATAATTTTTCTTGTTATGTACATTGCATGTGACTGTATTCTATATCAAATTGCCCTCTTCATTGTGTGTATTTATTTAGACTGATGTATCGTACTTGCTAATGACTATGGGATATATATATATATGTCTATCTATAGTCTGTTGAAATTGTAGAACTTAAATTCAAGTTATGTTACCACCAAAGACACTTACCTGCAAGAGGCTTTTTTTCTTTCAGTCATTCTATCAGTTAGCAGAACAGAATGATTGATATTGCACTTACTGTGCAGCATGCTTGTCATGTCAAACCTGCACAGTACCAGGCCTAAGTTTCTGACCACTATAAAATAGAACATGTATAAATTACAACCTTCACTATGAAGACTTAAATATATATCAAATATGTAATTAATCTTTAAGTAAACTTAAGTCTTATGGGACCTGACACTGTGTCATTGGGCAAGTGGTTACTGCTAGGATTGCTTGACCCTGATGATGAAGGCAATATGACCTATCAAAACATTGGAATCTGCTCTTTCAACAACACAGCATCATATTCCTGAAGACTTGAGTAGTCACAGTGTTTAAGTGTATGCATCTGTGAAGACACATTAGATTGGACTGCAGTTGTGTGTTTCTCTGTCAATGCTGAAAAGACAGGGAAAATGAGGTCTACTTCACTGTCTTACTAATATTAATAGTACCAAATTTTTGGGATTAATCATTGTTAGTACATTGTCATGGAAGGATCATATTACTAGACTAACATCAAAACTAAATAAGGCTTGTTATGCAATAAGGGCAATAAAGCCATTTATGTCTTTAGATGTAATGAAAATGATCTATTATTCTTATGTTCACTCAGTTATATCTTATGGTATTATCTTTTGGGGTAATTCTCATCTTAGTGATAGTATTTTTAAAATTCAAAAAAGAATAATAAGAGTCATTACAAATTCTGGTAGACATGACTCATGCCGTGATTTTTATAAAAAGTTACAAATATTTCCACTTCCGTCCCAATATATCTTCTCATTACTTGTTTTTGTCAACAAGAATAGAAGTTGCTTTATATCTAATTCTGAGATTCATGGCATTAATACATGTCATAACCACAATTTACATTTGCCTTCCACAAATCTAACACTAGTGCAAAAAGGAGTCCTTTTTTCTGGAAGTAAGATTTATAACCGCTTAACATTAAACATTAAAATGCTATCTAAAGATGCTAACCGCTTCAAATCTACACTAAGAACCTACCTCACAGAACATGCGTTCTATAGTCTCGACGAATATTACCAACTAACTTCCTAATGATTAAGGTTCTTTTTATATTTTTTACTTTTGTTACCTCTTTTGATTAAAAAAATAATTCAATTATAATTTTAATTTATACATGCTTTTATTACCGTCATTATTCATCTTATGTATCTACACATACTGTACTGTTGTATTACTTTATTGTTGTATTATGACAAATGCCTTGCATACTTATGTAGAATGTGACTGATTCCATATCTGTAAAGATCTACGGAAGGTGAATAAATAAGATATGATATAATTAGCTTTTTTTTTAATAGGTGTTTTCTTAACATGGTCATTGGCAGGATATCTTTCAGTTGTCTTCTATTGTAATGGAATTTTTCTGTGAAGGAAATGTGTAAGTAAAGAACAGTCATAATTATTCATTTCTAGGAAACACAACATAGGTCTAAAATTATGCCAAGCTTCAAACAGCAGAAAGCCACGAATTTGTGAACGGAATGAAACAATCCTAATGACTGTTCCTCTTCACCAACATGGAGCCAACTCAGTAATAAAGTCACTTAAAGGTATGGGTGGAAACAAACTGAACATATGGTGCAGTAAAATTTATGCCTTCCTTCCACAAATATATCTTGATTGCAGGACCATAAATCTATTTACCTTATTCAGAAAAAGTATGCCACTTCTGCCAGACATTAATTACAAAGGAATTATTATGCCATAATTCTCACCTCTATTAAAACTATATTTATAGGACTAATTTTTCTTCATTGTCAGGTGTAATAGCAGAATGTAATACAAGTAGCATTGGCTGTTCCTGTATATCAAAGTGGAGAGTGGAGGAATCCAAATGGAACAGTCAGTCATTAGCATTAGCACAATTATGCAGAGGCTTTGTTGTAGACAAGACTGTCACACAGAATAATCAGGTAAATTATGCTGAAATGTTGCTTACAGGAAGCAACATAGAATTAGTCATCATATGCTGAAATTAATATAAAAATAGTCACTCATATATCAACACTACCAATTGCAGTACTGGTAATAGCTAGGTTATACCATATTTCCCGGCCCACAAGACGCACCGTGATTTTTTCGTTAGAAATTTTAGAAAAAAAAAAATGTTGAATGTATTTTAATTTTAATAATTTATTGGAAGAAAACAGTATTGTTACATACCAAAATTAGCAACCATAATATAATTTATTCATCATAGAAACCCAGAAAATCGTCGTCACTGCCACTAAAATTATCTTCATGGTTGTTTTCACTCGATGCGTCACTTTCTTCATATAAAATGTCATCTTCACTTCCATCTAGTGCATTGCTAGTGCCACATTTTTTTAAAGACTTTACAATAGTCTCACTTTTAACTCGCTGTCAGGAATTTTTCATCCACTCGCAAACATTAGAAATTGAAGGCCACTTCACTCTTCCTGCCAGTGTAACATAATGAGTTGGTGCCTCAATCCACTGTGCCCATTCCTCATGCATAAATCCCTTGAATGGTTTATTAACTGAAACGTTCAGAGGCTGTAATTGACTAGTTAATCCACCAGGAATTACTGCGAGATGCGTCTTCAGTTTAGTGGCAAGTCTTTTTGTTGATTCTGTTACATGTGCCCTGAACTGATCGCACACTAATAAAGATGGCTTTTTAAGAAGACCACCTGGACGCTTGGACCACACTTTCTGTAACCACAGCTTCATTCCTTCTCCATCCATCCATCCTTCAGAATGAACATGAACATAAATCCCATGTGGAATTACATCTTTAGGCAGCATTTTTCTTTTAAAGATTAATAAAGGTGGAAGCTTTGTGCCATCAGCACAGCATGCAAGAACAACAGTGTAACATGTCTTCTCATTACCAGAAGTCTTTATCATAACTGTCTTAGCACCTTTAACATCCACTGTTTTATTCGATAGAACATCAAACATCAAAGGTACCTCATCCATCTTCCCTAATTGTCCTATCTCAAAACACAGTTTCTTTCTCATGTTTATGACATATTTATGGAATTCTATAATCTTTCTTTCGTACTCATGGGGCAGTTTTTGCGCTATTGTAGTTTTAATACGCATACATAGGCCATTTCTTCTCATAAATCTTTCACACCATGAAGTTGTTCCAGCAAAATCAGTAATAGACATTTCAATGGCTAGTCTTCTTGCTTCAATTACTGTAAAATCATTTTTGTTGAAACAGCAATTCCATTCTTCCTGTGATCTATTATCCAGTTCTTAACATATTCTTCAAGTTTTGGCCATTTAGGAGCACATGAACGTAAAGTTTTTTTACTCTTATCTGCTTTGATTAAATCTTTCCTTTGCTTCCTCCATTCTCATATCATCTTCTCTGTCAGAGGTGAGCCAAAACGCCTTTCAGCTGCCTGGTTTCCATGTTTATCAGCATAATTCATGACTTCAATTTTAAATGCAATGCTGTAGATAATCATCTCTGTTTTGATCCCATGAGGGTTTTCTTTGATTTTAAACTTTAAATGTAACTCTTTAATCAATGTTTGTAAAAATGTAACTTCACACAAAACAGATATACTTTAAGGAACTGTAACACACTTGAATTACACTTGGCTACACTTTGCTACTGCAGCAGCGTAAATACCGTGATGCCATGTATATGCTAGGTTAAATCCCCGGATAAGAAAGTAAGCCGTTCACAAGCAGTGATGCCAGATCTCATGATTTGGAAGCAAATTTCACTATCTCACAATAAAGATGTTGTATAATAGATGTACGGGTATTTGTAAGTTTGGAAATAATACTTACTCTCGGCGCATAAGATGCAGGTCAAATTTAGGTCACATTTTTCAGGAAAAAAAGTACGTCTTATGGGCTGGGAAATACGGTAATATGTATGTAGTGAATAACTACCCAGTGAAATCCAGCAAGCAGGATCCTTCTTGAGAAGCTAACATGTACACATCTAGTCACATGTATGTATGTGTGTATGTTTTTTGTATATTGTTGTAAGCTGTGATACTGCGGCCAGTAAAGTGCATCATATGGCATGTCTTGACTTCCTGCTGAAGCAGTATCAAATCCAGTCCCACTTGAACATCTTCCCAGTTGGTAAAGGGATCCAGAACATGAAACAGCTACTCACCTCCACTAAGGTGTTGAATTGGTGGAGTTCTTATTTTCATGACCCTGAAAATCACTTAATAGCATGGTGTGTACCTACACACATGTTACCTGTATTTTAAACAGTGACATCTTTAGGTGTTACTCCAAATTATGAGACATTTCATGTTACAGAAGACATGAGAGGTAAACTCTTTGACTACAGAATGGACTGGTAGATTAAAAGTAAAGTTGTTGTCCTTTTTTATCATCAAATCCATAACACAGGAACTAAAAATGCTTTTGCAAGAGTTGTCAGTGTGAACAATATATTTACCTAATATCATCTTTGTCAATGCAAGTGATGTTAACTACTGCTGTTTCTAGGTACAATACAAGAATGAAATGCACAACTTACCCTAATCTGCAATAAGGCCACACAAGGATATGGCAAAACAGCCAGCTGCCAGCTGAGCAGCTAAAGGGCTTGCAGTTTTAAGAAATTTTAACACTGAAAGTGAAAGGACAGGGTTGGACAAACAAGGACACTGCCTACAAGTATGTCTGAATTTCTGTCTGTGCTAAAGTTCATAAATGCTTGTTTAGCAAGACAGAGAAAGGAAACCATTTTACTGCAATTATTAAGTCTGGTTAAAGGGAATTTAATACAATTCATACAGAAATTTGTGCACTGTTCTTAACGGTGGTTCTCTTTATGCAGTTTAGAAAATCCAAAGTTTATTATGAAGCAAATACCTGTCTCATAGTTATGTACATTAAGTACAGAGATTATATGGACAGGCAATGCTGAATGTATGTAATGCTTAAAAGCAAAGTTTCTTCATTTCACAGCTCATGTTAAGTTACGTTGACACCATCTGTATAAATAAACACAAATTGCCATGCACAATTTCCCCCTATCTTTGTGTCCATAGGATCAAATTGTTCTATGCCAAGAGTCTCCTGTAAAGTAGAAATGGGAAATTTGATTTTCCAGGACACAACTTCAACCAGTCATAATATTGTATTAAAAATCCACATATTACAACAGGATTATGAATGTTCTCAGTATACCACACATTAAATTTGACACATATCAAGGATGTTGGTAATTTTGTGTGTATAACAATGTAAAGTACAAAGGCTTCAAAGTATAAACCTCTATGATGGTATGCAGTCATTGTTCTTATACTGGAGTGAACAAGAAAGCAGTATAATAGAGATATTTGCCGAAGTCAAGTAAACAATCTCTCTTTATCTAATGCCAACAAATACATACAGTATCACGTCATTTATATAAACAAATTTCATTACGATCTTTCTATTCCTTTGTTGTTTCAATTTCTCTTATTTCCCCTGCAATCAGAACAATTATGTTGCAGACTTACGGACCAATAAAAAGCTGCATGAATTTATATCAAAAATAAACTTTAAAAGAAATATTTTTAATTTATGCTGCAGAAGCACAGATAAAGTAATAAGTAAATACTTTCAATGACAATTCTGTACCTTGTTTCCTTTAAACATACTGAGAAATTTTCTAGTGAAATTGGACAAGGATGATGATGAAACAAGTTTTAGCAAGAAGTGAAGTGGAACTTCAAAGACAAATATTTTCAAAGAGATATAAAGCCACCATTAGGTGTCCTGCATGAATAAAGTATATAGTTTTGAAACTAAAGCAGTTGGCAGTGATGCAGTCAGTTTCTTGATACAAAACATAGCTTCAATATGTGACTCAAATTGAAGATACCATTCATTAATTCTCATAAATACAAAGAAGGTAATGTAATGAAACTAGAGACAGTAAATAGTAATGAATACATAAAATATAATTAATTTTCTTTGAATTCTTCACACTCACACACAACCTATTATAAAACATTCACTTCAACCCATTTCTATCTTTGGACTTTGGATATTATTGCAGTTATGCCATATGTATTTTCAAAGCTGTGATTGAGCAATAATATCTTGTAGATACTGGCTACATCCCTGTTTGCATTACAGAATTACTGCAATGTGATCAGAGATGTCAGATGGGAACAACTGTACTATGAACTGTCATCTGTATACTGGTATAAAATATGTAACAGCTGCACACAGGAGATAAACCCACCAGTCAAAATTCCAATCCTGTAATTAGTAAGAATTAAATAAAGTAACTTTGTTGACTTGATGTCTCTTTATGCCAGCTATGGGGCTAACTGGACGGAACTAATGTGTGATGTAGATCAGAGAACAAAATTATGACGGAAGTTATGTATTACAGCGTATCCAAAATAGTGGTCACCACTTTTCCTTCAGATAAGTGTCTTTTGCAGTATCCCAATGAAGAACTGTGGATGAACCAAGATAATTCCAGACAGTTTTTGAAATGTAAATATTCCCCAAGTACAGACAAATCTGTTACACAATAAGTTTCAAAGTTTTCCATTTTTCTTGGCAGTATATATTCAGATGATAAGTCCATTTCCTTTTGAGGTGATAGTGGGAGGTTAATTTTACGAATAAGTTATAGGAAACCCATAATGATTTTGTCCAACTACATTAATAGTTTAAAAAAAAAAACAAGGAAATATTAAACCTTCAGAAGTTAATAAAAATTTCATATACCACTGATTAGAAAATACAGTAAAACTCCTTTAACCCCACATCCAATAACTCAGCACTCCTGATAATCTGGTACTTGAAGAAAGTAGTACTCAATATTTCTACCAGAAAAAAAAAGTTTAATCAATTAAACAGGCAGATCTGAGGGTCATGTTCAAAAAGGCCTCCAAGGGTGTCTGTACCTCAAATGTTGTGGTATGTCCTGATCCCTCCATTGACTTCTTCAACTTTGAAGATGCCAAACCAGAATAAAAGAAATACCCAAATGGAATACTCCTGTGATTAGTGGTATAGCACAAATATAAGAGCAGAAACAAAAAATTACCTGTAAATAATTATGTCAGTAGAGACACTGTCTGATAATCCAGCACTGTCCAGTTCCATGGGTGGTGGATTAACGGAAATTTACTGTACTATGCAATAGAAATGTATACTTTATATAACAATATACTGGAAAAACGTCCACAAAAGGCCAACAAATCCAACACAATGTGTGCTGTATTGAAAGTATATTGAAATGGAGAAATTTCTCAACTTCAGATATGATGACACAGAAAGCAAGATTCAAAACGTTTTGCAACAGAAGATTAAAACATTATGTTTGTGTAAGCCAACTTATCTTAGGAAGGGTCAACATTAATAAATACCATGTTCTGGTAGGTAGTTATCATGTCAGCATGTTTTAGAAACCTGGTACTATGCCCTGGCGTATTTCATGATCGACACATTAAAAATTCTCATATATTTATCTTTTTGATTAATTAGAAAAGCTGTACTATCTATCCAGTGTTGCTTATCACATTATGAAAATGTACATTGAGTGGGACCTTGCCATATAAACTGCCTGTATCAGTTGACTTCCATCTGAAACTGACATTTGTGCTGCAACATTAGTGGAAGTCATATCACTACACATCAGACACATCTTTGCTTGGTGTGTCTGCACACGCACATGCACACACACAAGCACACATACATACACGTACACCCTAACACACACTAACACATCTTTGATGATAGCAGGAACATTTCGAAGTTCCTCTTATACATAGCAGTTTGTTTATAAGTTTGTTTATATATATATTATTAAAAAAACTAATATCTTTATTAAAACACAACCTAATGTTTTGTGTATATTTCTTTTCTTTCATATGCATGTCTTTGATCAATGTTTGTATACCCAAAGCCAGTGTATCAAATTGTTTCTTTGGTTATTACTCTAATCACACATGAGTCATTAGTTGCAGCAGTCACTTGACTCGGAGCACCACCAATAGTTTCAACAGCCGTTCGTTAGTGCAGCTGACAGACACAGGAACAGGAGTAGCTCAAAGCAAGGAAGGGATCACACTAGCACTTTCTTTTGTTAATCACAGGTTAGTGGTATCAAGTTAATGCTTTTTTTTTTGTCTCATTAAGCATGTTCATACATACAAAAGAATCTTGACCATATTTTCATTGCTCCTCCTCATGCCATTTCTGGTTTGGAGTGGGCTGGGTGGAAGATCATTGCATCTTGTAACCATTTAGTGCTTCTAATTTCATGACTATATCATTGAAAAGAAATAAATGCAAAGTTAAAGCAGATCTGATAGATGATTGTTGGAAGAGTGTGATGGCTTCTGTTGGCTCTCATTCTTAAGATTCTTCTTTTCCTGCTCTATAGCCAGTATGGAGGCCATCTTGTAGTTAATAGGCCCATATGAGCGATAATCCACATCAGCGTAGTCCAGGTCAGAGAATTCCGGCCGGAATGGCTGTAAATGATAAGTTACATGAGAGGAAACTATTCTCTCAAATGGGTAAGAAAATTTGTGTTACTTATTATTTTACGACGCTTCTAAAAATTCCTTATTGAAATCCAACATTCAAAACACAACATGCAGTTGCAATGGATAAGTGTACTTTTATCCACAAAGGATTAATGCTTTTCAATAACTGATTTTCAGGCACAGTTTTATTAAATCTATTTTAAAATATGACATTGTTATGATGACTAAATATGTTTAAGGCGACAAAATGATAACTATCAGCAAAATAAATTAATTTTAATTATTACTGATTTGCTCTTTAAAATTAGTGCATCCATCAATTTCAGCACTGGAGCTGGCAATATTAGGAAGATGATATGATATAATATGAGGGGAGTAAGTTGTGCTTGTAGCATGCTTATGAATGGGAACAACTTTAAGTCTATTGTCTGTTAATATGTTGGCAATTAGATGTTAATATAGTACTTTAATTTCCTAACCTGAACACTGTATATCATACTGATCTACCATTGAACACTGCAGACAGACAACAAAATTGAGAAAACTGAAGTTCTGACTCAGAAATATTGCTTTACCTAACAGCACCAGGATCACTAAATTCTAGCATTTGTTTTGAACACTGCTAAGTAAAACTCTGTTCATTTACTTGTGCATGACTGCAATGAATATAATTATAATTATAATGAACCACATCACACAACAGACATGCAATAACAGAGATACTTCACATCACACAGTAATGATCTGTTCCAACTTTCTTCAAAACAATTACTCTACTCTCCAGTAACACATTTATCATTGGCATGGAGAAACAAATACTCATGCATCAACAAGGTGGTAGTTGGAGTGCCATCAGACAACTGATAACATACAGGTGCTCAAAAGATGTGTAAAAGGAGTAAATACTGTTGCCTCACTTGAAGTTAATCACCATGTAATAGTTCCAACCTAACCAACCAAGGTAGAGTACAGGAAGTTATACCTACAACTTCTCTCTATGCCAGTTTGCTTCTTCTAATAAATGTATGTAACGCTGGCTTTGGGGCGTTCCTGTTGAGAAAATAGACATGTTAAATGGTTGTAATGTACATCACAACAAGAGTCTTGTTAATAAATAATGTTAATGGTTGTGTACTAATCTGTACATCGTTTGAGCACCTCCATGTATCATACATACATACATTGTTCGGATTAAGGGGAAATGGGTATCAGATGATGGGTGTGCCTTTATTGATGACTGTGTATAATCAAATCAACATTAAAAGGAAATGGAAATTCAAAGTATCAACTTTGTTATAAGATAGGTAGGTTGAATACTCGTATTTCCAAATCATTACAGAATAATCTATTTCTTGCACTAGTGATTAAAAAGTTGCCATTAATTCAGAACTTACAAAAATCAGTTGTATGGCTTCTAATACAAGAAACTGGATACAAATATAAAAATATTATAAATGTGAATCTTATGCTGGCGTTCATGTGTACCAAATATTTAGAACTGAGAAAAGAAGAACATCAATTATGAGATATTGGAGGGAGTCAAAGGCACTCACAAAAGACACTGTATGAGACAAGACAGGCAATGTACGTATAATGTAACATTGAGGCGCATTTGTGTAACCATTTTTGCCACGGAAGAAAAATAATTATTAAATATTATAAGTGTGTGTCTGTATTCTTGCATATTTTCTGCACAGCATTATATTGCCATCTGTGGCCTGTCTGGCTGTATCATATTTTTCCACAATTTCTCATAAATGGCATGATTTTTGGAAGAAGTTATTGAACATACAATGTATGTTTTGATATTCTCTACAAACTTTTATCCAAAACATTTCTCATTCTAAGAATTAATGAATGAGATATTATCATAAATGTACAGAGGTTTTCATGTAAAGTGTCCATTATTATTGTCATACTTTAATGAAACTTGAACCTTCTTGACAGATTTTTGAAAATATTCATGTATCAAATTCTGTGAAAATCCATCCAGTGGGAGCCAAGTTGTTCCGTGTGGACAGACAGACAGACAGACATGACAAAGCTACCAGTAACTTTATGCAATTTTTCAAAAGCGCCTAAAAAGCTTAATGTATTTTATCTGTCTTCTGTTCAGTTTCATATATTTCCAGTTCAGTAGCCAATTGCCTAATGACCTGATACACCAAAAAAAAAAAAAGGTCCTTGAGGTGTAGAATAAAATGGCTCATCTGCAATGGAATCAAGTATAGTAAGTAATGTACAGCTCCAACTTTCTCAGACATAATACGAAAATTTAGCTTGATAATTTTACAGATGGCCTGCAATATTATTTATTTTTCATCTGTTATCTGTTCTTAATACATATAAAAGAGGGACAGTTTTCATCCATTACCTGTACTTAATACATGTAAAAGAGGGTCAGACAGAAAGTGCTACATCCTGCTTTCTATTGCATGCCATTTACAAACTGGGCATATGATGCTTCAAATAATTATGCCACAACATTGCTGAAGGCATAGTTAGGCCCATTTTCCATCATCAACAGTCTTCGTATACTTTTGAACAATAGCATGTACTTCCATTTAGTATATGTTACTCTCCTTCATTTGCAGCCTCTGGCTCATGGCATTATGCAGTGCCTCTTTATCTGTGTAGTTGTTTTCTCTTGGGCCACCTTTCCAATGATCAAACAGGTGAAAAATCTGATGGTGCAAGTTCACAGCTGTAGGGTGGTTATGGCAACACTCCCCGTCCAAATTTCATGATGGTCTCTGTGATGTGTGCACTTATGTGTGGCCTAGCCTTGTCACAGGGAAGCAGCAATGCTGACACATTTCATGCGGGATGAAAATGAAAAGGTGAGCTTTCAGACTTTCTATTTTCAATAAAACAGTCAGAGTTTACATTTTGTCCTCCAGGTAAGAAGCTCACATGCATAACACCTTTCTCATACCAAAAGAAAGTAGCCACAACTTTTCCCACTGATGGCACTCTTGAATATATTCTTTATTTGGATTTCACGTAGCACAATTACATCAATTGGTATTGAATTCAGGTTAAAAATGATTGTTCCAGGATTTAATCCAAATTTGCAACTGGAAGCTCTCACATCCTGTATCATTTCAGTGCAAACAACCAGTACCAATTGCTTTCCTGGCATCTTTACTTGCATCTACCTTCAAGCAGACAGTGGAAAAGACAAACTCTTCATCAAGTTCCACTACACAGCCTTTACCAGTGGGTAGGGTGTACCACAATTCATTTGTTGTGCAATGGTCACTGTGTATCAGTTCATGAATCTGGCAGATATCACCAGGCATTACTCCAGTGCAAGGATGAGCATTTTTAGTTTGTCATGAAATTATTCTCCTCCTACTTCAGGTTCTTTAATTCATTTTACCCATCCTGAACAATACTCACATTCACAGTTACTTAATCACACAGTTTCAGAAAATGTTTATCAACACAAAACAGTTTCTCACTCTTAGCATCAAAGTACTCAGTCATTGCTCATTCATTGAAAATGCACAGTGTCTGCCATTTTAGAATCAACAGGGGTACTGCAGTCTGTCCAGTACATGACTGAGAATATTTGACTTCACAGATGTAGTGGTTATTGACATGAAATAAAAATGTAAAAGATAAAAAAATAGGAGGAATTTCTTTCTGATTGCCCCTCATATTTGTAACCAAATGTTTAAATAATACTGTGACAACAGAGCAAGAAAAAAATTAAAGTTAACTGCAACTGATTTTATTGCAATACTCTCAAATCAGCAATAGGAGAATCCGTAGACTGTTGAAACAGAACATTACTAGTTCTATACTAAACAATTTTCATACACAGTAATTCATATTGCAACAATTAAGTAACTTGCAAGACCAAGTTTTAGATGCCGATTCGCTAGAAGGATTATTTAGAATAAGACATTTGTGTACTTTGTTCTTATGCAAGTCAATCTTGAATGTCCTGGTTATTTCAAACAGAGAGAGCATTAGAAGTAAAAGAGTGGGACACTGCTCACTATTCTTAGTTATCTTTATTGTAGTTAGAGACATGCGCATAAGTATGTTAATATTCTCATGTATATCAGTTTTACAGATAAGGTGTGCAGATATGTTATGATTACCATCAGCAGATGTTACATTAAAAAATCACTAGCACAGCAATGTTTCTGAGGGCCTAAACATGGCTCAAGAATGGAATCATTAAAACGTTTCTGGATAGACTTGAAGTCACCTCCGTATGTTAATTTTTTTTGCAGGTACTATGGTTTTCACAGCAGTGTAGTCAAGAATTCCATTTTGCTGAAATTTAATGCTATGTCGCTGTATAGGTGTATAGGTGGTTTATGTTGTTCTGAAGAAACTACTCACCTTCATTTTCAACAGTTCAAGGTCCATGAACTTTAAACCCTCAAAGATGAACCATTTACCAAGCAATTAATTTTATTTATTTAAATTTTTACAGTATGTATTTGAATCTAAGATTGCTTTTAATAATGATGATGAAGTTAATAATATTTAATGTCAGATTTGGGGTGCATGAAGGCAGAAAGGGTTTTCTGAAACTCAGGACATGGGCACAGCCAAGCCACCACTGTACTGCACTACAGTACCTACATCCCTGTTGGTACTACTATTTAGGTCCTCTGTTTTAATGTTAATATATGTGGCTATTAAACACACACATACATACACATTATTAATACCAGCATTTATGCCTTCGGCTGGAGGAGGATACTGCTTTCTTTACAAAAACAGTATTGACATAAGAATGGTAACCAGGAAAAAAAGGCATGACACAAGTGATTTTATTGTGGCCAATGTAAATTTTTATTGTAAAAATGGACATAGGGATTGAATATAACGTATGTTAGATTATGTTCAATGTGACATATTTGTATTGTTTGAAATACTACCTTCATTTTAAATTCTTAGTTATTCAGTGACCTGGTAAGATGGCCCAAAATTTAATCTGTATTGCATGTACCGATTAAAAGGGTGTTACCAAACCAAGAATTTATATTCTTGGACACAGCTGGTAAACCTATCAGAATACATTACGTATTCACTACTACGCTGAATAGAAATATGCCTGTACCAACCTTTTCACACATCAATCTCCTGTCCAACATCATGAAACTTCAAGATGGCATATTCTGTAGAGTTTTGTGGTGCTCTATAGTGTGGGAGGAGATGGGGTTCACGCCTGCCATTTGCTGCCAGGGCTAAGTCTGCATACACTATGCTATCTGTGACATAGGGTTCTGCGACATAATAAGGCTGCTGGTATTCCAAACGCATGGGTGGGAGATATGTCCTATTGCTGATGCTGCTGTTGGTCTTGCTGTTTTGCCTTGTGCTCCCACACAATGGCTGAGACTGTTCTTTCCCCCCCATTGCAATCGATGTTTGCTGGAGGTTCAGACTGGTAGTTTTGGTGTTGGGAGGTGTCAGTAGTAGATGATGATGTGATGATGTTAGATTGTAGTGGTGGTGGTGATGGTGGTGGTGGTGCTGATGCTGCTGTCGGTTCTGTGGAGAAGTTTCCAAGCCATGCATGTTAGTGAGCGTTATTATAGCAGTTAAACATATAATTAATTAGCATTAGTTCTTTGGAAAGCATGTGCAGAAAGATGATTTAAAGGGTTAGTTGTCATGGGAAAAACATAACAATTAACTGTTACAACAAATCACTGTTAAACATTGCCATTTCTGTGAATGTGAGGTTGCATAAACGGAAATGCAAGAGGGCAACACTAGATACTTCAAAAGTACGTAAATGGCAACTTAGTTTTGTTTTCAATGAAAGAATTTTAAGAAAACGTACCAAATATTTTATAAACAGAAAGTCAGTGAGTCAACTTGATCATAAAACTTACAACTCCTTTATACAGTGTAACTGCAAATACCATTCACAACCATTTTTGAATTTGTAATTCCATTTCTTATATTTGAGTTTCCGTGCATCATAAGTCTATAATATGTAAAGAACCAACAAGATGCAACTTTGGGCAGTATTGTTTTTTATTAACAACTGCAAGTACACTCTACATGTTTTGGATGCTTTTCGCACCCATCATTAGGAGTACTAAAAACTGTAGTAGCAGCCACTGGTGCATGTCGGCTATGAAATAGTGTAGGAGACCGATCTTGAACGCCTTTACTGGATATACATCATCCTGACCCATGACACGCACCAGTGGCTGCTACTACAGTTTTTAGTACTCCTGACGATGGGCACGGAAAGTGTCCGAAACATGTAGAGTGAACTTGCAGTTGTTAATAAAAAACAATACTGCCAAAAGTTGCATCTTATTGGTTCTTTATATATTATACTGTAATTCTATCATTATGATAAAATTCCCCACAGTAATTATAATCATGGTGATGACAATGTAGGCATAGAGAGACTCTATTAGGCCTGCTTTAGTTCAAAAGTACAGTGTAACAATGAAATCTTCTCAACTGTACAGAAACCCTACACAAATATCTGTTTTCCTCGCTGTGAATACCATCTCTACAACTAAGCAATTCAAAATGTGATTGCAGTTACAGTAATGCAGATGTGGACAGTATCACAAAGGATATCATACACAGGAATATTGATCTCCATACAATCCAGAATCTTAGATTCCTTGACATAACTCAAAGGTAAGAAAGACTGTGCTGCACACACACTGCTTTCTAACAATCTCAATGTAGAAACAAAGTAACAAGAATGGAGACTGCTGAAATATAGTCTTACTTTCTCAACAAGCTTCTGACACTTACCAGATCTTAATATCAGACATATTCACTAAAATGATATTAGCCAGTACTCTGTTGCCATGTCTGAATCATAAAACTACTCTGGTGGTGGTAATGGAATGTTTGAGAATAAGTATGCTAAAAAGTGGTTCTCTGTCTTTCTTAGAGTAACTGATCAACTTAAGAGCGACTGATTACTTGGTTTTTCACTTACAAAGTGAGATACAACAGTTATGTTCTCTTTATTAACCCAGAAATTATTAAATACTTTATAAAATATTAGCAGCCATGTCTTTAAGATAGTGAAAATAATTCTTAATTCAGAAATTTGTATTCACATAACAGGAAAATCCAAAAATTTGAAGCATTACTGGAGTTGCCATGTACCAGTTTGAGGCCTGTGCATGTTCTTTGTGTATGATAAGAGTGAGATAATTTATAACCTAAATGTTGGAAACACACAGTTACTCTCACATTGCTAAGAATTATTCTTTAATTCTTTATGAAAAGACTGCAACAAGAGAACTCCTGTTGTAAGAGCCTGTGAGCTTAATTTATTGTTTTGTAATATCTTCAAAATAGCATGAATGAAGCATAAAATCCCTCACTTTTATTGGTATGCCTTTCTTGTAATTTTCATTGTATTTTCAAACATAAAAGTGTGTGCAGTACAGAAATGTTGTACAGTTCGTTGCTAGGTTATGTATGGCATATAACTAGTGTCCTTTTTTTTCTCTCTTGCAAAAGACGTGGTGATAACCATGAAGGAAAAGTGGATGATGTGCAACACATTTTTAGACAGGTCTCCTTTCTTAAAGAAAGAAAGCGTTCAATACGACATACTGCCACAGAAAAAGCTCTGCATATATTATAATGCTCATTATGACATATGGTAATTGTGAACACTTACCGATATCTTATAGCATTTAGAGGGGCAATTGTATATGAGCTTTAAGTGAAATGACTGACTTGAAGTATATATTGAAACTGCTACATACACTGACTTAAAGAATCCAACTACTACAAACTATAGAAATACTAGTTTTCTACATATTTATACATCAAAAGTGCAGACTAATATGGGAAATCAAATATTTAATGATAATATAATGCAACTCACGTGGCACATAAACAAGCACGGTTGCAACATATATGCCTGAGTCCAGCTTAGTAAATGAAAAGTTGAAAACACCATGTTAGAACATCTGTTTCTATTGCATATAGAAATAAATATACATCACAACTTGCTCTTGTGTGTTGTATTGCAAGGTTTTTTCAAACAGACCTCCATGACATGCACATTTTTGCAGTCATTTCACAGTACTGTCAGTACAAAAGTACAAAACATGCTGCATTATTTATTTAAAACCACAAATTTATGCAGTCATAGACTGTATGTGGGGGTCTCATCTTCCATAAAATTGTTTTATAATATCACAAAAACGGTGTTTCTGATGAAACTAAAAATTTGACAAAGCAAATATAAATAAAAGTAAACAAACTGTCTTAAAGCAGTAGTTCTCAAAAGGTGTGCTGTGAGTGTCACTAAGTGTGCCATGAGGTTTTGAACGTTATGTCATTGCAGATAAAAGGAAATTTATAAATAATTTTGTTTAAAATAAGTTCTACTACATATACGCAGCACGGGTTAAATACAGTATTAGCAATATAATCATCCTCCATTTTTCAATAGATCTACATGTTCAGGAACCCAGGAAATAAAAAAAAAAACCCTTTTTTAGTTACACACCAGGAATGTTTCATGAGCTATATTTGTAAGTAATTATGCTTCACTTTTGGGTAATTATCCTGTAGTGTTCCTAACTTAGACATTTCATGTGCCACGATTCCTCGTGGCAAGGAATAATGTGCCATGAGCACACAAAAAAAGTTTCAGAACCACCATCCCCTAAACATACAAACAATTTTAAACATAACACCTAGAATAGATATAATAAATTGCTGTATTATACATGTATTCTTATATTCCTAGTTACCCTCTACTTTTGTTTTTTTCTTGATGGTGGTCTTTTCTTTTCTACACCAGTCATTCATGCATGACAATGATGATTTGCTTTTAAGAGTTCTCCACAGAATATGCATAAAAGAAAGGAAAAATAAGGCAGTTGTGTCTTGCAGGTTTTATGTTTCACCTACAAAACTTCCCAAGGATTTAAACGAAATACGGTATTTGAGAAGGCTGAATTAAAAACTGTAAAATTTAATTTGACCGTGTACAGCCACATCTTAATCAAAAACCAGAAATGAACTCATCATCATCATCATTATTAATTTCATATACCAGAAATCCTCAGAGGGTACAGTGACAGTACTATGGGATATGGAATTAGTCCAACACACATGATTTCCTTTACAAGCACAGCCAAGGGCTTTTGTCAGTATACATCTACATCTTATATTAGAATAATAAGAATATAATAATAAACATAAAAACAATTGAACAATTAAAATAATGACTAAGCAAGCGGAAGCATTAGAGTTCTATGACAGACACAATGTAGAATACGTAAAAATTCTTCATAATGTGTTTTCTTTTTTAATGTGGTTAAAATATTCATGCAATGTACAATAAGTATTACAGTAAAGAAAGTTCTTAATTAATTGTTTGAATTATTGAATATTCTGAAGTTATCCTTTATACATGTTGGTAAAATATTAAAGCATTTTAAACCCATGTAATAAGTGCTCTTATGATAAATTGCTATGTGTGATGGAAATCAGAAACATATCTAGTATATCTATCATGTATGTCTAAGTTTTGTATACATCGATCCTTATTATTATAAACAAAACATGCTAATGAAAAAATATATTGAGACTGAAGAGTCAAAATTTTGAAGGTACTAAATAATTTCCTGCATGACTCCTTTTTCCTAGAAATTTATGATTATTGTTATTTTTTATTTTTTATTTTTTTTTGTAATCTAAATATGTTTATGTTGTGGGGTAAACCATAAACCATAAGTAATACTTGTTGTGACATGATCAGTTTTAGGGTTCTTAAGATGTAACATGCAGCACTGAGTTTCATTAGAAGTGAATCTATGAGTGCTTGCCATTGTAAGGTACTACACAATATTATTCCAAGAAATTTCGTGTCTAACTTTGTATCTGTGGATTTATTGTTCTTTCTAATTTGTGTCTCAAATAAGTGAATTTTTTGTTCTAAAATGTAAAAAGTTAATTTATCATAATTTAACTTAAATAAATTTGCAGAGAACCATTTATTTAACTGTGGAAATATCTCTCTGCTGTTACTCATAAAATTTGTACTACTAGTAATAGTTATGACAACACTAGTAGCATCTGTAGAAAGAACAAGGAAGAAATACCTTTCTAGTATTAATGGAAGATCATGGATATACATAAGAAACAACAAAGGCCCTAAAATTGAACCTTGTGGAACTCTTCTTGATTTTGTAGATGTTATGACGAGTAGGTTTTTTACATTTATTTGTACTTTCTGATATCTGCCCTCCCAGTATGTTTTAATTAGACTGAAGAAATTACCTTTTTTTGCCATAGAATTTAAGTTTGGATAATAAAATTCCATAATTTACACAATCAAAGGCCTTTGTTAGGTCGCAAAATATTCCCCCTACAATTATTCTTTTATTTAAGGCATCATAGGTTTCATTTAATAGATTAAATGTGGCCTTGCTGTTGAGGAGTTTAACCTAAAACTGTTTCATTGTTTTGATAGAAACTACATATTATATCCCCATATTATATGGCAGTCAAAAAAAGAGGCCAATAAATTTCATTATGACATATAAATGTATTTTAGATGCCCTGGATGTTTAACAAAATTCGTGCAAAAATAATTTCTGTTCTTGAAAATGTATGTCTTCCATCGGATTGTATCCCCCCTTGCTGTGGCATGTTTTATTAAATATGCTATAACAAAAGTACTGTGACTACAAATTTTGAAGGCTAGTAATGTACTTTAATTCATGAACAGCACTCCTTTTGTTTTTAGTCCACTGCTGATAAGTAAACAGTTCTTATTTTTTGCAAAATTTAAATTAATTATTTGCAGAAACATGTCAGAGATGAATCAGTAACTACTGTCCAAACTATCCAAGTGAGATGACATTCTAAGTTAGAAACATAAAAAAGAAAAACATTGCTTGCAGTGCTGAAAGATTACCAGTTATAGAAATGTTATTTGTAATGAAGAAATAGAATGAAAAATTCAAGAACCAGTTCATGTAGTGACTAAGTTACAGAAGTCTGGTGTTATAATTTTTACAAAATTACAAGACACATTAACACTCTGTACAGCTGTCAGATTCAGTACTGTGAATATAACATATTAATCTTCCCACTTATGTTTTGCAGTCACTGTTGTCAGTGACAGTTCCTACTGCATATGTATGGAAGCAGACCATCATGTAACAACCCCATTTCTTTTGGTGTTCGAACTTTCATTATACACAGTAAATTATTGCTTGTTTTATGAATATAGTATTACCAGCTAGCACACAAGAGCAAGCATAGATAGCAGAAAAACAGAGCATTATGTCCTATAGAAAAATATTAAAACTAACCTGTTGAGGACTACACTCCTGAGTGTTGGGTATGATTGGAATAGGCACATTCTGATACGTGTGTTTAACAGACTTATTAGCAAGCTGTTTTCTTGGAGCTGGCACTGGAGGGACTATATTGTCTAACCTCCTACTCTCACAATTATTGTTATTAACTTCATTTTTGTTTCCAGATTTTTCTTCTTGCACACTTGACTTTGATTCTGTTAAATTCTCCTTCATTGGCATACTGTGCACCTGGACAATTTGTGTTTGATTACAGTTCCTATCCAGCTGCGAAGATAAACTGTCACTCTGATCTCTCTTTTGTAGCCTCATTGAGTAAAAATGAGGGTAGTCCTGTCCTATGTTGGAGCTGTGTTTACTTTTATGTGTTTGTAGGGTACAAAATTTGCGTTTTGGCAACAAGGCTACAGACTGAGTTCGGTTATTTAAATGAGGACCAACATGACTTCGAGTGGATCCGTAGCCAGATGATCCATAGTGACTGAGTTGGCTTGATGGCCTACTACTGGCATTCACATTACAACTGGTAGGAGCAGGCTGCAAGCAGACAATTCACGTGCAAGCACACAAATTCATCACAGGCTAAACAAGTGAAGTGCACAAACATCATGCATCAAAGTATTACACTTCAAAACTAAAAATATGGTAAAAACTTGAACATAAAACACAAAAATGATATTATATCCAGGGATGAAATGTTACACATGATCTGCCACATCATAACACTATGTTTCATAGTCCCTTTCATGAAAATTCTTATACAATAATCCTAACCTGGAACTTTGAAAACAAAAATATGTGCATTTAGAAGAAGCATAAAAGTATATATTTAGTACGATCATGCTCATTCCACTGATATACAGAAAGGGTGGAGAATATGCACCTTCCAGATATTTTGTGAGTTGTGTAAAATGTATATTTGACAGATTATACTGTATTGATGACAATGCATGAAACATTGATATACTGTTCCTTCTGAGAGAAAGATTTTGTTCTTAACCACTGAGCTATATAGACACAATGTTCTTTTCAGTGAAGTCCAGTTCCAGGTTTAATTAAAGCAAACCTGACACAATTTTCTTGCTGTTCTTACTGACAGGACCCTTTTATTCTTCACAGTGCCCACATCAAAATTATTTTTCTGGATATATTTAATTGCCACAAACATGCAACAATATACCAGCATTTCCAAAACTTGAATTTTCATAGCAATAATATACACAGCTCCTAAGGTACAGGGGGGTGGGTGGGTGCATGGTGAGTGGTGTAAAGATGAACTGGTAAATGTGCAAAATCATTTTCAAATACATACATGTATGTTTATCATTGTGGAATAGTGTGTACATTCATCAGTTTAGGTTCACACATACTGATATGTGCACATGCACCATAACATACATGCAGCTGGTAACCTGTGCACTGTATTGTTTATTGACTGTAAACAAAACCATATGGAGTGGAGATGTTGAAAGAATGTCAGAAATTGGTTGACTGGATTATTAAAGAGCAAAATGCTATATAATTTGGATAAACTCATGCATTTCCTGCACAGAACAATGTAGAGAAACACAACTGACAGACTACTCATAGCAGCAACATTTCACCGAATTAATGCACAAAGTGTCATGAACCACAGGACCAAAGTTGGGTTGGAATTATTAGAAGAAACTCTGTACACCGAATGTTATTTTTAGATCAGAACAATCCAAAAAATAAAATTAAGATCCAAAATATCTTATGTCTTCTTATCAGACTATACCAACTCTTATAATTTTTACACTAAATATTTAAATTCTTTTGCATAATATTTTGTTAGTAAATAATGGAATGAAGGATTGTCTTTACAATATACATGGACTAAAAACTATATGACTATTATACTAACTCATGAATTACAGTCCTTGAGAAGGTGAGAGTTGCTGAGTTTGACAAGAAATTATCTACCTTTTATGGAACCAAAAATTTCATTACCATGTCTTCTGGACTAATCAAGTCATATCTTCACACTGTCCTTATTGAAGGCCCATTTTTATGTGTCAGATTTCACATTTTCACAGTGGCAAATATTAAAAAGTTCAGATTTTTAACCAAAAGATGACAATCTAAATATTCTTTAATGTGATACTGCCATCTACACTAAAATCTTCCAAGTGGTCTCTTGTGGCGGGTTTTCTGTTTAAATTTTACGTGCATTTTCCCCATACATCCTGCATGCTGTATCTCATTTTTCTTGCATGAGTCATTACTTACAAAAATTATTCAGCCTGCTTAGTTTAGACATTCAAATGTGGTTTGAAACTTGCATTTCTACAGCAATGCTATGTGATGTACTTACAGCACAGTAAGGAATTAGCAGTCCTGCTTCATATTAATGAGGCCCCAAGTTCTAATCTTGGTTCAGAGGCTGTTTATACTGTCTAAGGTTTTAGACATATTCTGCAGTATTATCTTCAAATAAGTCACAAGTATGTCTTTCCATACTTTTAAAGTTCATTACTTACAGATCTTCCTATCTGATGCAACTGAATTTATGCAGTCAAAATAACATTAGTAAATACTAAAGTAATAAAAAGTAGAACTGTATCATATGAAGAGACAATCATATTTTAAAGTTTCTGGACATATTTAAATTTTTCATGTTATATTTCTAAAGCTCATAGAATAAAATAATAACTTCAACCATACTCCATTTTAGAAATCAAGTTTATCAGAACTACAGCTCAGAAATATTTAAATCTGACACAAAAGAAACAGTCAATATGTTTTGCAGAAGACATAGTTCAAATTTTTATAGTCAGGTACTGGAAATCCATTACCCCTTTCATGGTTATGACACAGACTTGTGTCAGATACCGTGTGCATCCCACATTTCATCACAATTGGCTGTTGGTTCAATCAAAACACTTCCTGTTCCTCGCTTATGGACCATGACTGAGTGTATATACTGCAGCAACAGATTCTGACATCATTCAAATGTATTTTAAAATATTGACTAAAAGTCCCCATAAAGAGTTAGAACTACTTTTACCTGGACACATCATGACATGCAATTGTAATTGTTATATTGCCCATTCATCTTAGAGTATTGCATGGCATGTACCACACCTCAAGAAAACTTAAATTTTGACTGACAATTTTCTTTTCCATACTGTGTGAGAAATATGGTACTAAAATGAAAATAGTTGCTATGTCATATAAATGTGCAGGGGTAAGAAATACTGAAACAGATAAGAGAGAATAAACTGGTTAGTGAAAAACCTGACTGTGATAAGGTTAATCAAAACACTTAAAAAGATATTATTCTTACCATTCTCAAAAAATTATTAGCCCTCAAGTGCATTAAATTATTATTTTCGAACGTGTATGTATGATGTGTAATTTGGAAAATGTATTTTGTTCCAGCATATTTTTGAAGAAGACACTGTCACTAGTGCATTACCTGTAATTT
>Ga0209629_10000302_pt1 | contig 25742 bp, 13 predicted proteins | sample TergutCu122P5_FD_187286 | JGI IMG/M metagenome (GOLD analysis project Ga0209629, IMG submission 187286) | Cubitermes ugandensis P5 segment gut microbial communities from Kakamega Forest, Kenya - Cu122 P5 (SPAdes) (version 2) | ecosystem: Host-associated > Arthropoda: Insects > Digestive system...
CCTGTCAGCATCAAAAGAGGAAAGACCGTAGGCGACGCCATTGCTTTGATGGCGGAATACAAAATCGGCGGCATTCCCGTGGTGGACGACGATAATCATTTAGTCGGCATCGTAACCAACCGCGATTTGCGTTTTCAACACAATCTGAGTTTACGGGTTGAAGACGTGATGACTAAAGAAAATTTGGTTACTACAGATCAGTCCACTGATTTAACGGCGGCAACAGAAATTCTTCAGCAATACAAAATCGAGAAATTGCCGGTTGTCGATCACGAAAACAAGCTGATAGGATTAATCACTTATAAAGATATTACGAAAGCAAAAGATAAGCCATTTGCCTGCAAGGATTCCAACGGACGGTTGCGGGTTGCAGCCGGCGTTGGCATAACGCATGATACATTGCTTCGTGTGGAAGCTTTGGTAAATGCGGAAGCGGATGCGATTGTTATCGATACGGCACACGCTCATTCGCTTTATGTCGTCGAAACGATGAAAAAAGTAAAAGCCGCATTCCCCGGAATCGATGTGGTAGTAGGAAATATCGTTACGGCAGATGCCGCCAAACTGTTAGCCGAATCGGGAGCCGATGCCATCAAAGTCGGCATCGGAGCGGGTTCGATTTGCACCACGCGCGTGATTGCCGGAGTCGGCGTTCCTCAGCTTTCAGCTATTTATGAAGTATCCAAAGCTTTGAAAGGAACAAATATTCCGTTGATCGCCGACGGCGGTCTGCGTTATTCCGGCGACATTGTAAAAGCTTTAGCCGCAGGTGGCAATTCGGTGATGATGGGATCGTTGCTGGCGGGAGTGGAAGAAACGCCGGGTGAAACGATTATATACAACGGACGAAAATTCAAATCCTATCGGGGAATGGGTTCGATAGAAGCGATGCAGAAAGGCTCGAAAGACCGATATTTTCAAGATGTGGAAGAAGACGTGAAAAAATTGGTTCCGGAAGGAATCTCAGCCCGCGTTCCGTTCAAAGGCTCGCTGTATGAAGTGATCTTTCAGATGACGGGCGGATTAAGAGCGGGAATGGGTTATTGCGGAGCGGCTGATATTCAAGAGCTTCATAATGCGGTGTTCACCCGCATCACGAATGCCGGAGTTAAAGAAAGCCATCCGCACGATGTTACCATCACGCAGGAAGCGCCGAATTACAGCAGTTTCAACAGAGGCTGAATACAATAAATCTCTTTTTTATCCGTTATATTGAATTAAAGATTTAAAAACTTAAAGATTTACAATTAAAAAAGACAAAATGAGAGCACGCTTTATTTCTCTGTTAGCAGTTGCGTTGTCGGCAAGTGTTTTTGCTCAGACAAACGACCCGGTAATCATGACCATCAACGATAAAAATTTCAAGAAGTCGGAATTTGAATATTACTATAACAAGTTTAACCGCGAGGATGTTATAGATAAACGTTCATTAGACGATTACGTCGGTCTGTTTAAAGATTTAAAATTAAAAGTGGCAGAAGCCGAAGCGCAAGGGATGGATACCATGACTTCTTACCGATTGGAGCTTTCGGAATACAGAACTGCGGAAGCCAAACCTTATTTGGAAAATATGGAAGTCAATAATGAATTGATTAAGCGGGCATACGACCGGACTAAAAGTCTGCTCGAAATCAGCCAGATTTTAATTCCTTTTTCCGAAGTTAAAAACAATAATTTCAAAACATTTCCTTCCGATACCTTTGAAGCTTACAATAAAGCGGTTCAAATAAGAAACCGTCTTTTAAAAGGAGAAGATTTCGGTAAAGTTGCAGCGGAGGTTGCCAAAGAAACCAATATTCCTCAAACGGAAAAGCCGGGTTATCTGGGTTGGTTCACCGGGCTGATGCTCACGCCGTCTTTTGAAGACGTCGCTTACAACACGCCGGTCGGTAAAATCGGACCGTTGGCGCGAACCAATTTCGGTTATCATATTATCAAAATAAATGCAAAAAAAGATAATCCGGGTTCAATCAATGTAGCGCATATCCTGATACCTTGTCCTCCGAATGCCGATTCGACTCAGGTTTCCGAAGCCCGGACAAAAATAAACGATATTTACGCTCAATTGAAATCCGGAGGTGATTTTGCCGCTTTAGCCAAGGAATTTTCCAAAGATCCGGGAACAGCGTCCAAAGGGGGTGATTTAGGATGGCTCGATTTCGTTGCAAGCACAAAGTTGGTTAAAGAATTTAAAGATGCTGCATGGAGTTTGACCGGAATCGGTGAGATAACCGCGCCTTTTCAAACACAATTCGGATATCATATTGTTAAACTCTTGGGGAAAAAACCCTTGGAACCGCTTGACGAAAAACGTAAAGATATTATTAACACCTACACTTCGGGCGGTTATTTTATTCCCTTGCATCAAAACGGGATAGATAAGATGAAAAAAGAATTCGGCTTCCGTAAAAACGATGCCGTTTATCAAACGCTCTTTTCCAAGGCTAATACGGTTTATCCTACCGACAGTATATTTTATACATCCTTCCAAAACGAAGTTACGCCTTTATTTACGGTCGGAGATACAAAATATACCGTTAATCAATTCATTACTTATTTAAAGAAAAATAACCGTTCGGCTTTTACGATGTCGAACGATTTGTTGAACGACTGTTTGCAGACGTTTGAATACAGCGCCTTGTATGAGGTTAAAGATAAATCGCTGGAAAGCAAATATCCGGATTTCAAAAATCTTATTCAGGAATATCGCGACGGTATATTAATGTTTAACATCATGAACCGGGAAGTTTGGGAAAAAGCTTCTAATGATACTGAAGGACTTGCCGCATTCTTTGAAAAAAACAAGCAGCGTTATGCCTGGAGCGAGCCTTATTATAAAGGATATGTCGTATTGGTGAAAGACGCCAAAGCCAAGCAGAAAATGCAAAAAGAAATTGCCGGTAAGGATAATGACAAAGCGGTTCAGTATCTGCTGGATAATTACAAAGTAGGAGATGTTTCCTATGTGAAAGTCGAAAAAAGGGGAATGTTCAAAAAAGGGGAAGATGCTTTTGTGGACGAAGGGATTTTCAAATCCGGCGTTGCCGAACGCCCCGAGGGATTCGGAGATTTTCTGCTTTTGGGGAAACTGTTGAAAGCGCCCGAATCTTATACGGATGTGAGGGGACCGGTTGTTACCGATTATCAGAATTATCTGGAAGAAATCTGGTTAAAGAAACTGAACGAGAAATATAAGGTAAAGATTTTTCCCGACGTAATTAAAACGATAAAATAACATACGCGTCGAACAATGAGGCATTTATTTCCGATATTTATTTTGTCATTGCTGACGACGGCTTGCACCAAGCATTTAAATATAATAAAAGACGGCAATGCCTTAGTAAAAATAGGAAATAAAACACTGCACAGAAGTGATGTGGAAGAAAATATCCCCACCGGATTAACGCATGAAGACAGCCTTATTACCGCTGAACATTATATTCGTTCGTGGATTAACAATAATTTACTGTACGACATAGCGCAAAAGAATTTTAACGATAAGGAAAAAATCGACCGATTGGTTGAAAATTATCGGAGGACTTTGCTGATTAATCAATATCAGGAGCAATTGGTAAACGAAAAATTAACAAATGAAATTGATGAGCAATCTTTGCAGGATTATTATAATCAAAACAAAGACAAGATTAAATCAGACCGTCCGTTAGTGAAAGGCATCTTTTTGAAAGTTTCGGTAAATGCGCCTCAACTCAATGAAATACGTGCATGGTATAAATCGAATGCCGCAATATCCCGAGCAAATTTGGAAAAATACAGCTCGAATATTGCCGCCGTATTTAATTACTTTCCGGATAAATGGACGGATTTCAACGAAGTAATGAGTGGTTTTCCGAAAGGACTTTTGACCAAAGACGATTTGATTCCCCGTAAAAGAACGATAGAGAAGCAGGATGATAAATACTTTTATCTCTTGAATATAATCGATTGTCTGCAATCCGGAGATAACGCTCCGTATGATTATGCAAAACCGACGGTTCGGGAATTATTGCTTAATCAGCGGAAAATTGATTTTTTGAAAAAAACGGAAAATGATTTGTATCAACGTGCAATAGAAAAAGGCGAGATTAAATTTTATAATGACGAAAACTAAATAAAAAATATGAGAAATATTATCTTTTTACTTTTATGCCTGAGCGGATTTTTATTTCAAACCCGAATACAAGCGCAAAGCACTCAAAGCAATGTGATCGATGAAGTGATCTGGGTGGTCGGCGACGACGCCATTCTTTTATCGGATGTTGAAAACGCGCGTCTGCAAATGCAGATGAACGGGGAGCATATCCAAGGCGATCCTTATTGTTCGATTCCCGAACAGATAGCTACGCAGAAATTGTTTTTGCATCAGGCAAAATTAGATAGCATAGAAATCACCGACTCTCAGGTATCGGGTGATGTGGAACGCCAAATCAATTATGTAGTAGGTCAATTGGGGTCTCAGGAGAAAGTAGAGGAATATCTTAATAAAACGATCAACAGTTACAGGGAAGAAATTCGTACCCGGATGAAAGAGAGGTATGCAGTACAGCAGGTTCAACAAGGTTTGGTGAAAAATGTGAAGATTACGCCTTCCGAAGTTCGGACTTTCTATAACCGGATTCCTCAGGACAGTCTTCCTTATATACCGACTACCGTGGAAGTTCAAATTATGACGCTTGAACCTCAGGTTTCCATAGAAGAAATCGACAATATAAAAAATAAGTTGCGCGATTTTACGGAACAGGTCAACAGCGGTAAAAAAACATTTTCATCTTTGGCAGTCGCCTATTCCGAAGATAAAGAATCCGCCACGGTAGGCGGACGATTGGGATTCAGAGGAAAAGGCGAATTAACGCCTGAATTTGCCGCTGTTGCTTTCGAATTAAATGATCCCAAACGCGTTTCCCGCATCGTTGAAACAGAATACGGATATCATATCATCAAGTTGAATGAAAAAAGAGGAGACAGAATAGATGTCAGTCATATTTTACTCCGTCCTTATGTTACCAAAGAAGAAATGAATGCCGCCGTACTGAGATTGGATTCTATCCGTAACGATATTGTTGCGGGAAAGTTTCCATTTGAAGAAGCTGCCTTTTATGTGTCTGCCGATAAAGACACTAAAAATAACAAAGGGTTAATGGTCAACAATCCTAATCAAAACACATCAACAAGTTCGGGCGCACGAACAGGAACTTCCCGGTTTGAAATGTCGGAATTGCCTCCGGAAATAGCAAAAATTGTTGATACGATGAAAGTAAACGATATTTCCAAACCATTTACAATGGTAAGTTTAAAAACAAATAAAGAAATTGCTGCAATCGTAAAATTGAAATCCCGTGTCGAAGGTCATAAGGCAAGTTTGAGCGAAGATTTTCAATCGTTGAAAGCAATGGTGGAAAATGCAAAACGCGAGGAAATCATCAATAACTGGATAACAAAAAAACAAAAGGAAACCTACATTCGAATCGGTGATAATTGGAAAAATTGCGATTTTGCAAAAGATGGATGGATTCAAAAATAGCTCTGTCCGAAAAGCGAGCGTATTACCGGCGGTTTTTATTGCAATCGTTTTTTGGGGGATGACGCAACCCCCCGGTTCGCCCGGCAATCCGAGAATAACCCGGATAAATGTGGAAAATGCCGATTCGACCGAGATGAAGCAAGACAGCGCCAATATTTATATTTTACGAGGAAACGTAGCATTTCGTCATGACAGTATCACCATGTCGTGCGACAGCGCTTATATGTACAATCAATCAAATTCATTGGAAGCGTTTGATAATGTTCACATCGTGCAAGGCGATACGCTTTTTATTTACGGAGATTATCTGAATTATTACGGGAACAGCCGATTAGCGAAAATGCGCTATAATGTTAAATTGGAAAACAAACAAGTTACTTTGTTTACGGACAGCTTCGATTTCGACCGTAACAAAAATCTCGGTTATTATTTTAAAGGCGGAATGCTGGTTGATTCGATCAATGAATTAACTTCCGTTTACGGGCAATATTCTCCCGATACCAAAATGGCTTTCTTTAAAAATAAGGTGCAATTGGTGAATCCTCAATTCACGCTTACTTCCGATACGTTAAATTACAATACCGATACGAAGACAGCCACGATTGTAAGCCCTACGGTCATTAAAGCCGACAGCGGATTTATCTATACAAGTCGAGGGTGGTATAATACGCTTACCGAAGAATCGATGTTGTATGACCGTTCGGTTGTCGTCAGCAAAGACGGAACAAAAACCATCACGGCGGATTCGATGTTCTACAATCGGGCAAAAGGTTTTTTGGAAACATTCGGGAATACGGTTCTGAACGATACGGTGAGAAAGATAATCATCATGGGTAATTACGGTTATTACGACGAAAAAACGAATTATGCTTTTACTACCGATTCTGCGCAAATGATTGAATATTCACAAAAGGATTCGGCTTACCTTCATGCAGATACGTTGTTTATGAAAACAATCGATTCGATTCGGGAAGTCCGCGCTTATTACGGCGTTCGCTTCTACCGGACAGACCTCCAAGGCGTTTGCGATTCCATGAAATTCAATACCGGCGATTCGATTTTGCGATTGTATAAAAATCCGATTGTATGGAATGAAGCATATCAATTGACGGGCGATACCATCAATATTCTTTTCAACGACAGCACGATTGAACGGATGAATGTGCTCAATTACGGATTTGCCTTACAAAAAATCGATTCTACTTATTACAATCAATTGAAAGGAAGAACTATGATCGGCTATTTCAGCGGAGGAGAAATCTATCAATTAGATGTTGAAGGAAACGGTGAAGCAATTTATTACAATCTGGATAATAAAACCGCAGCCCCTTTGGAATTATCAAAATCGGAAGCTCCGTTTATTACTTTTTGGATTAAAAACAGAAAACTTGTAAGAGGTAAATGGAATCCGGAGCCCAAGCTGAATGTATTCCCTATACCGGATTTAAAGCCGGAGGATAAATTTTTGAAAGATTTCGTCGATTATGATTATCTTCGTCCCAAAAACAGAGAAGATATATTTGTTAAAACGGTAATGAAAAAGGAAGATATTCCTCAACCTCGAAGAACTCGTCAACGTTCACGGCAACGATAAACAAATATGAACGATATAATTCATTTACTTCCCGATTCGACAGCTAACCAGATAGCTGCCGGAGAAGTGATTCAGCGACCGTCATCCGTCGTAAAAGAACTGATTGAAAATTCGATTGATGCGGGCGCCGACCATATTCAATTGATTCTCAAAGATGCAGGACGCTCGTTGATTCAAGTCATCGACAACGGAAAAGGGATGTCGGAGACCGACGCCCGAATGGCTTTTGAACGTCACGCCACTTCCAAGATTCAAGAGGTTAATGATTTGTTTTCATTGAAAACCATGGGCTTTCGCGGAGAAGCCCTGGCTTCCATCGCAGCAGTCGCCCAAGTAGAACTGAAAACCGCGAGGAAAGAAGATGAAACAGGCACGCTGTTACAGATTTCCGCATCGACGGTTGATAAGCAGGAAAGCATTGCAACCAATCCGGGCAGTATCTTTTCCGTCAAAAATCTCTTTTTCAATGTGCCTGCGCGCCGAAAATTCCTCAAGTCGAACGAAACGGAATTGAGAAATATTATCGCCGAGTTTGAACGGGTTGTCTTGGTTAATCCGCATATTACTTTTGAACTTCGACACAATGATTCTGAAATATTAAATCTTCCGGTCAGCGCCGTCAGGCAACGAATCATTAACGTATTCGGAAAGCGGCTGAATACGCAACTGCTTACTTTGCAAGCCGAAACTTCGCTGGTTTCCGTTTCGGGATTTGTCGGTACGCCTGAATCAAGCAAGAAAAAGAGCGCGTTGCAATATTTCTTTGTGAATAATCGTTTTATGCGGCATCCTTACTTTCATAAAGCGGTGGCGCAAGCGTTTGAACCTTTTATTCCTGCGGGAGAAATGCCGAATTATTTTATTTATCTTACGGTTGATCCGGCAAGTATCGACGTCAATATTCATCCGGCAAAAACAGAAATCAAATTTGAAAACGAACAGGCAATTTGGTTAATTATCAATTCGGTAGTGAAAGAATCCCTTGCTAAATCAAATTCTGTTCCCATTATCGAATTCGACAGAGAAGGCGCAATTGATAATATGCCGGTTTATTCGAATAATCGTGACCGGAAGGAAACGCTGAATGTGCATTATCAATCCGGTTACAATCCGTTTACAGAAAAACCCCGTTCGGAAAATCCGTTGAAAGATTGGGAAAAACTTTATACCGACCAACCGTTTGTCGCTGAAAAACCTGCACTGCTCCCTGAAGAAAAGGAAGAGCGCCGTGCGATTTTACCGTTTAAGGGCAAATACCTCATAACGACACTGAAATCGGGCTTGGGAATTATCAATCAACGTCGGGCGCACATCCGCGTTTTATATGACGCCTATTTGAGGCAAATCAACCAAAAAAGAGGAGTCTCGCAAGGACTTCTGTTTCCCGAAATCATTTCCTTCACGCCGAAGGAAGCGACCGTTTTGCCTTATCTGTTGGAAGATTTGGCTTATATAGGCTTCGATCTTGCGGACTTGGGCAATAACGCTTACTCAATCAACGGGATTCCTGCGGGTTTGGAAAACGTCAATATTATCGAAACCTTACAGGACATGGCGGATAAAGTTTTGGAAACAGGTTGCGAAGTTAAAGAAGAAGTCTCAGAATCCTTGGCTTTAACGCTGGCAAAAAAAGCCGCTATCCCCTACGGTAAATTTTTATCGGAAGAAGAAGCCGAAACATTGATTGCCGATCTTTTTGCATCTTCAGGAACGGATTATACTCCCGACGGAAAATGTATCCTCACTATTCTCAGCGAAGAAGAACTGGAGAAGCGGCTGAAATGATTGAAACCTTAGTGTCAGAAACAGCTTTTCATTTTTTTCTCATAGTCGCGAGGAGACAAATTGTAATATTTTTTGAAAGTCCTGCTGAAGTTAGATAATTCTTGATACCCTACGGCAAAAGCTATTTCTGAAATATTGAGATTGCCTTCTTTTATCAGTTGAACTGCACGTGTCATTCTTACCTGCAAAATTATGCTGTAAGGGGTTGCGTCCATTAATGCCTTCATTTTGCGAAATAATTGGTTGAGGCTCATTTTCAATTCATTAGCAAGAGTTTCTATTCCAAAAAACGGATCTGCAATGTGTTCGATAATTATTTCATTGATTTTTTTTACGAAAGCTTGTTTTTGGGGGCTTTCTGATAATTTCTCTTTATACTCGTCCATATCTTTGGACTGTTTGTATTGTTCCCACATTTTCTTTCGAGACGATAGAATATTTTCTATCCTGGTTTTGAGTATTTCTTCAGAAAATGGTTTGACGATATAATCATCTGCTCCTGTTTTGTACCCTGCCAATACAGAAGATTCTGTAGATTTTGCTGTCAGTAAAATGACGGGTATATGATTGGTATATTCATTTTTTCGCAACATTTTCAGTAATTCCAAACCATCCATGACAGGCATCATAATATCGCTGATAATCAAATCAGGAATTTGTTCGGTTGCTTTTCGTAAAGCCTCTTCGCCATCTTTTGCAGAGAGAATTTTAAATTGGCTTGACAGGATTCTTTCGAGGTACATACGCATGTCTGCATTATCTTCAACGATTAATATCAGGTTGGAAGCGGAGATATCTTCCGTTTCCGGAAACAATTCCGGTTCGTTCTGTTCTATTACGGGAGAATAATCAAAAACGGATAATACTTCCTTTTCTATTTTTTGTTCGTATATTGGCAATAATACTGTAAAAACGGTACCTTGTTCGACTTTGCTTTCCACATAAATTTTTCCATGATAAAGATTTACTAACTCTTTAGTTAGAGCCAAACCAATGCCTGAACCTTCATCTCTCAATATTTTTCTTCGTTTACCCTGATAGAATGCCATAAAAAGTTTTTCTTTTTCTTCGCTTGAAATGCCGATGCCGGTATCAGAAATCTGAATTTGAATGTATTTTTTATTATTTTCAATGGCTTCAGAGAAATTGACTTCGACTTTTCCTCCTTCCGGTGTGTATTGAAAAGCATTTGAAATAAGATTGTAAAGTATCTTATCTAATTTGTCGGGATCAAAATTCACCCACGAATTGACAATAGTCGAAGTGGTTATATATTGAATATTTTTTTCTTTTGCATAAAAAATGAAAGTAGATGTCAAATCTGTAATAAAACGGATGATATCGTCGTATTTCATATTCAGTTCTAATTTACCGGCTTCTATTTTGCGAAAATCCAGCAGTTGATTAATCAATCGAAGCAATCGTTGGCTATTACGTAACATCAACATATACAAATCTTCATCTTCCGGTTTGTACTTCTTTTTTTCGATAATTTGCGTCAGCGGTCCTAATATTAATGAAAGAGGAGTCCTAAATTCGTGCGATATATTTGTGAATAGATTGAATTTCATGTCGTCGATTTCGCGGATTTGTTTTGCTTCGAGTATAGCGATTTTCAGATTATTCTTATCATGTTCGCGAATCATGAAATAGGAAAACAACAGATAAATTAATCCGCATAAAAAGATTAAATACAATACATAAGCATATCCTGTTCTCCAAAAAGGAGGTTGAATGATAATATTTAATGAAGCGGGGGTTTCATTCCAAATACCGTCATTGTTGGCAGCTTTCACTAAGAAAGTATATTCTCCCGGATTTAGATTGGTGTAGGTAGCGGAACGTTGTCCCGGTTTGGCGGATATCCAATCATGGTCGAATCCTTCCATTTTGTATTGGTAATGGTTTTTGGATGGCGATACAAAATTTAGAGCTACGAATTGAAAAGAAATAACCGATTGTGAATGTTTGATCTTAATCTTGCTTGTTTCGCTAATTAACTTTGTTATTATTCCTTTTTCGGTAGGAAGTACGGAACGGTTGAATATCTGAAAATCTGTGATGACAACCGAAGGTTTTTGTTCATTTATTTTCAGATTCTCAGGATAAAAAGTGTTGAATCCATCTTTCCCGCCACACAGTAATTCTCCGTCATCAGCCTGAAATAGAGCGCCTCTTTGAAATCCATTATTCTGAAGTCCATCCGATTCATCATAGAGATAAAAAGTTCTGTCTTTCGGGTTGAACTTTATGATTCCTGTGGTTGTAGTCATCCAAAGGATTCCTTTTTTATCTCTACAAAGGCCGAAAACAGGATCTCCGTAATCCATATCAGGACGTTTAATCAGTTCAAATTTTTTCTCTTTTTTGTCGAATCGGTGAAGTCCGCCCATCGTACCAATCCAAAATATTCCTTCCAAATCTTCATGAATGGCAGTAATGAAATTATTGGTGATGGATGTCGGACTATCACTTTGAGTAAATGTTTCAATAATTTTCATATCACGGGAATAGTGTCGCAATCCTGCTTCAGTTCCTATCCACAATTCAAGTTCTCTGTCTCTGTATATGATATGAGTTTTTTCTTCAGGATAAATGATTCTTTTACTTTCGAATAAAGGTGTGAAAACGCCTGTTGAAGGATTGTAATTGACAGCTCCAAGTTCGGTTGACAACCAAAGCGTATGATCCCAATCTTCATAAATGTTGTAAACATTTCGATAAGATACATTCATTTGGGAAGGAGACGGGATTTCAACTTGTGAAAATCTGTTTGAGGCAGGATCATATTTTAACAGGAGTTTAGCGTAAGAGCCAATCCAGATAATACCGTTTTTAGCTTCGCAAAAGGATTGAAATTGATGGGATGACTGTGTTTGAACAATAGGTTGAAAGATGCACTTTTTGATGGATTTTCGATCGGAACTTATCTTGTCGATGCCATTGATGCTTCCGACCCAGATATTATTACGCCGATCTTTTAGAAGTGCGTTAACTTCTTCATCGGAAAGGGAAATAGAATAATTTTGTCCTTTACGAATCCAACCGAACTGCGAAATCAGTGGATTATAAAAATTAACTCCGGCAGAAGTCCCTATCCACACGCTTCCATTCCGATCCTGATAAATACAATTGATCTGGTCTGAAAGCAACCCGTTATTTGAGTTTTTATCCGCGACAATATAGGTAAATTTACCGCTTTTCGTATCTAAAATGTTAACGCCACCCTTAGCGGTAGCGATCCACAAGTTCTCTTCACGGTCTTCAAATGTGGAATGAACTGAAGCGGTTGTGCAGGAGTATTGCCGGCAGGTATTTTTCTCCGGATCTAATGCGTATATTCCATTTTCTCCCGTAGCAATCCATACAATGCCTTTACTATCGATCTTGATGTCGAAAATGTTTTGAATACGGGCATTTTTTCCCCATTGAGTATGAATGCCGAACGTTTTGGATTTCAAATCGAAGCAATAAACTCCGCCTCCCCATGAAGAAAGCCAAATAGTATCGTGCTTATCCAATGTTATACCTGTCAGCGCATTGTTAAGTAATTCACCTGATGGGTATTTCAATGGATAATTTGTAAATGTATCGGTACAGGGATTGTACATATCTAACCCTCCTCGATCAACGGCAATCCATAGGTTTCCGTTTTTATCCTCGACAATTCCCGATACATCATTGTAACTTAAACTGTTGGATTGGTTTGTTTGCCGGAATGTCGTAATTCGCCCGGTTGTCATATCCATTCGACTGAGGCCTCCGCCTTTCGTTCCAATCCACAAGTTATTTCCGGAATCTTCATACAAGCAACGAATAAAATTACCTCCGATAGAATTTTCCCTCTGTGGATTATGTTTGTAAATACTTATTTGATAACCATCATACTTATTTAACCCGTCGGAAGTCCCTATCCAAATGAATCCCTTTTTATCTTGTAGGATACAAATGATGGAGCTATTTGATAAACCATCTTTGATTGTCAGGTGATTAAACCCGAATGTATGTGCATAGATTTCACTTATTCCACAGAATAAATAAAGAAAATTGATTAATAAAATACCGATGCTTCTATGTGCATTTCTTATTTTCATAATCTAAATATTCTGTCCTTCTTCTTTCAATCGCTTACGTAACAATAAAATATCTACATTATGCACATTGTGATCGGATTGTTTGGCAGCCAAGGCTCCGGCTAATCCTGCCGCTTCACCGGTGACCAGACAGGCAGGTTGTATTCTGAGGCTTCCGAATGCTTCGGGATCAGTTGATATTGGACGTCCTGCTACCAATAAATTAACAAGACCCTTGGGCGTCAGTATTCGATAAGGGATACCGTGAGTTTCTCCTTTTTTATAATGTTCATACCGTGCATCATTCATTACTGTGCCTTTATGAATATCAATATAGTAATTATTCTGTCCGATTTCGTCGTCAAAATGACGGCGATTAAGCCAATCATCCAATGTAAAAATATAATCACCTTCAATACGGCGACTTTCGCGAACACTCAACAATGAACATGTGTTAGCAATAGTAGAATTTCCATACGTTTCCGGAAGGAATTTTTTCAGCGCTTCATGATATTGCACTACCATTTCCCTTCCACGGAACATAGCTTCCGAAAGACTTTCCGGATTAAGAGGATCAATCCCATGCAAATGTCCGGCATTGAATTGAACCACTCCGGGAGATATCATCGGATTGCAGATATGATCGTCAACAATCAGCGAATAATCGCCTGAAGCTAATATTTGATAAATCGGACTGTTTTTGTTGGTGTAATGTAGTTTCGGACTTTTTTTAAAGGCTTCGGGATCAATGTTGCTAAGAGAAAAACAAAACGATGGCAGTTGAGTATTCCCTTCATTGTCGCCAATAAACACATGAGCGCCGGCCCAAGCAGACAAGTCAGCATCTCCGGTGCAATCAATATATACTTTAGATTTGAAAGCTGTTAATCCCGCTTTATTTGCTACCAATATTGAATCTATTGTGTCGTTTGATTTTTTATTGACAGCAGCCATTCTGGAGTAAAATAATACATGCGCTCCTGATTCTTTTACAAGCCGATCATAGACAACTTTCAGATATTCGGGATTAATATCTACCCAATCAAGCGCAGAGTCGGGAAAATGCGGAACGCCTTTTTTCGATTCCCTGAACACTTTTTCGGCGATCCCTTTATAAATAATCTTTTCGCCATCCGAAAATGGAGTCCATGCAGGAACCAGCCCTGCGGTCCCCATACCTCCAAGTACGCCCATTGCTTCCAACAATAACGTTTTTGCACCTTCGCGTGCAGAAGCTATAGCAGCGGCACAGCCGGCCGGGCCGCCACCAACTACAATTACATCCCAATTGTCATTGATAGGAATATTTTGATTCACTAACCGTTTTGTTGGTCGCTCTTTACCGTAAGCCGCGCTTGGGAGGCTTGCCGCTAATCCCAGCATCCCTGTATTTTTTACAAATGTACGTCTATCCATAGCTCTTTTATAAACAATTAGTTTTTTAATATCTATTCTGTCCTATCCTATCAAGAAGAGATAAACCAATATTATTTCCAATAAATAACTATTGTTTCTTCCGGCGCAATATTAATATTTTTTCTCGAAACTTTTGCATTTAAATCGGAAAATAATACGGTCGGTCTAAATGAATGACCGGTTAATTCTATGTTCTTAGATTTTTTATCTTTATTAATTACAACGCTGACATAACCATCACCTGTCTTGAGCGTCCGCATAATTACGCCTTCCTGATGAGTTGTGAAAATGAAAGAAAATTTTTGGATTTGTTCCTGTAATTCTGTTCGAAGGAAATCTGACAAAGGAGTTTTGTTTTTGCTTCGTTCAGCTCCCAAAGCGGCTAAAGCAGGTAGCCAAATGACGCTTCCTTTTCCATATTGGTTGCGTATGGCAAGGGTGTTAGCGCCTTCCCTTATCAAAGGTTTTCCTGTGGTATAATGGATGTAGCTTTTCCAAAGGTGTACGGGCATTTGAGTATTTCCATACAGTATGTTGAAATCACCGGGAATGCAAATCACTTCGCTCAATGCACCTCCGAACAGTTTATTTAACTGAGTACCGACAGCATTAAGGTTCAGCATATTCTCATCATAAAAGCCTGTCAGACCTTCGACAATTAATTTGCCACCATTTTGTACAAAATGTTCCAAATTATTCCAATTGCGGGAGGGAATGGATATTTGGTTGGAAAGGATGACACACTCTCCTGTGTAATCACTTTTATTCCAATCAAATTCATTAATCTCACCTAAGTCGCTTATGATACCGTTTTCAGATAAAAGTTCAAAAAAAGCGGTTGCAGATTTCATCACTCCTCCCGGCAATCTTCCTTCGTAATTGTTGTCTGAAGTATTTCCATATTGAACTTGTTTTTCTGCCCACAGCGATTCTCTTGTGTAAAGAATATGTATAGGAGATTCCGGCGCTTTGGTTTGATTGAACAATTGCTTGTGAGAATCAATCGTCCGAATGACATTTCTTGCAGCAAGTAATCTGTCTGATGGAATATTTTGAAAATCAAGTAATGCCCATTCCCCTGCTTCTTCTCCGATAGATCGTGGATTGAAACACCAAAAAATAATGCCTTGCGCGCCGGACCCTATACTTGTCCACAACCATTGTGTGATTTCTTCAGCAGTAGGACAAAAAGCATTTACACCGCTGTAAGTATTATTACCACCCTGCAACTCTGTAATCCAGAAAGGAAGATTTCCGGCGCCGGAACGAATGATTTCGCAATTAGCTGCCAAAGCCATTGCATATTGTGAACGATTGAAATAACCAAAGTGCCAACTTGGATGTGCCGAGCCACCCAAGGATGTCAAAAAATTTCTCCATGCAGGGAAGTCATATTCGGCTATATTACTGAAAATAGCATGATTATTTACATGAATCTCTCTTCCTGTATCGTACTTTTTTATTTCCCGGGCAAGCCAATCTAAATACCATGTATTATAATCCACCAGAAATTTTTTATTATCAAAATTAATTAATAAAGTGTAATCCTTGCTGTTGTACAAAGGTTTTTCCTGTTTGGCTTTCCATGCATCGAATTTCTTTTTGGCAAATTCATTTTGCGGGACAACCCCTCCTGTTCCCGGTTCGTTGATGAGAACCCAGGCGTATAAAGCGGGAAATGTTTTGAAATGAGAAACTAAATGCCCGATATAATCGGCTATTTGTGTCAATTGTTCTTCACTTTCGGGAAACTTGAATCCTCCGACAGAATTATTTTTTGATGATGGAAACAATGTGGCAAAAACTTTAATGCCGTATTTTTCCGCAGCATTAAATGCGCAATCAAACAATGAAAAATCCCATTCTCTTTCAGATGTTTTCATAAAATTTTCAATCATTTGGATGCGGCAGACGTTCATCCCGTTTTCATTAAGTAGGCGGAACCAAGTTTCGATTTGCTCCGGAGATTGCCCCGGCTCAATAATGATTTGTGCACCGATGTATGTTTCGGCATGGACGCTTATATTATTTTTTGCTCCGAAAATGAGCAAAAAGAACAAGAAGCAACCGACTTTTTTCATTATCATATCAATCTTTTGTTTGTTGATATATTTTCACCCAATCGACGTACATACGTACAGTGCCGGTCATAGATGTTTTGAAGGCATCTAACTGGATACAAAGGTGATGTTCCACTTTTGGTACAGTAACAGATTGGTTTTCAGTATAGACAACCGCTCCGTCACGATAAATGCGGATGGCGTCAGGCAGCCACTCACACATCATGGTGTGCCATTCTTTACCATCAGCTTCGTGAATAAAGTGCAATTGGTCGTTATTTTTTCCATAATGTATAAAGGTATGGAAAGGATTGCGAGAAGTTGCAGTACCCGTTTCGTAAATGTCAAGTTCACCATCAGTAGGCCAATTTTCATTTGTAGGCCAAGTAAGAACTACACCGCCGGTTGCGTTGTCGGGATCGGCTTCTGTACGAACACGAAATTCGAAACGTCCATATTTATAACTTCGTTTATGTGCCATTCCGCCTGATACAAGTTGACCGTCTTTCATTTGAGCTGTGACAACCAGTAAGCCGTTTTCGATAGAAAATGCTTCAGGGCGGCGAAGGCCATTCCCTATATGTCCACTACTGTTATACATACTCCATTCGGCAGTATTTACGGTTTTGTTTTCGAAATTGTCTTCAAAAACCAACATCCATTTTTTTGCTCCATCTTCATCAGGTGCCGGAGAAATAATTCCATTTTCTTTACCTTCTCCACAGCCGAATATGACCATGAAGAAAAAGGTAGTCATCAATAATCGCTTGAAGTGTTTCATTAAAACTTATATTATTTATTATTTATATTTTTATTACATCGTTTTTGTTTTCATTCGGGAATATATTCTTTAATAGATACATTATCCACCAGGATAGTACCTGCGTTTCCATTGGCATCGCTGCTGTAAAATGCAAAAATAATGTAAACGGGCTTACCTGCATACGATTCGGGAGCAACAAATATTCCCGTTTTCATATTGGTATGGATTCCGTCTATCATTGGAAGCGTCCCACCGGTAGTGGTACGATAGATATTTCCTGCGCCACTGTTAGCGAAAGTTCCCATCCATGCATAGAAATTTCCATTGGCAGAATATGTTGCCAAACCGCTGAGGTTACCATTTTCAGGAGGGATGGTAGTTGAAATAAGCGTGAGGAACTGGAAGGTTCCGCCTGAAGCGCTTTGTCCCGATATCGACAAATCCGCCGAGAATGCATATTCTTTTCCGCTTTCTAATGTAACCGCTTGACAAACAGCCATACCACATCTGACAGGAGTAGGGTAGGTTATTTTTAAATGCCCATTGTCGATAGTTGCAATATTATAGTCGGATGTACTTGCTAATTGCTTGATACGCATCCATTTTTGAGTAATATCCGTGTAACCTTCGAAGTTTCCGCCGTTAATCAATTCAGGACCGTATTGTGGAGGCGGAGTCGGCATAAACTTGGAAGCATCGATGATTACCGTCGTTTTTGCCAAGGATTCGTTCAACTCGTATTTGCTCGGATTGGAGATACCGATAACGGCAATAAGTTGTTTTTTCCCGAGTTCCCCATGTTCGGTAATCAACTTGTTCAAATCGACTGTCAATTGGAAAATAGCCTGCCGTTCGCCGTCAGGTACAGTAACTTCGTCAGGTATTGTATAACAATCTTTCGGCAATGTCACACCTTTGTTTATATTGACTATGGCAGAAGCGGTCGCAGCATCGTCTTCGAATATTTTCACACTAAAAGATTCCAAAGGTTCCAATCCCGAGCGATAAACCCCTAATGTAATGTACATCAAGTTATTTATCGAATCTATTTTGTAATTCTGCGTTCCATTGGAACTGTTGAAAGGTACAGGGTAGTTATTGGTAATACCACCATCTGCCAAAGCGGCTTGTGGCATATATACTTTGGCAAATCCCCATTCTTTTTTGCTGTCATCCTCTTCGCAGGAAATTAACAATCCCACTGTTAATATTAAGCCTGCCAATATTCCTATTTTAATTTCTATCTTTTTCATAATTCATATAATTATAATTAATTATTACCATCCGGGGTTTTGAACTAATGTTCCACCGGATTTTATGATTTCATTATTGGGTATGGGAAAAAAATACATTTTAGGAGCAATGAATTTCCTGTTTTCCACATTAAATTTTTCGTAGGAGAAACTGCCGTCATCATTTTTTGTTGCTTTGATTCCTTCAAGTGGTTTGTTCAATTCATTCTCAGCGTCTTTCCAACGAAGGAGATCCCAATAACGGTGCCCTTCGAACGCCAATTCGATTCTTCGTTCGTGCTTAATTTTTCCTCGCATTGCAGTTTTGTCTCCGATAGCAACATCTACAGGCGGCATACTAACGCCGAGCCTGTTCCTGACTATGTTAATGGCTTCACGAGCAGTAAGACTGTATCGGTTGTTATCATCGGGACCATAAGCTTCGTTCATAGCTTCAGCATAATTAAGCAGTATTTCAGCATACCTGAATACTATCCAATTATGAATCTGCGTCTCTCCATGAAGCAAGTCCATATTATCCACTAAAAATTTCTTCAGGTAATATCCTGTACGCGATGAATTTATATTGTCTCCGGAATCTCTTCCACCTAACCGGATTTCGATGGTACGACCTGTCCAAGTACTGTTATTTGTTACAACGGAAGCGGCTAAACGAGGATCTCTATTTGCATAAGGATCAGTCGGATTGGGATTACCGAGATATTCATAAGCGTCGACTAAATTCTGTGAAGGAGTAACACCACTGTGCCCGCCTGATGTACCGATGGGATAGTTTTGAGACTCCATGTTGTTGGAATTTCCATTGCGTATAGCCCAAATTACTTCCTTACTTGTGGCACTGTTAGTTTTCAAAAATAAATCACGATAACTATCATTTAATGTATAGCGATTCAGATTGATAACATCATAAGCTGCTTCGGCTGCTTTTACCCATTTGGTAATATCGTTGTTTTCATTGTGTAACGGACTTGCAGCATAAAGTAGCACACGTGCCTTAAGAGCGAGAGCCGCTCCTCGATCAAACCGTCCGTCACGATTTACGTCGTACGTTTTCCAGTTATCTTGTAGTTGATCTTTGTTTTGATCTATTTCTGTAACAATAAAATCGACTATATCATCGTAATTTGTGCGAGACAAGTTCAGGTTATCGCTATTTGACAATGTTTGTTCAACTAATGGAACACCTCCATAGCGAGTGATCAATTCAAAATAAAAATATGCCCTTAGTATATGTACTTCCGCGCGCATCCATCTTATATTGTTAACATCTTCGTGATACTTTGCTCCGCCATCGGAAAGCGTATCTCTGTTCAAGGCTAATTTTTCCTTATAGTCGACGGAATATTCCAAGAAGTAGTTAGCTGCGCGGATTCCTTTATAATCCGGAGTATATATGTCCATAGGATTGTAATAGGCATCCCAACTTCCGTTATTAAAAAATTGGGAAGAAGCCGCCGTTGCAGTTTGTTCTGCTTCATCGGATATGACGGCATCAATATTTCCGTCAATACTATTAAAACCGTTTCTAAGAAAAGTATAAGGTGCATAACCGATGTATATTAATTTGGAATAGTCTGAATCTATGTTTTCTTGAGTAAGATTCGTATCTATTTTCGTGTCCAAGAAATTGCAACCGATAAAATTGATTACCACCCCAAATGCTATGAATAAATATTTTTTCTTCATGATGCTTTCTATTTATAAATTGATAGTGATACCTATATTGTATGATTTGATACTCGGATGTCCCGATAATGTTTCAGGATCCAGATTATAATCTCTCAAAAGAGAACTTAAAGTAAACAGATTCATTCCGTTGACAAAAAGACGCACATTTGACAACTTCAATCGATTCAACAGGGGCTGCGGTATAGTATATCCGATTTCAATATTACGTAAACGCAGAAAATCTCCTTTTTTTATCCAGAAAGTAGATGAAAGATAGTTGTTTTCGTTGTATTCTGTAGTCAGCCTTGGAAAACCGGCTATTGCACGGGTATCAATACCTTGATCAGGATAATACGCCCAACGTTTTTTAGCAATTTCGTAAGCGGTATTTGTTTGGTTTTCAAAAGTGTGAGTTTCATAATAAGCACTATTAACAAGATTTACATCTCTACCTGCAACTCCTTGAAAGATTGTACGAAAATCGAATCCTGCATAGCCGGCTTCCAAGTGAAAAGCGTAATATATTTTCGGATAAGTTCGTTTGCCGATTTTCACAATGTCTCTTTCATCTATGATTCCATCGCCGTTAACATCTTTGTATTTCAGGTCACCCGGTTGTATGCTTCCAAAAGAAGGAATGGGTATGCCTTCTTTGAGTGTCCCGTCGGCATTGAAATCTGCCACATCGTAAAAACCCAAACATTTGTATCCATTGGGGAGATTAATGCTATAGCCCATTTTGGCTGCAGAGGGCGACGGAGGAGTCAGTTCCGGAATATAGTCAATTTTATCTTTCAAAAATGTTAAATTACCACCGATATCGTAAGTGAACTTTCCGGAGCTACCATGATAATCCGGATTTAATTCCATACCGGAAGTCATTACTTTCCCTACATTCTGTGTAGGAGGTGTAATACCGATAATGGCAGGATAGAAATTATCCTGATACAAAATGCCTGAACGTTTATCCAAAAATACGTCAGCTGTAAAATCCAAACCCTTAAATAGTTTTGCATCAACACCTATATTATATTTCATACTTTCTTCAGCAAAAATCTTCGGCGTTGCAATATAATAAGGTGTGATTCCGCTGACATTGGTTGGAGCATTGTTTCCCATAAGAAAACTTCCGCTGTAAGTGTAATATTGTTGATACAAGTATCTGGTAAATTGTCCATCGTCAAACGTATTGTAACCTGTTTTCCCGGCAGAAACTCTTAATTTCAGAAAACCGATGATTGGATTTTGTCTCAGAAACGACTCGTTCGACAGAATCCATGCACCTGATACAGCCGGATAAAAACCGAAACGATTCCCTTTTGCGAAATCATCCGCTCCGCTGTAAGAGAAACCGACTTCACCTGTGTAACGATTGTCGTATTCATAATGGATGCGACCGGAAATGTGTTGCCGATTGTATTTCATTTGATTCCCCGCCAAACCGTTTTGACCGGCATCCACGTTATAAGAACTTTGTAAGTAATCAAAAGCTGAATTAATACGGCTTTTATTGAATTGTCCATCGTAACCGACTGATATTTGAAGTTGATTTCGATTCCATTGATTTTTGGCAGCATCATCTGAAACGGCGTAATTTTCATCTTTATGTGTCGTTTCATTTATTCCGTTTGTATTGAAACGGGCATAGTCTCGAGTAACATTATACGATCCCTCCGTCCAATTACTAAAAGAGGCGGCTTCGGAAAGGTACAATCCCTGTGTTATGAAATCTAATTTTTCTTTCAACGAAAAATTTGCTTGCATCGAACGATCATGGCTGGAATAATATCCTAATTCACGGACAGATGCAACCGGATTATTTGGATATGCAGCTGTACCCGTCCATGTTCCATCTGTGTTTTTTACCGGATAGATATTGTTGGGATAGCTTGCCAGGATATCCCATAAAGAACCTGTATCGAATGCAGGGCTTTTCCGGTCTTCAATCCGTCCTCCGAGATTGACTTTTCCTTCAACAATTTTGAACATAATAAAGTCAAAGTTTGAACGAATGTTGTATTGTTGCAATTGCCTGTTAGCATGAGTGTCATCGTTTTTTACATCATAAAACCCCTGATTATTGACGTAGCCCAACATGATGAAATAGCGGACGGTTTCATTTCCTCCGTTGAATGTCAGGTCAGTTGAAGTGAAAGGCGTAGTCGGTTTCAATGTTGCATCGTACCAATCGGTATTAGTTCCACCATTTTTATAAGTATTTATATCGTTGACGGAATAAACAGGACTCCAAATTCGTCCGTTATCATTGCTGAAAGCTTCATTGTACAGAATAGCGTAATCGGATGAAGGCAGGGGTTTGTCGATGTGTTGCAATTGTTGCATACCTGTACGGAATTGTACCTGAACTTTCGGTTTTCCGATTTTTCCTTTTTTTGTTTCTATCCAGAGTATGCCATTAGCTCCAATCATTCCGAAAGGAGCGAGGGCGGCGGCATCTTTCAGAATAGAAATGCTTTCGATTTCTGAGGGCAACATGTATTGAAAATAAGAATCAGTGGTTTGAAAACCATCTACAAAAACAGCATAGGTCCCATTGTTGAATGAGCCAAGTCCACGGATTGTCAGTTGAGCTGCATCCCGTCCCGGTTCACCCTGTCCTTGGCTGACCAGTAAACCGCTTGACAATCCATAGAGCGTATTGGTGAGGTTTGCAGTAGGAGTTTTATATAATAATTCTCCTGATACAGACGTTACGGCAGCAGAGGATTGTTCTTTTGCTATCGGGAAATAGATACCCGGTTCCATTTCCCTGTTTTTCTTAAAAGCGGTTGTATCCGTATCTTGTTCGGAATCTGCTTGCTGTGCACGAATGCCTGTACAGGGCAATAATGTCATTGCGGCATACAACATTGTTTTTATGATAAATCTATAGTTAGCCATAAAATTCTTTTTTTTCGTTTATTAATATCCCGGATTTTGTACTAAATACCCTTTATTTATTTCCGCCTGTGGAAATGGATTAAGATACATGTATGGCGCCCATGTTCCGTCGTATCTTTCTTGTACTGAATATGAAATGTAATTTTCAGGATAAAACGGCGGTTGGCTTTTATTATAAGTATAAAAGAAACCTTTTTGCGCTCCACCAATGATTCCATTGCCAATATCTGCTATTTTCCAATGTTTGAGGTCATACAGGCGGTGACATTCTTCGTAAAATTCCACTGCCCATTCGCGTTGAATGATTTTTCTCAACTTATCCCTGTCATGTTCCATGATGCTATTGGGTCCGAATCCGGCTCTTTCGCGTATAACGTTGAGTTTGCTCAAAGCTTCATCTGTATTACCTGTTTCATTAGACGCTTCCGCAATATTCAAATAAAATTCGGCTAAACGATAGATAGGAAATTCTATCCAAGTGCGAGTTCCTGCGTGATAAAAAAATTTCACTCTTCTTCCGCAGTATTCACAATTATTTCCGCCATTGAACCATGAAGGGATAGAAGATAATACGTAAGATCTCCAACTTTCATCGTTCGGATTATTCCACGGATCAATGCCGGCGGCGCCGGCAGAGGCTTTGTAACGGGGCTCCATTTCTTGTATTTTAGTGTAATATTCCGAATAAGGATGTACTTCTTTCTCAGCCGGCCAGGTTTGTTCCGTTCCGTCGGCTTTCATGTATTGGACTAACAGATTATAACTCATCCCTTGAGCGCCGCCTGTCTGTGTGCGACAAGAATAAATATCATCCACTGTTCTTTTGTATGCAAGAATAACTTCCGGATTATTGGGAGTAGATACGGCCGTTCCGTAATCATCCAAGGGTTGCCCTGTATTGATGATATGATAATTATGACTTTCAGCCCATTGTATCACTTTTGACGAAGCTGATGCTGCCTCTAACCAACGTTGGTTACTATAATTTCCAAAACATATCAGATTATTATTTTCTCCTAAATCCATATAAGGAGTGACGCTGTTAAACAAAGGACGTGCAGCGTATATAAGCGCCTCGGCTTTGATGGCGAGCGCTACGCCTTTTGTAACCCTTCCTTTGAAATTGTCCGGATAATCATCAGGTAAAAGGGAATAGACTTCGTCACACAGTGTAGTTATGTGATCCAAAACTTCTTGTAAACCGGAACGAGGTATTATCATGTTGTCGTCTAATGATAAGGATTTATCAACAATGGGTACGCCGCCGTAACGCTTGAACATTTCCTCGTAGCGGTAGGCAATCAGAGTTTTCATTTCCGCTTTGACTTGTTCTTTTTCATCTACACTCATATCAGGAACTTTATCTATGTTTTCTATCACCAGATAACATTGTCTGATAGCTTTATAATTAAATTCGAAGTTGTCGTCGGTTGGTCTGCCGGCGCTGTAACCTCCATTCGTTATAGTAGCAACTCCTACCCAGTTAGCAGCTCCGTTGTTGCATAATTCTCCCGATAAATGAGAAAGCGTACCTCCGCTTAATCCACTGTTCCAATCGCCGGAACCTTTCAATGTAATGCCTGACATCAGGCTGCGGTAGTAAGCTTCGGATATGGCAGATAGAGCGTTTTCGCCGGAAGAGAATACTTTATCGACATCCAAATCGCTTCCAAAAGGCTTTTTAAGCAGATCCTTTTCACACGAAACGAGAAAGGACGCAATACTGCAACTGATTGTAATTATATAAAAATACTTTTTCATGATTGATCAATTAAAATTGAATATTTACTCCCATGTTGAAGGTTTTTGTCGGAGGATATAAGTATCCGTCGGCAGCACCATTGATATCCATTTGTTCGGGATCGTATCCGCTAATGAGTTTAGAACCCCAAGTGTACAAATTATTGCCGTTTACATAGATTCTGACGCTTGGTATTCCAAGTCGTTTCAACGATTTTTTCTTAATTTCATATCCTATTTCTGCATTTTTCAAGCGGATAAATTGGGAAGAACGGAGCCAAAGATCATTCGGTTCACCGTTTTGCGTACTGTAGTTATTCATGGATGCTCTCGGATAATCAGGCTCGATGCCTTGTTCCGCTTTTTCCGGCGTCCACCGTCCATCGTATTGGAATTGAAGGGCGCCACCGTTTGTTTGATAAAACGGATTTAAAATATAAAACGACGACATAGGCATGGAACCTTGAGATGAAGCGGTAAAGAGTAAAGCAATGGTGAATCCTTTGTATTCCATATTAACGTTTCCGCCGAAAGCATATCGGGGCAGGTTGGAATATCCTATAGGCACCCGGTCGTAATTATCAATTTTCCCGTCGCCATTAATGTCAATATAACGAATGTCACCCTGTTGTACCTTATTATTATCAACTGTTCCATAAGGACGATTGTATGCTTCGCTTTCATTGTTGTAAAATCCATCGTATTTGTAACCTTTGTATTGTCCGACTGAAAATCCTGTTTCGTTCATCCATTCATAAGGATATTTAGGTTCATCCTTATATTTTATAATATTTCTGGCGTATGAAACATTTGCACCTATTCCATAATTGAAATTTCCTATCTTGTGACGCCAATTTATTGAAAGGTCAAAACCATGATTATCAACTTTACCGATATTGGATGGAGACAATGTTGTAGCTAAGAGGGCTGTAACCGAACTCTCCAAATAATACAGAATATTGTCACGTTTT
>Ga0209629_10000303_pt1 | contig 25734 bp, 16 predicted proteins | sample TergutCu122P5_FD_187286 | JGI IMG/M metagenome (GOLD analysis project Ga0209629, IMG submission 187286) | Cubitermes ugandensis P5 segment gut microbial communities from Kakamega Forest, Kenya - Cu122 P5 (SPAdes) (version 2) | ecosystem: Host-associated > Arthropoda: Insects > Digestive system...
CTTGAATGCTTTTAATTTGAATTTGAGAAAATTGCTGACGATGACCGTTTAATTTACGCGAGCCTTTTCTTCTTTTTTTGTGGAAAATCAATACTTTTTCTCCTTTTACCAAAGGATTGATAATTTCCGCTGTTACCTTTGCGCCTTCGATTACCGGAGCACCTACGGTTACAGCGCCTTCATTATCGGCTAAAAGAACTTTATCGAATTCCAACGTTGCGCCTTCTTCTCCTTCCAAGTGATGAACAAACAATTTTTGGCCGTTTTCGACTTTAAACTGCTGCCCTTGAATTTCTACGATTACGTACATCTGTTTTTTTAATTTACAGGTTATATCCGGGGGTGAAAGGATAACGAAACCCTTTGCTTAAATTACCCTTTAAGAATTGAGGTGCAAAGGTAGTATATTTTTTTGAGCCGGGCAAATAAAACAAAGAAAAAAAACCGAATATTACACTTTCTTTGCAGGCGCTCCTCTGAAAACCGTATCGGCAGGAAGCGTTTCGCTTTTCATCAATACGGACAGCGATTCAAGAACGGATTTGTCTTCCATCTTGGAATCATAGAGTACGACTGCCATACCTCCTACACTGCATCCTTTGCCGATGTTTACGTCCGACATTTTCATCACGCGGTCTTCAAATAAGTGAGTCTGCAACGTGCAATTATCGTTCATCACGCTGTCGTCTCCCAGCCGGACAAGGTCGAACTCGGTGATTTGAGTCGTGAACAGGCAGACGCGTTTGCCGATTTTACATCCCAACAGTCGCAGCGGATATTTGATAAACGGCGTACCCGAAAGCATATTCAGAAAGAACAGAACAAGAAAGTTTTCGTACAAGCCCGTTACTAATTCGCTTCTCCACACAAAATGACTCCACAACGGTTTTTTGGAAGGTTTATATTTGCCTGCTATCAGCCACTTTAAAATAACGGTGATGATAGTCGCAATTACTCCTGCGCCAAGATAGAGCAATGGGAATACGAAAAGAAGTTCATCCAACGATTTTTCGACTTGCAGGTAAGATACGACATTTGTTATCAATGAGGCTAATAAGATGAATAAAGCGGCAGGCAACACGACGCGGAAAAACTCGATGCAATAACGCAAAATAAAGAGTTTACGAGGAGGCTTGTAAGTTGTTTCGATGGAAAAATCGTGATTAATATCCCTGTTAGGTAAATAAACGGCGGGAGAGCCGAACCACGAAGTGCCGTCCCTGACAGGCAAGTCTTCCTTTTTCATTTTGGACAATACGCCTACCAATGCATTATTTCCCATGATTGTTCCCGGACTTATCACAGCGCTGTTTCCGACAAAGGTGCGGTTTCCGATATAGGTCTTTGCGATGGTAATATATCCGTTTCTGACGTGCGAAGCGCCTACCGAAACCGAATCGGCAATAAAACATTCGTCGCCCGTAACGAGTAAATCGGGAGAAATAAATTCCACAGTCGATATTTCTACCCGCTTGCCCATTTTTACTCCCAGAACCTTAAACCATTTCTGAAGATAAAGCGTTGTATATAAAGTGCCGATAACTTGCAGACTTAATTTCATCAACTGGTCGAAAAACCATTTCTTATAATAAAAGATGCTGTCAATCGGATATTTGCCTTCTTTGATATTCCCGAGCAACAGCCATTTGATAACGGAAATGATAGAGGTCAGCAGCAATATAAACGAAACTCCCACACCGATTGTCAGCCATAAGAAACGGTAATCATCTGTTGAATAATCGACATGGGTGATAAGCATCATCCCCGGAAAATATGCAATCATAGTTACCAACGGAATAACAAAAATACTTATAAAGAATAAAAATCCCATCGAAACGCTCCATAATTTTCTGCCTTCGGATTGCCCGTTTATGCCAATCTTTACCGCAGGCGAACCACCCCAATTTTCATTCGCGGGAATAATCCCGTTTTCGGGAATGGCAGTCAAATCTTCAATCGATGAATTTCGTTCCATCCTGGAATTATGAGATAAGTTGCAGCGCGTACCTACGAATACATTGTCTTCGAGTTCGATATTCCCGATATTTAAATAACCGTCCGAAATATTATATCCTCGTATATGCGTATCGGTACAGACGCTCACGTTATTGCCGATATTCAATAAATCATATACCGAAACGGCAGAAGTATTTATATAAGTATCTTTACCTATTTTAGCGCCTAACAGACGAAGGAAGATATTCATCAGCGGCGTTCCCGTAAAATAGGTAACAGGGCAAATATGAACGATTTTATCTACAAACCAGAATCTGAAAAAATAAGCGCCCCACAGTTTATACCTGCCCGCTTTTACTTTTCCGATGACCACCCATTTAAATATAATCGCAAATACCGACAGTACAGGAAGCAAGGCAAAATACATCAAAAGCATCATGCTTAACGAAAAAATAATTTCACCGCTTGCCTGATAATAATAGGAATAAACAAAGAAGGGACCCAGCCATTCCAATCCGAATAATAATGCAATCAACAGCATAGCTATTCCTTGGAAGAACATGCAGGTATAATAACTCCAATTGGAGGGGGTGTAAACTTCTCTTTCTTTTCCGGGAGGTTCGGTTTTTTTTTCGGCAACCCGTTTCTCCAATTCTTCAGCCAAATCGGAAAGGATAGGATGTTTATACATATCCACTACCGACATATCTTCAAATACGGGATTTTCACGCAGTCGAGAAGTGATAATCGCCGCAAGCAGCGAATGTCCTCCCAAATCGTTAAAGAAATTATCATCCATCGAAATATCATTCCGTCCGATATGTTCGCCGATAACTTTCACAATGTTACGCGCAATGTCGCCGGAAGGCGGAATGATATTCTTCCGGGCTGAAAAACCCAAAGGCGTTTCGGGCTTAGGCAAACGCTTCCTGTCGATTTTCTGGCTCAGCGTCATCGGCAGTTCAGCGATAATATCAAGAGTCGAAGGTATCATATAATAAGGGAGATGCGAGCGGAGAAGATTGGCGATTGCCTCCCTGTCGATGTTCTTGTCGGGAGCAACCGCATAAGCCGCTAATTGTTGAGTTTCTACATCTAAATTCACGGCGGCTGCCTGTACGCCTTGACAGGTTAGCAATAATCCTTCAATTTCGGCAAGTTCCACTCTGAATCCTCTGACTTTCACTTGAGCGTCGGCTCTTCCGATGAATACGATTTCACCTTCTTGATTGTATTTTGCCAGGTCGCCGGTCCGGTAATATCTTTTCTTTATACCGTCATATTGAGCGGTTTCGATGAATTTCTTTGCTGTAAGCTCGGGTTGATGAAGGTATCCGCGAGCGATGCTTTCTCCGCCTATCAAGATTTCGCTTGTTTCGTCTTTTTTGACGGGATTCAAGTCTTCATCAACAATCAAGACATCATATCCGGGCAGCGGATGTCCGATGGTAACTTCCTTTGAAGGGTTCAGTATCGAGTAAGTAGCTTCCACCGTTGCTTCCGTAGGACCGTAAGTATTATAAACCGTCCGACCTTCTTTACACCAACGATGCGCAATATCGGTTGAACAGACTTCGCCTCCGAAGATAAGTATTTTCAATCCCGGAATATCTTCCTTAACCATTGAGAGCAAAGTGGGAGCGCAGGATAAGAAATTTATTTTCAGATTATTGAGTATAGACGAAAACTTGTCGCCCGAACGCATGATTTCAAATGTACCGACAACCAGCGTTGCGCCTGCCGCTAATGTTACCCATATTTCTTCCACAGAAGCGTCGAACGAAATTGAGAATCCCTGCAACGACCTGAATGTATTATCAACAGGATAAATTTTCAGAACATTATGAATATAATTCGTCGCATTACGATGTTCGATTAAAACGCCCTTGGGTTTTCCCGTAGTTCCCGAAGTATAAATAATATAACATAAATCATCGGGAGAGCGGTCAGGAACATCCGGTCGGGTAGGGGGGTATTTATCCGATTCCTCTAATTGGCGGTCAATATTGAATAAGGTAAAATCTTTGAGTTGAGGGGAAATACGGTCAAGAATTTCATCTGCGGTAATAATCAGTTTGGCGCCGGAGTCTTCCATAATAAAATTCACCCTTTCGGCAGGAATCTCGGGGTCGAGCGGAATATAAGCTCCTCCTGCTTTCAAAACGCCCAGCATCGCAATATACACTTCCGCCCGGCGGGGAAGAAGTATTACCGCTTTTTCTTCCGGAGTCATTCCTTTCTCTCGCAGGAAGTGCGCCAATTTATTCGACAATATGCTTGCTTCCGAATATGTATAGACTTTTTCTCCCTGCTCGATAGCCGTCGAATCGGGATATTTCTTTGCCGATGCTTCAAAGAAATCGTCGAGAAATAATAAGGATTCCATAAGTTCTTATATAAAACCTGCAAAAGTACATCTTTTTTCGGACGTACAATGTTATTAAGTTCCTGTCTTATTCCATAATTTTTGCAGATTATCCGAATTATGCGAATTAATAATATTTTTTCCTTCCGGGGTATATAAAAATGCCAAGAGGTTTTTGTAGCGCTCTTCAATTTTTCCGCGAACCGGTTTCATGGTCGAGTTCAGCAATTGATTTTGTTCCGTAAACGCTTCGGGAAGAATTGCAACAGCCGCAGGCAGCCATCTTTCGGGATATTCGCCCGCATAAATGCCGGAGCCTTTGTAGTCGTTGATAATCTCTTGTATCTTCAAGAGCGCTGTTTCAACGGCTTCCCGAGAATCCGATGACAAACCCGGTTTGGTTTCTTCCACGTACATCTTCAATTGTTCTTTATCGGGAACAATCAAAGCCACGGTGTAAGGGTCTTGATTATTATGAAGTATCATTTGCTCAAGGTATTTCGATTTATCGCAAATGCCTTCTTCGATTCCTTCCGGGCTGTATTTCTCGCCGTCGCTGCCGATAAGCAAACTTTTGAATCGTCCGAGCACATACAGAAAACCGTCTTTATCCGTATAGCCCATGTCGCCGGTATGCAACCAACCGTCGATAATGGTTTGTTTCGTAGCTTCCGGATTTTTCCAGTATCCGAGCATCACATTTTCTCCCTTCACCACAATTTCACCTTTTTCACCTGTCGGTAACTCCTTGCCTTCGGCATCGCAGATCTTAAGTTCCAGATTGGCAACCAATATTCCCGAAGAACCTAATTTATGTTTTTTCAATCCGTTGGTTGAAATGACGGGCGTCGCTTCAGAAAGTCCGTAGCCTTGGAACATGGGGATGCCGATGGCATAGAAAAATCGTTGCAATTCTATATCCAGCAGAGCGCCTCCTCCGATAAAGAATCGCAATTTGCCTCCCATTGCTTGACGTACTTTGGAAAACAGCAGTTTATCATAGATATATAACAAAAGTTTTTTACAAGGTCTATTCCATCTGTCTTTGTTATATCCTTCTTTATTAAAATCATAAGCAGTCTTTAGCGCATGATTGAAAAGTTTCTCGGTCGTTTTCCCTTTTTTACGAATGTTGCTTTCTATGTTTTTGCGAAAACTTTTTGCCAATGCGGGAACGCTCATGATGACGGTAGGCTCAAACTCGTTGATGTTCATCGGAATGTTTCTCAATGATTCCATCGGCGTTTTTCCCGTTTGAACGGTGGCGACGTTTGCACCGTAAGCCATGAACGAATAAAATCCCGCCACATGACCGAAGCAATGATCCAAAGGAATAATGATGAGGTTGCTGTCTTTCGGTTCAATTTCGATGACCGACATTGCCTGTTCGACATTAGCGGTGTAGTTGCGGTGCGAAAGCATAACTCCTTTCGGATCGGCGGTAGTTCCGGACGTATAAGTGATGGTAGCAAGATCGTTTTCCTTTACCGATCGGCTTAAAGCAATCAGTTCGTCCCGGCGGGTTTTCAGATATTCGTCTCCGTCTGAAAGAATTTCCCCGACGTGAATTTCCTTATTTTCGTACGTTTCTTGCGGGTCGAAAATAATGATTTTTTCTACTGCGTGGAGAGATTGAACGATATTCTTGATTTTCTTTAATTGGTTTCCCGAAACAATAATATAACACGATTCCGAATGTTGAAGCCGGAAAATCAAATCGTTGCTTTCTTCCAGCTTAACAGACAGAGGAACATTGCAAGCGCCGGTATATAAAATCCCCAACTCGCCGATAATCCAATCGTTTCGACCTTCCGACAGCAGAGCGACTTTATCTCCGGGTCGAACCCCCGCTTGTATCAATCCTGCCGCTAAACGATAGACCTGCTCTCTCGTTTGATTGTACGTAAGCGGCTCGAAAGCCGTTGTCTTTTTCTCCCAAAGAAATGTGTTATTTCCGTATTTCTCGACACTCTTTTCAAATAAATTAATGATAGTTTTTTCCATCGACCTATAGGATTAAAATGTTTTGCAAAAATACGAATAATTCATAACTCGTAACTCATAATTACTTTTTTAATTGCCTCTTCACCTTTGCAACGACTTTATACGGCAACAGCAACCGGTTTCGTATGGGAGTCAAGCAAAGCCATATACACCAATAGCATTGCGCCGTTTTGCTTTGAGTTGAACAGATTTTGCCGCTGCGGATGATGGTGCGGACAACGCCGATTACGTCTGAAGTCAGAATGTGTTCCTGCGACTTGATGATACCGTCGCCTTGAATTGTGAGCCGGTCGCCGTTCCGATTGACGATGCGGTGGCAGATGAGTTTGCCGTTATAACGAAACATGACGATTACACCCCGAATGAGTTCTTCGGGCAAAAAAGGCGATACGACAATCACCTCCCTGCCGTCGCCCCGCAGATAAGGACGCATACTGCTGCCCGTACAGCGAAGTTCAACACTCTTTCCTTCGGAAAGCAGTTCTTCCGCGTTTTCAAAAAAATCTTCGTTTGGAAATAAATCCTCGTCGCAGGCAAGTTGTACAATAAACATTTCGGATTTTTATTTGTGTATTTGCAGTAAGTCGGGATAATAAACCTGTTTGCGCATTTTTCAATGTCTGAGCGAAAGACGGGACTCGAACCCGCGACCCTAACCTTGGCAAGGTTATGCTCTACCAACTGAGCTACTTTCGCATTTTGTGAGTGCAAAGATACAATGTATTTTCGTTTTTGCAAAAAATTTGTGGAAAAATATTTTCAAAATGATTGCATTTCACACAGACGGCTGTAATATCCGTTTAAGGCGATCAGTTCCGAATGAGTTCCCCGCTCTGCAATTGCACCTTCGTGCATGGCGTAGATGCAATCGGCGTTCTTGATGGTCGAAAGCCGGTGGGCAATCACCAGCGTTGTACGGTTTTTCATCAGATTGTCCAGCGCATCCTGCACCAAGCGTTCCGATTCCGTATCCAATGCCGAAGTCGCTTCGTCCAGAATCAATACCGGCGGATTTTTCAGCACTGCGCGGGCGATGCTGATGCGTTGCCTCTGTCCGCCCGACAGTTTGCAGCCCCTATCGCCGATAACTGTTTCATAGTTGTTTTCCGTTTGGATAATAAACTCATGGGCATTCGCTATTTTTGCGGCGTCTTCCACTTCTTGCCGTGTCGCATGCTTCACGCCGAAAGCGATATTATTGAAAAAGGTATCGTTAAACAAAATCGCTTCTTGATTAACAATGCCCATTAAATCGCGAACATCTTTCACTTTGGCATTACGAATATCCACTCCGTCGATGGTGATTTCTCCTTTCTGCACATCATAAAAGCGAGGCAATAAATCGGCTAAAGTCGATTTCCCCGAACCCGATTGACCGACTAATGCAATGGTTTTCCCTTTCGGGATTTTCAGATTAACCCCTTTAATCACCCATTGCTCATTGTATTTAAACCAAATATCTCTATACTCAATGCAATCATTTAATTGAACCGGAACCGGATGTTTCGGGTCTAAAATATTCGATTCAGCTTTGATTATCTTATCGATTCTTTGCATCGACGCCAAGCCTTTTTGAATGGAGTAAACGGATTTGGATAAATCTTTTGCGGGATTAATTAATAAATAAAAAATGGTCAGAAAGTAAATGAAACTTGCTCCGGTAATCGTCCCATGTCCATTTAAAATCAAAGAACCGCCATACCATAATACAATGGCAATAGCCACCGTTCCCAACAATTCGCTCATCGGATGCGCCAGTTGCTGACGGCGAAAAATGCGATGAGTGATTCCCCTGAATATATTGTTTTGCTCATGAAAGCGTCCGGAAACTTTTTCTTCGGCATTAAAAGCTTTGATAATTCGCAGTCCGCTCAGCGTTTCTTCTATCTGCGACATCAAAAATCCCCATTGTTGTTGTCCGAGAAAAGAAGTTTTTTTCAACTTTTTACCGATTTGTCCCATGATGTAGCCCGCTGCAGGAAGTAAAAGAAGAACAAAAAGCGCTAATTGCCAACTGATAAAAAACATTACCGCCACATAGATGATAATCATGATCGGATTTTTAAAAAGCAAATCCAGCGAACTCATGATAGAAAATTCTATTTCATTGACATCTCCGGAAATACGCGCTAAAATGTCGCCTTTCCGTTCCTCAGTGAAAAATGCCAAAGGCAAAGACAGTATTTTATCGTTGATTTGATTGCGCAGGTCGCGGACAACACCCGTCCGGATGGGAATCATCCAATAAAAAGAAAGATACATGGCTGCAACACGGAAAATCGTAGTTATCACCAAATATGCCGCTAAAATAAGCAATACCCGCGATGCTCCAGTTGTTTCAAGGACATGAGAAATATACCAGTTGAAATTGTTCGTTGCAACTTCTTTTATATGACGCCACGATTCGGCGGAAGAAAAGTCGAACGGCATATAGGTATAAACATCCTTATTTATTTTGAATAACAAATTTAAAATAGGTACAATCAAATAAAAAGTAAACGCGCTCAGCACTGCCGTCAAAATATTCATCACAATGTTAAGCCACAAATATTTTTTATACGGCGGAACCAATCGTTTCAGCAGGAGAAAAAAATCTTTCATTTATACAGTTAAAAAGCGGCGCAAGTTAGTCATAATTTTCGGAATGGTAACTACTCAGCCCCCCTCATCTCAAACAATATTATTCAGTCAAGATAGTAAATATTATCGGGTATATTTGTAACAAACATATTATCATTGTGTTATAATTCCAAATACTAAAATACGAACGAAGTATCAGACCGCTGAAACTTAAACAAAAAGTCGCGGGCGCTTTCCGCTCCTTTCAAGGCGCTGTCACTTACGCTGTGATTCACTCTTTAGCCGATACCCGCAAGAAAAAATAATCAATCGCCTTTCTTGGCTCTCAATTTAGTCGCACAAACCTAAGCAGGGACTTGAGTAGTTACTTGTTTTGTCATCTTTAGTTAAAAAAATTTAAATAAATTATCAAAATTTGTATTAAAATTTGTTTGATTAAAATAATGTATTTATATTTGTCGAGATTTTTAACTGATTTTTAATAAAAATCAGTGAATTTTGGTTTACAAATAGTGTAACTAACAAATATTGCATATAAAGTGCATTATTTTAACATATCAATGAAAACAAGTTTTATCAAATATTTAAGTTTATTAATATCTAATCTTTAATTACTTTTTAAACAATGAAAATTAAATTATTTTGTTCTTTAGCAGCGCTGACTTTCATTCTCGGCGCTTGTAACAATGACTTGATTAAACAGGATGGAACCGGAGCTTTGGCTCCAAGTAACGGAAGTACTCTGAGAAGTTCGAATGCCTCCGACTTCGACTATAATGCTTCGTATTGGAGCGCTTCTACTCTTTACTCTCCTTATGGAGGAAGTGAATATGTGTATGAGGCCGGAAAAGGCACCCTGTCGGTAGAATATACCCTTGCAGCCGGAGCAGAAGTTCCTCCGAGTTGGTGTTATCCGGTAAATAACGCTTTCGATGATTTCCAAGTATGGCTGTATTTAGGAGCCGGTCCGCAATTGGGCGCTTCGTATTCGTCATTTTGCGCCTACTATTATTCGGAAAGTTTGGGCGGCGATAAAGGACGTATTTATGTAAACAAGACCGACGAAAGGTTTGCGGGAGATAATGCGACGGTTAAAGAAAACATCATTTCAGCGCTCAGTTACATATATGACAAATACGGCAGCGTTGATCAATGGCCGCTGCAAGACGGTTCTTCAACTGCTCAACAATCGACCAAATTCATCGCTCAAATAGCGATTTGGGTGCTGCTTCAAGATGGAGTAGCTGATGCTAAAGCGTATCCGGAAGCAACATGGACAACCGTTAATGATGCTGTAGCTGATGTTCTTGCTAATTATCAAGGATATAAGAGTACAAATACCACAACGGTAACCGATATTGTTTTCTTGGCTGATAATGATTTCACTGCAACTAATTGGGCTCCTCTATATAATAGTCAGCCCCAAATTGTTCCTCTCCTTGGGACTACTACTCCCCCAAAAACTCTCGGACCGCTTTACGAGTCTGTAACGGCTACCAACGAAGGCAACAGACCGGCTATTATAGCGGGGCTTGATCCTAAAACAGGTAATCCGTTTTACAACGACAAAAAAGGTAATCCCAACACTCCGTTTGTAGTGCCGAACAGCAACCATTTCGTTTATGCGGTATTGAACAGAGCAGACCTTGCAGACGGCGTAACGATGGATATGATGGTCGGAAACAATTATGATATAGTAGGTAAGGCGGTTGTGAAATTGGCAGGCAACAACCTTGAAATTACCATTAAAGACGGCGTTGGTTCATTCGGCGCAGTCGCTTTCAATCAATTACCCGTAATTGGTAATGGTAATATTCACAGTGCGAAAGCGGCAGATTTGGCAAAATTCGGCGCTCTCACCGGATTCAACCACGACAGTTCAAACACTGCTGTGATTCCTTGTCCTGCCGGAAATACCATTTATCTCTATCTCCACTGTGCTTCCATGCAATTTTATCAATAGTAAGCGCTTTGTGAATTCGGAATAACTGAAAAACCCGGACGATTGTTCGGGTTTTTTTAATGTTTCAAACAAAACCTGCAGGCAATTGCATCGTGACGCAATGCAGGCTTCCATGCTGCTTTATCAGCGGACGGCAGTCGATGCCGATAACTTCCCGATTCGGAAATGTTTTTTGTAATTGTTGTTTAGCGATTTCATCTAATGGAGAATTATAAAATGGAAGTAACACAGCGCCGTTGATAATCAAAAAATTAGCATAAGTAGCAGGCAATCGCTCGCTTTCGCAATAAACCGGTTCAGCCATTGGCAAAGGAATTAGCTTGTATGGTTTTCCTGCCAGCGTTTTGAATTTGCTAAGCTCGTTTTCCATGTTCGACAATTCTTCAAAATGCTCATCATTGGGGTCTGTACATTGTACGTAGGCAATGGTTTCCGGATTACAAAATCTCGCTAAAGTATCAATGTGGCTGTCGGTATCGTCTCCGGCTAAATAGCCGTGATTCAACCATAAAACTCGCTTTACTCCGAAAATCACAGATAAATAATCGGCAATTTCAGCCTTGCTTTTATAATCGTTCCTGTTTGCCGACAGCAGGCAGCGGTTAGTAGTCAAAATCGTTCCTTCACCGTCTGTTTCGATGCTTCCGCCTTCCAAAACAATATGTAGCATATTCTGATAAACCGTTTCCGGAGAAAAAACTTTACTTTCGTACAATTGGCGGGTAATCCGGTTGTCGTGATTCGCCGGAAATTTCAATCCCCATCCGTTAAATGTAAAGTCAAGCAAATAAGGAACATCATTCACGAAAATCGAAACGGGTCCGTGGTCGCGCGCCCAAATGTCGTTGGAAGGAATTTCCTTGAAAATAATGCGTTCGTAATCCGATTTTCCCAGCGCTTGTTTGACCTCCGCAATTGACCGGCAAACGATAATCAGTTTTTCGTGTTTAATAATTTCTTTGGCAATGGATACAAAACAAGGAGTTACTTCGTCTAAATTGTCTTTCCAATCCGTACCGGAATGAGGCAAAGTCATCAGGACAGCGCTCTGTGAAGCCCATTCAGCCGGAAAATGAATCGATAAAAGAGATTGTTGCATACTGCAAAGTTACAATTTTTTAATAATGCAGAGAACCGAAAACATGTTTTAAATGGTGAACAAAAAAAATCATTTCGTATTTGTCAAATCATTGAAATTAGCCATAGTAATTAGAATATTTGTCAAACGGCCGCCATGAATTTAGAAGTAATTTTTAATTTCTGTAAATATTTTTAAATATTTTTTCATTCCGGCATTATTTTTAACATTCCGACTGTCGTTTCCCCATTCTGAACCTTGCGGGCGACACTTCGTAGTGCTTCTTTAAACCTTGTTAAACAGTAGGACTGTTACGTTTAAACAATAGGACTGTTTGCTTTAAACAGCAGGACTGTTTTATTTGTGCATCGTTCGATTCCGTTTAAAAAGACAGTTTATTTCAATTCTGCTATTACCGCTTGATTGGCGGCGCGTACCTGCGACTCGATTACTTTAACTTCTTTCCGGTCGTAGGTCATCAAACCGTTTACTTCGCCTTCCACATCGGTTGTCTGCGTATAAACCGCAGCGGAAAAGCCTCGTTTTACCAAGTCTTGCAGCATTTTTGCATATTTCACATATTCGGCGGTAACTTCGTCTTTGCTTTTAAATTGGATATATCCCCAATTGCGTTTGTCCCACCAGAGATGTCCTTCCATGGCAAAACCGATGCCTCCGTATTCACCCAAGACAGTTACCCGTTGAGGATCGAAAAGATACATATTCGGTTGCGGATAGTTGTGTAAATCCAATATATCGCCGCAGGCGCGATGATTTCCGCCGCTTGCCGGATTAATCAGACGAGAGGGGTCGTAAGCTGCTGTCCAAGCAACCACTTTTTCCGTTTCGAATTGTCCCCATCCTTCGTTAAACGGCACCCAAATAACTACCGAGGGGTTGGAAATACACAGATCCATGATTTCTTTCCATTCCCGATAATAATTGCTTTTTGATTCTTCCGTGCGTTTTTTATCCGATCCGCCATTGTATTGACCCGGTTCCCATTGATTGCCGAGGTCTCCGCTCGGCATGTCCTGCCATACCAAAATACCTTCTTTGTCGCAATGATAATACCATCGGGCAGGTTCAACCTTGACATGCTTGCGAATCATGTTGAATCCCAAATCTTTTGTTTTTTTAATGTCATACGCCATAGCTTCGTCGGTCGGAGCGGTGTAAAGTCCGTCGGGCCACCAACCTTGATCAAGCGGTCCGTAATTGAAATAATTCTTGTTATTCAATTGTATCCGCATAATTCCGTTTTCGTCGCGCGCCGTTGATATTTTACGCATAGCCGTATAAGACGAAACTTCGTCGATCGGTTTGCCGGAACGGAGAACCGTTACTTTCAAGGAATATAAAAACGGTGATTCGGGGCTCCAGAGTTTCGGATTCTTCACCGGAATGCGCAGTGTTTTACCGGACAATCCTTTGGCTGAAACAATCGGCGTTCCGTTATCCGATAATTTGACTTCTACAACGTCCGGACTTTGGCTATCGGATGTTTGTACCGTTACCTCTACCGTTTCCGTATCTATATCGGGAATACTCTTTATCGATGTGATATGATTATCCGCAACGGGTTCAATCCAAACCGTCTGCCAGATACCCGTAACTGCCGTGTACCAGATACTGTTTGGGTCTGAGACCTGTTTGCCTCGCGGCTGAAAACCGTGATTGGTCGGATCCCAAACACGAACGACTAATTTTTGAGCGCCTCCGACGGTCAAAAACGGCGTAATGTTGAATGTAAACGGCGTATATCCGCCTTGATGAGAACCGATAAAAATATCGTTCACAAAAACATCCGTCCGCCAGTCCACAGCGCCGAAATTCAATAGAACCTGTTTGCCTTTCCATGCGGCAGGAACAGTGAAAGTACGTTTGTACCACAGTTCTTTTTTTTCATCCACCGATTTTTGAACGCCCGATAAAGATGATTCTACGACAAAAGGAACCAAGATTTTCCCGTCGAATGAAGCCGGTTCGGCTTTGCCTTTTTCTTGAACGGCATATTCCCATTCTCCGTTCAAGTTCAGCCAAGATTGACGTTCCAACAGCGGACGCGGATATTCCGGCAAAACCGATGAAGGATTAATTTTCTCCGCCCACGCGGTTTTCATCCTATCGCCAGCAGGTTTCCATTGTGCATAAGCGCTTGTCGTTAAGACGAAAGCACAAACAATAAGCCAATTTTTTTGTATGTTTCGCATAAAATTAAAGAATTATGAATTATGAATTATGAAAATTAAGATTTGCTATTTTCGAATATAGAAAGTTTTTATTCCGAATCGCGGAGCAGAAACTTGAATGCTATTGTTTTCGACAGAGCAAACCGATTGCATTTCACCGTCAAGCGCTATTTCCATGCAACTTTTTACGGGAAAATTAAAAGTGATTTTCACCGGTTGACTGTCAGATTCTCTGTTAAATACTCGCAGAATCAGCGCTTGATCTCCATCGGGTTTGCAGGCGCTTAATTCGTAGCCCGACCGGTCGAATCGCAGAAACGATTGTTCAGTCATCTCACTGTTGTCGAGCGCAACAACAATCGGAGGTTCGTTCCATTCCGTATTTTTTGTTCCGATGCCGGCTACATTCCAAATTTTCCGGTGCGGAAGTAAAGCGTAATTTACATGCAACGGTTGAGTTATGGTATAATCCACCCCCCACAAACCGATTCCCGAATATTGCAGCGTTAAGCCCAACGGGAAATCCCGACCGTAAGAATACGAAGCAGTATGATCGGAAAAAAGAGCTAAGCCGTATTGTTGATCGTTTTGTAACAAATCGACCCACCGGAGGATGATATTATTCTTTATACTGTCCCATGTATTATAGAACGTGTTTTCCGGTTGACTTTTACAAACATCAAACGGAGCGTCTTTGTAAAGAGCCGGATGGTTTAAGCGGGCGGGAAGAAGCAGATTCAATTTGAAGCGATCATCGTAAAAAGCTCTGCGATTGGCTCTCCAATCGGAAGTTTGACGGTATTCGCCGATTCCCGTATTATTTTTCCAATCAATTTGTAATGAAAAATCAATGATGTCGCTTGATTGGTTCAGTGTAACATACGTACGGCAAGGGTGTTCGTCGATTTGCGATTCAATGCAGACCTGTTTGCGCAAGTCATTATTTTCGACTATGCTTAACTGCGCCGGTTGTTCACGATTGGAAATAAATCGTTCCTTTTCATAAAATCGACCGCGTAATTCGCCAAAACCGAAAGCACTTTGATTATCGACAAATTCTTTATTATTTAACTGTTTGGCAATTAAACTTTTTATAATTCCTCCATGTGCCAAATCAAAAGTAATCCGGTATCGATCGTTTTCCATCACACATTCTTGCTTGGAAAGAAAACGGATTCCCCGGTCGACCGGTTTCGCCGCCGAAGATTTTTCTTTCAAACGAACGGTGGTATAGCCGAAAGCCGGCAACACAACCGAAAACGTAAGATATTTTTTTCCTGCTTTAATCTGCATGGAAGAAGGCAAAATTTCGCCTTTCACATTGACAGGGACTATCGTTTTCGATTGCATGTTTTCGGGAAGAACTTCCGAAATTACGGCATGACGACTGACCGGCAACGTATTGTACATTTTAAGATAGCAGACGGCTTCATTTTTCTTTGCAGTAGTTGAAGACATAGTTGCATGCCGGATGATTTGACCGGCAATACTGTCTGTATTTGCCGTCCAAAGAGCGATTTCTTCCGCCCAAGTACGCCCGTTTGCACGCAAATGATTATAGGGAACAATCCACGAATCGTGATGCTGCGACAATAACAAAGTACGCCAAGCCTCGGCGAGTTTGGCGTCCGGTAATTGTTCATTCCGCTCTATCCGAGCCATCGAAGCGATTTTTTCCGCTTGTACGATCTTGTTCTCCGAATGTCGCACCTCTTGAGCGATCCGTTGTAAAACTTGACTTCCCCACATCAAGCTGACACGGATGTCTTCCTGCGACAAATGCCATTCATCCGTAATATTTTCTTTATCAATCGACGTAAAATATTCACGCCATGTAACATAACGTGAATTGTTTTTGATATGTTCGCCCGAGCCGAGCCATGGTCCGTTTTTCCATCCCACATCTTGATAACACATGCCTACGGGGTAACGCACATGAGCAGCGGAGCAAGTCTGAAGAAATTCGTCGGAATTATTCCACGAAGTCGTTTGCCATGTTGAATTTTTTTCCAACGCTTCGCAAGCGTAACGGGGAACGGTTAGTAATGAAGTTCCGTCGGGACCTGTCCAATGAATGATACCGTTTCCGAAACCGGCGACATATCCGCCCCAACAGGTATTCGGATTTTTCAAGACCGCTGCATGAAAGCCAAACGAACGGAGTATTTGAGGCAAGGCGCTCGTAAAGCAAGGTTCTTCAACGGCATAAGTATAAAAAGAAACTTTAGGAAAGTGTTGTTTTATTTTCCGGATTCCGTATTCGAATTGCCTGATGATGCTTTCGCCGGAAATATTGAAGCAATAGGGTTGCGCATAAGTCGGATTTGTCCATTCAATTCGCGGATTGTCGGCAATGTTTTGCCACTGCCTGTAAGCTTCGGGCGTATGAAGTTGAACGCTGTCCCATGTTTCGGGTTCGATTTCCAGATTAATCTTCCAATCGGGATTTTCGTTCAGTTTATCGATCATGAATTGCGTCTGCCACAGCGGATAGTGTCCGTAAGTACCACCGTGGTATCCGTCGGCAAAATAAGACGTTTGAGCGTAAAGACCAATTGCCGATACAAGAGATATAAAAAATATGTGTATTTTCAGCATAACAATAGTTTTTATTAAAAAGTTTTTGACCATCGCAGTTGAAACTGTCGGCGATAGTGTACGACTCAGCACCATTACGAATCAAACAGTAATTCTCCGAAAAAACGGGGCAAATGAAAATTAGGAGTTTCGTTTTGAATCGGATTCCAAGACAGGAAGTGAGGCGTTTGCAAACAATCGCCGCATTTATAAAAATTGCCTTTGGCTTTTATTCTATCAAATGTATTTGTTATATCCGGGTAAAAGATTTCTTTGGGTATAACTAAAGATATTTCCCAATCGCCCGAACGGTTTTTTACCGGCGAGTCGCCCAAACTCGACCAACGATCGACTTTCTTGAGCAAATCATCCTGCAAGCGGATTCGCTCCTGCTTACCGGAACCTTTACCGATCAGTATTTTGCCTATACAATTACATTCAATGTTATAATACAAGTCTTCATTGAAAGATATAAAAAATTCCACGCAGGAATCTTCCCAAACGTTTCCGTTGTCCCGGTCACAAACCGCTTTTATATCCGATTCGTTTATCCTGTAATTGATGAGAATAGCTTCTCTGGTATGGGCGATTCGGAATGCCGCTTCGGGACAATAAGAGTAATTTACCCAATTCACCGTATCTATCCGGTGAAAAGAAACGGCTGACTTATCGAGGTAAGACGATAAGTCAGCCGCTTTCGGATTGTTCCAGTTGATTCTTTGTATCAACAAATGCTTCATACCTTTAAGCGAGCGCCCATTGGTCACGCATCAGTTTCACCGCTGCCGAAACCACTAAGTTGCGGTCGCCTTGACACCCGCATTCAAAACTGACATAATTTGCATAATTCAAAGCTTTTAACGCTTTGAATCCTTCAACGTAATTGTCTGCCTCTCCGTCTTCGCTCGGCATACTGCGCCGTTTGCGGCTTGCAATATGAACGTGTTGCAAATATTTCCCGGCGGACATAAATGCGCCGAAATCGGAATTTTCTTCCCAAGTCATGTGCCAGAAATCGCCCATGCAGCGAACGCCGGGGTTATTAATATCCCGACAAATCGAAGCGGCATCGCCAACCTGGCGCAGATAAAATGCTTCTTTCCGATTCAAAGGCTCCAGAATAACGGTTGTCCCATGTTCGGCGGCATAATTTCCAAGAATCGTCAATTGTTCGCAAAGAAAATCGCGGGTTTCCTGCGTGTGAGGCATTGCCGGTTTTTGTCCGTTAAACGCCGGAACCATAATAACGCCTGTCGAGCCCAATTCGCCGGCGGCGGCGATGATTTCGTGCATCGTATCAAAAAACTTTTGACGAATTGCTTGATCGGTAGAAAGAATAAAGCCGTCAAATCCGGCGCAGATGGCACTTACTTTGATATTCCGTCCTTTGAGCGCATCTTTAAATTCTTTGACTCTTCCGGTTAAACCGCCTCCCCAGGGTTCAAAACCGACAATGCCCAACTTTTCCATATAGTCGAATTTTGCATTGAGATTGTCGCCGGGGGCTGTTCCTTCTTGAAAAGAGATTTTCAATTCAACCGGTTTCGCTTTTGGTTCCTTTTTGCTTGTTTGAGCCGTACAGGAAACAGAGGAAACGCTTCCCAGAGCAGCTATTGCTGCTCCGGAAGCTGATACTTTTAAGAAATTCCTTCGATTAAATTCCATAATTTGAATTAGTTAATTGTTATTCTTTTGAATTCCTGTCATTGCGGACTTGACAGGCTTTTTACACAGCCTCATGACAAGTTTATAACTTATTTCCCTTTTCCGGGAACAGGTACGACAAAACCGGTCATATTCATTTTTTTAGTCAAATTCAAATCCGGTGGAGTAACATCCAAAGGCGAAGCAGTTGTATTGCTCCATTCGGACTTATTTCCGGTATAAGCGGATTCACGTCCCATAACTGCCGACATATTTGCTACGGCGAAAGCCGAAGCCATTTCAATCGGTTGATTGCTGCGAATGTGATTTATCCAGTTGACATGTTCCAAAGTATAGGGATCCGTTTGCTTGTACTGTTTTTTTTCCGCTTCAAAATCATATTTCCAGATAACTTTACCCGTTAAATCTTTAATGGATTGATCTCCGGATGACCACGAACCTTTGGTTCCTTGAATAAATTCACTTACATTATTATCGCAACCGTCGATTTGCCGGCACATGCTGTGCAGGTGAATTCCGTTTTCCATTGTAAAGTCAACGCTGAAAAAGTCGAATTGATCGCCGGTAACTCTTCGTTCACGTGAACCGAAACCGACGGCGCTTGCCGGTTTCAAACCGGTGAACCACATAAACACGTCGAGGTTATGGCAATGTTGTTCGACAATATGATCGCCGGACAGCCATTTCCAGTTCACCCAGTCGCGAATCATCCATTCGCAATCGCTCCATTTCTTTTCGCGTGTTCTGTACCAAAGTTGACTCTGATTCCAATAGACAACTCCTCCGGTTATTTCGCCGATATATCCCTCCATGATTTTTTTGTAAGCTTCTACGTAACAACGCTGATGATGCCGCTGATTTCCCGTAACCACCGCTAAATTCTTTGCGGCAGCCTGTTTTGCCGTAGCCATCATTGAACGGTAGCCGGCAGGATCAACGAAAAGCGGTTTTTCCAAAAAAGCATGCTTTCCTTTTTCCATTGCATATTTGAAATGAATCGGACGGAAATAGGGAGGCGTAGCAATAATCACTACATCCACATCGCTGCTGTCGATTAATTTTTGATAAGCATCCAGACCTACAAACCTCTTTTCTTCAGGTATCACAATGTTTTTTTCTTTCTGAAGTTTAGCGGCTGTATCGTCTGCTTTGTCTTTGAACGTATCTGCCAAAGCGACTATGGTTACGCCGTTTGCCGCTGCCAAAAAGTTAAAAACAGCTCCCGTACCGCGTCCGCCGCAACCGATCAGTCCGGCTTTCAATTCTTTACCGTCTTTTGCCATATCGGGCAATTCCGGAATATAATACGTTCCGGCTGCTTTCAACGGAACATATTTCGGTTTAGTGTCTTTAGCGCAAGAAGTTATAAAAGCGCTACTCCCGACTCCCACCGTACTCAAGGCGCCGCCTACCAGCGCCGAATTTTTTAAAAACGATCTTCTGTTAATCCTGTTTTCCATAATACTTAACGTATTTATAAATTATTATTTAATATTTATTTATTAATCACTAATCACTAATCATTAATCATTATTAATTGCTTTCGCATACAATCCTGAATCCTATTCCCTTAATATCCGAAAACCACCAAATGCTTTTGGGTTGTTGCGGATCGGTCTTCAACCATTCGTCATGCTTGGTAAAGCCCCGTGCCGCACAACGCACATCGGATGCGTCGGAATCATAATTTCCTCCGCGAACCGCATATTCTTCGCCTTCGGTAACTATAGGATTTACACTGTTTTCGCCTGCTTTTTTGTAAGCGTCCGGATCGTATTTGTCCGCACAATACTCCATGACATTTCCAAGCATATTTTTCAATCCGACCGGATTGGCTTTAACCATATCGGGTTCCTGCGTACGATTTTTACTGTTATTTACGTAGATCACAAAGGTAGAAATACTATCTGCAGAAGCTTTAAAAAACTTACGCCAAAAGCCCGTATTTGAAAAGTCTTTAGGATTACCGGAGAAGAAATAAGGCGTTTCCGTTCCTCCGCGAGCCGCATATTCCCATTCGGCTTCCGTCGGCAAGCGATATTTTTTCCCCGTTACTTTTGACAGCCACTGACAGAATGTTTCGGCTGCATAGTGCGTCATTGTTATTGCCGGGCGTTTACCGCCTCCCCAACCTTGATCGGGAAATCCGAAAGGAGGGGTAGGACCGGAAATCACATCGACATCCGGACGGCTGTTGTTTGCAAAAACATTGGCGGGAGGCGTGCGCCCTTCGCTCATCGTTTTGGAATAAAATGCCCAATACATTTCCCAGGTAACTTCCGTTTCGGACATATAAAAAGGACTGAGGGTTACTTTATGCACCGGACCTTCATCCGCTTTCCGGAAAGGTTCCGTATCGGGGCTTCCCATTTGGAAAGAGCCTCCCGGAATGGCAACCATTTCAAAAGATACCGCAGAACCGGGAATCTGCTCGGTGAAAGTCTTAAATTCGGTAACCGGAGTAGCAGCCTTGAAGAATAATGATGAATCTACTCTATTATCAATTATGGCAGAAACGGCTAATTTAGCATGTTTATAGTTTGGATTATAATGACCTGCATCCAAATGACAACTGATGCATTGCAGATTCAGTTTTTTTTCGTTTTCCTGATAGTATAAGTGAGCGGTAACCGCTTCATCGCTTATCCCTTCGGGGAAAAGATTATGATGACATTCCTTACACGATTCGTTCGGAATATATTTTACGGCACTTTCGAGTTCCGACTTTTTATCCCAGTCGAAATCGGCGCTGTCTTTGGTCAGATAACCCCAAAGGTCGCGCATACCCAAGCTGAGTTTAGCCGAATAATGCGCCCAAGTATTGGTTTTCGGCGGTAAATGGCAATCCACGCAGTGAACCACGGTTCCGCTTTTATTATTGTAGTGTTTGGATAATTTCCAACTGTCTTCGACATGCGGATGTACGTGGCACATCATACACGACTTATCCGTCGAAAAGTAAACCGAGGTTTGATACAATGAAACTGCAATACCGATACCGACTATTGCACCTATCAAGAAGAACGAAAATCTTTGCTTGGAAGACTTTTTATTCGGATTACCGTAACTGTTCTGCCGGTTTTTCTTAGTCATTTTTCCTTTTTAGAAAATAAAAATTCCGTATTAAAAATTATTGTGCAAAGAAAAGAAAAATTTCTTACATTTTCAATTATTTAACAAAAAATTTTATTTCCAAGATAAATATAAATTGTATGTAATTGTGCTCCAAATACAATTATATATTAATCATTACGTTATAATAAGGAATGAAAAAAACGCTTTTCTTATTATCGGTAATTGTTCTGACAGGCTTCCAATCATTGAAAGCCCAATTCGATGCGCAATTGAGTAACTATTGGGCAGCCATAAGTTATTTCAATCCGGCGTATGCGGGACAAACGGGAAATCTGGAAGCGACGCTTTTAAGCCGGATGCAATGGGCAGGTATTCAAAATGCGCCGCGAACAACGATAATTACAGCGCAAATGCCTTATCCGCTGTTGGGAAAAGTGCAGGGATTCGGCGCTTCGATGTACAACGATCGGAGCGGTTTATTCAGTACGACCGAATATTCGGGACAATACGCATGGAAGAAAAAAATGCTGAAAGGACTTTTCAGCATCGGCATACAGGGAGGATATATCAATGAGTCTTTCGATGGTACGAAAGTGGATATTCCCGAAGATGATTATCACAGCCGGGACGATAACGCAATTCCCCGAACGTTGGTATCCGGAACCTCCATCGACATTGCATTGGGACTTTTCTTTTCAAAAGAAAAATGGTTTGCCGGTTTATCGGTTAATCATTTAATGGCGCCTACCTTGAATTTAACTCAAAATTATATATTTGAAATCCCCCGCACGTATTATTTTACTGCCGGATACAATATACGCTTAAGCAATCCGTTATTAGAATTACGACCAACGGTATTGGTAAAAACTATGGAAATGAGTTCTTTGTCGGTAAGTGTAGATTCTTTATCGGAAAAAGTTCCGGTAAGCGCAGTAAAAGCGATGATGCAAAATACGCAGGTGGACGTTTCCATGCGATTGGTTTATAACAAACAATTTTGGGGAGGACTGTCCTGGCGAAAGGGCGATGCGATGATGGTAACGCTCGGCGGTAAATTCAAAATGATTGAAGCCGGTTATATTTACGATTATCCGATTTCCCAAATATCCAAAGCGACGGCAGGAAGTCATGAAGTGTTTATTCGCTATACGATGGAGTTGAATTTTAATAAAGGTGTTAAAAATAAGCATAAAAGCGTTCGAATATTATAGATAAGAAGTATGAAAAACTTGATTTTCTTAGTCGTGGTAACCGGTTTCTTTGTTTCCTGCGGAAGATCTCTTTCGGGCGACGGAGGAGAACTTACCGGCGTGAGCGCTCCCAATTGGGGTGAGCCGAATCCCCATGGCATGGTGTTAATTAAACGAGGATCATTTGAAATGGGACCACAAAAAAACGATTCGCTGTGGGGAACTTTTCAAAATCCCAAAGGCGTATCCGTTGACGCTTTCTGGATGGATGAAACCGAAATAACCAATGCCCAATATCGTCAATTTGTTTATTGGGTAAGAGATTCGATTATCCGGGAGCGGCTTTTCGATCCTGCCTACGGCGGAAACGATTTGTATAAAATAACGGAAGATAAAAACGGAGATCCGCTTAATCCTCCGCTTTTGGACTGGCGAAGACCTATTCCGACCGAACGCCGCGCCAATGAAGACGAATTGAAAGCTATCCAAAGCGTTAATTGGACCAATCCGATAACGGGAGAAGTTAAAATAGACCCGAAACAGATGACTTACCGTTATTCCGTTTTTGACGCTACGGGTTACGCCTTGAGAAGAAACCGCTTAGACCCTGCCGATAGAGTAAAGAATACGGATATTACCGTCGATCCGAACGAAGTAGTGATGATTTCAAAAGATACGGCTTACATCAACGAAGACGGCAAGATTATTTCCGAAACGATTACTCGCCCGCTGAGTTCCATCTGGGATTTTCTGAATACTTATATTGTAAATATTTATCCTGATGAAACCTGTTGGGTAAACGATTTTAATAATTCTTACAACGAACCCTATATGCGTTTGTATTTCAATCATCCGGGCTATAACGATTACCCCGTAGTCGGCGTTTCGTGGGAACAGGCAAACGCTTTCTGCCATTGGAGAACCGAATATCTGAAACGCTCGTTGGACGCCAATTTCAGAAATACGATTGAACCTTACCGGTTGCCGACTGAAGGAGAATTTGAATATGCCGCTCGATCCGGGAAAACGGAGAATATTTATCCCTGGAATTTTAAAGGAGTAACGAGTGAGAAAAAAGATTGTTTTCTGGCTAACTTCAAACCGGGAGATGGCGATTATACCAAAGACGGTCATCTGATTACGGCGAAAGTCGGTTCGTTTTCTCCCAATGAATTCGGACTGTATGATATGGCGGGAAACGTAGCCGAATGGACTTCCACCGCTTTCATGGAATCCGGTCCGGAAATCATGAACGATATCAATCCCGAATATCGTTACAGTGCGGCGAAGGAAGATCCGTATGCCATGAAGAAAAAAGTAGTGCGCGGCGGATCATGGAAAGACCCTGCCTATCTTATCCGCTCCGATGTACGTACATTTGAATATCAAAACGAGCAACGTTCCTATATCGGTTTCCGTTGCGTACGCACTCAAGTAGGCTTTTCCAAAGTAAAAAGCGCTAAAACAAAATAATTCATAATTCATAATTCATAATTTTTTATAACATGGGATTTAGAAGCAGATATAAAAATATTGTCGAGAAGTTTTTATCCGGCGAACGAGGGAAACGCTTTTTCCAAATATTCTACAGTTTGGGAGCTGCCGTTGTCCTTATCGGCGCATTGGCAAAATTAACGCACTGGCCCTATAATTTAGGAAATATATTATTAACCGTGGGTTTACTTACGGAAGTATTGGTTTTTGTCGTTTCGGCTTTTGATACTCCGATTCGCGATTGGGAGTGGGATTTGGTATTCCCCGCATTGGATACGGGCGATGAAGACGATCGTCCCATATTCGGCGGAGGCGGCGGAAGCGGATCGGTCGTAATCGGCGGAAGCGGAAGAATAGATGATAAAACTTTGAAAACCGGCGTTGCGGCAAATGCGGCAAGAGGCGGCGGAGGAAGCGGTCCGATTGTTATCGGCGGAGGCGGTTTCGGAGGCTTTGGAGGCGCAGGTGCAGGTGCAGGCATAGGTTCACAAGGACATCCGAGCGCTGTTGCTGCAGCAGAAGCAATGACTTCGGGACAAGTGCGTCAATCGTTTGGAATTCCCAATGCAGTGGAACTTTCGGAAGAAGACAGTAATGCGCTGACGGCAAGCATTAAGAAAATGGCTGCCGCTGCCGACCAACTTTCCAAAATGGCTGAAATGACTAACGCAACACAGCAATATTTGGATCAATTGACTGAGATGTCAAGCAACATGCAGAAATTCAGTACGGTAACCAACAGCCTCACCAACGTGTCGGATATATTGCTTGATTCTTACAAAAGCATTACCGATAATTCCGACGGCATCAATCAGTCGTCGCGCGGATATGTGCATCAAATGGAAACGCTGAACAGAAATATTCAGGGATTAAATACAATCTATGAAATTCAGTTGAAGAGCATCAGTTCGCAAATCGACGCCATCGAACGAATCAATTCCGGCTTGATGCGAATCAAAGATTTGTATGAAGGTTCCATCGTCGATAGTTCCGTATTCCGGAGCGAAACCGAGAAAATGGCTCAGCAATTGCACGCCCTCAACGGCGTTTACAATCGCTTGCTGAATGCAATGACAATGAATATGTACGGAGCGGGAGGAAATAATCCGGGTTTCGGCTCTCATTTCCCTAATCCGTAAAATATAAAAAATAAATTATGGCTGTAAATAGTCCTAACTCGCCAAGGCAAAAGATGATAAACCTAATGTATCTGGTTTTCATCGGTATGCTTGCGCTCAATGTTTCTACGGAAGTATTGGACGGATTTGAATTGGTCGAAGCAAGCCTGTTGCGTTCCGTGAAATCTTCCACGCAACGCAATGACCGGGTTTTTGACGACTTGGCAAATTCCTACAAATCGAATCCCGAAAAAACGCGCGTATGGTATGAAAAAGGAAATCAAGTGAAAGAGCGAAGCGACTCGCTATTCAATTATGCACAGGAACTGAAAAACAGAATCGTTATCAAGTCGGACGGAAAAAACGGCAATCCGGAAAAGTTGAAACATCCCGACGACTTAAACGCCGCTTTCGAGGTCATGTTTGAACGTGGCAAAAACGACGGTGCGAAACTGAAATCTCAAATCGATTCCTACA
>Ga0209629_10000305_pt1 | contig 25696 bp, 19 predicted proteins | sample TergutCu122P5_FD_187286 | JGI IMG/M metagenome (GOLD analysis project Ga0209629, IMG submission 187286) | Cubitermes ugandensis P5 segment gut microbial communities from Kakamega Forest, Kenya - Cu122 P5 (SPAdes) (version 2) | ecosystem: Host-associated > Arthropoda: Insects > Digestive system...
GGCGGAGCAGCGCATCGCGGGCGACAAGCAGCAGATCGCCATCGGCGCGACGGCGCTGGGCGTAGGCGTTATCGGCGGCGCGGTCGGAAACCTGCTGATAAATAAAAACGCCCCAAAGGAGAATAGCGCGGAGATTAAACAGAAATTTGAGGCTGACTCTCAAAAGCTTGGCGAGGATGTCGCGGCGAAAGAATCCAAGCTGCAGGGTTTGATAAAAGACAACGAACGAAAGATACAGGATTATAACGACACCATTCGCGCGCACCGGGCCTTTATCCAAACGATGAAAGATTCCGATTGCAAGGGAAAACAGGCAGACTACATTAAATATACAGACAGTCTGACGGAGGCAACGGACAAGCTGCAGAATACCGCGAATCTCTCTATCAACTATGACTTGCCCGCCCAAAAGCAAGCCTATGCCGACTGTGCGGCGGAAAATGAAAAACGTCTGGCGGAAGAAAAAGGAAAGCAAGAAGGAGATCAAAAAGCGCAAAAACAACAGGCTGAAAACCCTGTTGTGAATAACGCGCCGATTACGCCGGCGCCGAAAGATAGAGAAACCCCACCGCCTGTGAGCGGGACAACGTCCGTCCCGGCTGGGGACGACCTTTGTAAAAATTCCGACAAAGCAAAGGAATGCGATTTGTGCGCAAAGTCCGGCGGAGACTGGAACGACGTTGGCAAGAATTGCGACTGCGATCCGAAGGGCTCGGGCGACAAATACTATGATCCTGAAACCAAAAGTTGCAAAAGCATTTCGGACTTGCAATCAGTTGAAGAAATTTCCGCCGCGGACGCCAATGCCACGGGACGGTGCCCGGCGACCGGCAATGCCCTGAAATCAATAACCGACAAAACAAAGGTCGGCGATCCGTGTTCATCCAGCATCATCGTATCCGGCGAAGTGTTCATGCGCAAAAGCGGCGTTTGTTCCTGCGCGCCGACAAAATGCGTGACCGGATACCATATAGCCAAGGGCGGCGGTTGCGCCCAGGATACCGCGGATGCCGCTGGCATGTGCCTGCGCAAGGCGTTTCCAGCAACGCCCGAAAATAACACGACGGCAAAATGCAGCGGCTTTTGCGCCGCACAAGCAGAAAAGAATAAATGCAAAACAACGACGATAGTGATGCGCCACAGCACCAAGGAATGCATCTGCAACGCGGACCAGGCCGAAATATCCGCCGCGCAAACATCAATGCAGGCGGTGGCGGACAATAAAATCGCAAACCTTAAATTTTTCGCGGTATGCGGTAATGACAAGGGAAAATCCGGCGGCACGGAGCGCTGTGTCAGCGACGTGTTCAACTGGGTCACGCTGGATCTTAATTCCGCGATTGCGATTGCCCAAGAGTATGCGCGGGTAAAATACGGCGACACTGTGGAATGTTCCCCCAAATACGAAACTCGGGGCAAAGTAATGGGCATGGCCGGCGACGACTTTGTAAAGTGCTCTAGCACCGCGGGAAATATTTTCTATGAATTTCAATTTGACAGCACGGCAACGGGCTTTGACAACAGCATGAAATACGGCGTCCAGGACAGCGTGTGCCAGAAAATTCACGGCGTAAAATCGGTCCACGACGGATGCGCAAATAATTCGTCCAGCACGGGCGGTTCTACGAATTGGCAATGCTGGCCGGCGACGTGCGGCGCGGATGCCGCGACATGCGCGAAAATCAGCCAATCGTTTCAAAGGGTGTCAAGGTTCAGCGCCAACTTTGCAGACGGCCAATGCAAGGTTGACTTTGGCGAGGCGCACGATGCGGCCGAGCTAAAAACCGCGTTCGGCATTAATAATAAAGTATTCAGCCGGGATATACAGACGCGGTGCACGCCCGATACCATAGATATAATAAGACGGTATTTGAATGTTTCATTGCAAAGACAAAATATCGCGCTCGCCAGCTTCAGCTGCAAGAAAGTCACCAGCACTCTTTATACCGGCAACCTTATGAATCCGAAAGACGATATTGTGTCGTGCATGGTGAACAGCCAGCAGATAGATTTTCTATTTGACGATTGCCGCGAACTGGCCGGCAATTACCGCGCGGGCGCGCAGTCCGGATTGCAATGCATAGACGGCGGCGGATTATACGACGGCAAAAAATGCTGGGGAATAGACCGGGCCCAATGCAATCAGATTGAAAATACGGAATGGAATACCAGCTTGAACGCATGCCTGCTGAAAAATGCCGCGGCCATATATACCCAGCAAAAAATAATAAAAACGACCACATTGATCGGCATAACCGGCGTTGGGTGCGTGTCTGCGGTTATGACCGGCGGCGCGACGACCGGCGCGTGCATCTTGGCCGCCGTAGAAGTGGCGGGCGTGGTGGGCGAGGCGGTGACCGACGCCAAAATGCAAAACTGGTCGGATCAATTCTTCGCTGCCAGCAGCGCATGTCAAAAAAGCGCCTGCGCGGACGCGACGATTCGCGACAACATCGCGCGGGTTGTCGCGGCCAAAGATAAATTGCCGGATGCCGCCGCAATGAACGTTGATAACGAAATAGCGCGCTTGGCCAAACTGCTGCCGCAAGACGTGCAAGATAAGATATTCGGCGGCGATCCGGACAAAGACGCGTGGGAACAGGCGTTGGAATATTATAATGCAAAGCTGACGGCCGGCGAAAAGATAGTGACATACGGACACACTGTATCCATTGTGGCCCAGTTCGCCAGCGCGTTTGCAGGCGGATATACTTTCTTGCGCAATGCGCCAGAGATGTTTCAAAACATGAAGAACGCATGGAAAGCCGCGCGTGCCGGCAATTTCCGTGCGCTGGGCATGGGCGAGCGCGCCGCTGGCCGTGCCGCGACAGAGGGCGCAGAGGGTGCGGCCGGTCGCGCAGCCAGCGAAAGCGCCGAAGGCGCCGCGGGACGCGCGGCGGGCAAAGAAGCCGGAAATGCCGGGCGCGGCGCAACGAACGAAGGCGCAGGCGGCGCGGGCAATGCAACCGGTGGGAACACGGGCCGCAGCGCGGGTGAAAATGCGAGTAGCGGCGCCGCGGGCGGGATGGGGCGCAACGCATCCGCCACATATGATGCGGAAATGCTGCGCGGCGGCGCCGGCTTTGAACGGAACTTTACAGACGCGTTGAGCAGGAACGAAGAAATCTTTGTATCCAGATACAATATGACAAGCCAGGAAGTCAGGCAAATGAATCAGATCGCGACGGACAACGGATTCGTGCTGGACGTTAACGGGGGCGGCAATGGCTTTAGATTCGTGACCAAGGAAAAATACGCGCGCGAGGCGATTGCCCGGGCAACCGCGGCCCGTCGCGCGGCGGATGATGCGGCGCGCGATGCGGCCGCCGCACGGGGAACGGCGGACGAGCAAAGATTGTCAAACCGCGCGCGCAGTCTGGCGGATGACGCGAATGCCGAGGAAGCGCGCGCGCGCGCGGCCGCGGCCAGGGCCAATATAAAATACGAACCGCCGGCGGGCGGCGCCAGCGGCGCGGCCGGCGAATCCCGCGCCCAATCGGCGGCGGCTTCCGCGCAAGGAAATGCGGCCCAGGCACAGCGGGCGCCGGAACCGAAACCATCGCCGGAACCGAACGCCGCGCGGCCGAACGATGCCGGTCGCGCAATCGGCGCAACCGCCGCGGATGACGCCGCAAAACTCCGCGCGCGGGCCAGTCCCGATTTTGAAACTTATCTGTCGGATTACAAGGCCAGGGGCAATAACGTGGGCTTTGATAAGAGGAGCATGTCCGCCGCCGAATGGGAATTATTAAATAAAGACCTGGCGCGGGACAATGTCAAGATGGTTGAATACACGGATGACGGCGGACTCGCCCGCATGAAGTTCGGCAGGATTGCGGACGAACCTTCCGCGCCCGTCGCCCCAACCAAGCCAAATCAGCCCCAAACGCCGATACGGGATGCGGGGCCACAGGAACCGGTAAGATCGCCCGCTGGAACGCCGGGGGCGGCGTCCGGTTCCCGGAATCAGACTACAAATATAAATGGATATGAATTTTATAGAAATAGCAACTTTGGTCATAACTATAAATTGGTAAGTTCAGAAGCCGAGGCGCAAAATCTTGCGCGAAGCCTTAGTGAAAACGGCCAACTGGCTGGATATCGCAAGGTCGGGGATCTGACGGGGCCGGGTAGCTGGGAAGTAATCGTCGCGAATAACACAGACGAACTTGCAAGGCTCAGACAAGTCTATCCGAACTTGTCTTTGCCGGTCTCTCGGCCATTTAATGTTTCGTCGCCAGAAGAATTGGACCAAAAGTTTTTCAACGCATATCAGAAATATGCCCCGAAAAACCAGACCCTAGATGAATTCAGGGAAATGTTGGATAATGATGAAGCCAATTTGGATAATATGGTCAAAGACTGGGACTCAAACACTACGGCAACGTTCGGGGAGTATAATAGCAAATTATGGGACAGTATATTCACTGCGGAAGATAATGCCGTCATTCTGGTAAAAAGATATTATCCGAACGATCCGGATATGGTAAGCATGATGAATGACTATTTAGCAAAAGGGAACGTTGACGCCGCGGATACGGTAAAATTCACTCAAATGCTTGCCGACCATCCTGATATTGCGGCCGCTAAGAATAGTGTTGATAGTTTGAAGCAAAGTTTTTTTGCAAGCGAAGGGAGTTTTAAAGCGGCGCAATCCAGGCGGTATTCTACCTTTGACCCGGCAATTGCCCGAGATAAATTATTGTATAAAGCGAACGTTGCGGCCATTGACCAGGACTATCAGCCCGTCCTGCACGCAAATATAAAGTATAGAACTTTGGTCAAGAAATATTACGGCGATAATGGGCAAGACGCTGTCAGTGATGTATTATACCTTGAGAGGCCGGATAGTGGCGCACTCACATTCGTAGAAAGCATTAATGACCAGCATCCGGATTTAGCGGAAGCATATAATAATATAATTGCTAAGCGTGCCGAATTCGCCAACAAATATGGCACATATGGAGATATCACTGCTAAAAGGCAGCTTAGTGGGGATTATATAAGGAAAGCCGACAATCTATCACCGGACGTTCTGTCCAAACTTGCGGCAGAGCGGATAGATGAATTTAAATTGGTCATAGACGGCGACCCACAGTTAAGCCAATGGGCACGAGATTTTGAAGCCCTGTCTAATGAGCAAAAGACAGAGTTCGGTCAGCGGCTAATCAACAGGGCATCCGACAGCAACCTGAATTCAGAAGGATACACGCTCAGGGTGATTACAAAAGACCAGCTACCAAAGGGAGAGGAACTTACTGACGGATGGCATGATGCTATCCATAAAAAGATAGTAATCGTTTCGGACAATAAATCCGACAGTTTGGACAAATTTATGGACACCCTCGCGCACGAAGACGCGCACAAGATAGATGCTGTGAATCCAAATATGGGGGCGGTGGGCGCACAGCGTGCAGATTTCGGAAAAAAGATTTATCAATCATATCCTTGGGTTCCAGAAGATGTCTATCGCCAAAATTGGACGGAACAAAGTTCATACTTCATAGGGCATGCGGTCGGGAATGCAATGAAATAATAAACAAATAAAATACAAAGGAGATACAGATGAACGTCATAGATAAATCGCTTTTAAGGGTGAAACTGAATGAATTCAAAACCTTCAAGAAATCAATTATGAGTCCGACTCTCATTGAAAGAGCAGATATGATAGTTGAAAGGTTTGAAGAATTGCTGGCCAGCAATGGATATTTTGAAGTGGATTATAACAAACTGCTGGACGAAATGGCCGACTTGAAAAAAACAGTAGAAAGAATTTCCGCCGGCTTTACTAAAACCGCCGCTTCAGAAAGATAAAAACCGAAACCCTTCCTATATTACCAATGGCTTGCCGGGAATATAATGGTATCCGAAAACAAAAGGAACGGATATGAAAAAACTATTCTTTGGTCTGGTGGCCGCGATAATCGCGATTCCGGCGGGGGCCGCGCCGGCGCGAAGCTCCAACGTCCCAATGACCGCGGAACAAAAATCGCGCGCGGCCGAGGTGGACAATATCCGCACCGCTTGGCTTGACCCGTATATTGCAATGCGCGCGTCATATATTCATCTGGCCGTAGAGGGCAGCCAAGACGTATATTCCGCACCGCTGGGCGTTGTCGGCCCGCTGGTGTCCAGCGAGAAATTTGATGTTAATAACGACAACGGATTCGGGGTAAAGCTGGCATTCGGGGGCAGCGCGAATATGCCCGAAATTTTCGGCCGCATTCGTATAGAGGCGGAATACGCCGACAACGGCGCGTTCATAACGCCGGTGGCGTCAGAGGGCGGAAACGTGCTGTTTGACACCAAGAATACGACCATGTTCGGAAACGTTTACTATGCGCTGGCCACCGGAACGCGGTTCAGCCCGTATGTCGGCGCGGGACTGGGGCTCACCCGCTTTGCGTCCGGCGTGAATTTTTCGTCCGGCGCGTTTAACGCACAAATGGCCGCGTCGGAGTATAAGTTCGCGTGGAATGTCGGCGCGGGCCTCAGTATGTATCTGGCGCGCGGGGTTTCCGTTGATCTGGGATACCGGTTTTCGGATTTCGGCCGGTTCGTCGCCGATCTGGATGTCAGCCGTTATGCGGTTTCCGGCGGCAACGTCCTGAACGGGGTTGTCTTGCGCAATCATGTGAACATGGACTTTCTGGCGCATGAAATCATACTGGGCATACGATACAGATTATAATTACAAAGTAATTTTTGTCATTCCCGCGTAGGTTTAGTAGTCAAATTTACCAAGTTGTCATTCCGGCGAAGGCCGGAACGGGAATAGGGCTTATTAAATATCAGTGTATTGAATGATGAAAGTAATTCGTCATTCTGCTTTCGGGAATTATAAGTTTGTTTTAAAGTTTTGATATTTTATAGCCCCACTCCCGCCTGCGCGGGAGTGACAAAACTTTTTCAGAGTTTTATTTATAAAAGTCTGGTTTTGTCGGGTATATGTAAATCCTTATTTTTCCTCCTTGCAATCTGCTGAAATATGCCCTAAACTCCCCAAGCTATAAAAAGGAGAACACATGAGCAACAAATGGGTATACACGTTTGGAAATGGCGCGGCAGAGGGTCGCGCGGATATGAAAAACCTGCTGGGGGGCAAGGGCGCGAACCTGGCCGAGATGAATTTGGTGGGATTGCCGGTGCCGGCGGGATTCACCGTGACGACAGAGGTCTGCACATATTATTACGATAATAACAAGAGCTATCCGCCGGACCTGGAAGACCAGGTGAAGGCCGGCGTTGAATATATTGAAAAGGTCATGGGCCATAAATTCGGCGATACCAAAAACCCGCTGTTGGTGTCCGTTCGCTCTGGCGCGCGTATTTCCATGCCCGGCATGATGGACACGGTCTTGAACCTGGGGCTGAATGATGAAACGGTAAAGGCTCTGGCGGCGTTTACAAATAACGAACGCATGGCTTACGATTCCTATCGCCGCTTTATTATGATGTTCAGCGACGTGGTGCTGGGCGCCGACATGGATTTGTTTGAACATACGCTGGAGCATATGAAGGAAGAGAAAGGATACAAATTTGACACCGACCTGACCGTGGATGATTTGAAAGAGCTGATTGTAAAGTTCCGCGAAATCGGGCAGAACATCGGCAAAGTCGTGCCCCAGGATCCTTGGGAACAATTGATGGTCGGCATCGGCGCGGTGTTCGGATCATGGATGTCCAAGAAAGCGGTCACTTACCGCAAATTGAATAACATACCCGGCAATTGGGGAACTGCCGTCAGCGTTCAGTCCATGGTGTTTGGAAATTCCGGAACCGATTCCGCGACCGGCGTGTGTTTTTCGCGCGATCCGGCGACCGGTGAAAATAAATTCTATGGCGAATATTTGATTAATGCCCAGGGCGAAGACGTCGTCGCCGGCATCCGCACACCGCAACCGATGGCCAAAGACGGTTCGGGCCGCACGAGTCTGGAAGAAGCCATGCCGGACGTATACGCCGAACTGGTCGCCGCGCGCGAAAAACTGGAACAGCATTACAAAGACATGCAGGACATGGAATTCACGATAGAGCATAAAAAGCTGTGGATGCTGCAATGCCGCAACGGCAAACGCACCGCCGCCGCCGCCGTTCGCATCGCGGTTGAAATGGTTGCCGAAGGCCTGCTGAAAAAAGAAGAGGCTATCCTGCGCGTCGGCGCGGATCAATTGGATCACCTGCTGCACCCGATGCTGGATCCGAAAGCGGCCAAGAATGTCATCGCAACCGGCCTGCCGGCGTCGCCCGGCGCGGCGGTTGGTCGCGCGGTATTTTCCGCCCAAGATGCCGAAGATTGGGTGGCGCGCGGCGAAAAAGTCATGCTGCTGCGCATTGAAACATCGCCCGAAGACATCGCCGGCATGAACGCGGCCCAGGGAATTATCACCGCCCGCGGCGGAATGACGTCGCATGCGGCCGTGGTTGCGCGCGGAATGGGAAAGCCATGCGTTTCCGGTTCGGCGGACATCAAGATTGACTATGTCGCGAAAACATTAAAGACCACCGGCGGCGCGGTTGTGAAAGAAGGCGACTGGGTCACGATTGACGGGGCCAAGGGCCAGATTATAGAGGGTCAAATCCCAACTGTTTCCGTAGAAATGACCGGAAACTTTGGGAAATTAATGGAATGGGTGGACGAAATCAAAACGCTGGAAGTGCGCGCGAACGCGGAAACCCCGCGCGATGCGGCCGCCGCGCGCGAATTCGGGGCCGAAGGAATCGGGCTGGCGCGCACGGAACACATGTTCTTTGACCCGTCGCGGATTATGGACATGCGCGAAATGATTCTGGCGGATACCGAGGAAGGCCGCCGCAATGCATTAAACAAGCTGTTGCCGTATCAGCGCGCGGACTTTTACGATCTGTTCAAAATCATGGACGGTCTGCCGGTCACCATTCGCTTGATTGACCCGCCGCTGCATGAGTTTTTGCCCCAGGCCGAGGAAGATATTAAAACACTGGCGGCGCACGCCGGCAAAACGGTGGAGTTTGTAAAGGAACGTGGAGCCGCATTGCACGAACAGAATCCGATGCTGGGGCACCGCGGTTGCCGCCTGTGCATTACCTATCCGGAAATATGCGAAATGCAAACCCGCGCGATTTTGGAAGCCGCGCTGGAATGCAAATCCAATGGCATAAAAGTAACGCCGGAAATAGAGGTTCCGCTGGTGGGTTCCAAAAGGGAGCTTGATTTGGTAAAGGCCGTGATTGATTCCACCGCCGCGCAAATCTTTGCCGAAAAAGGCGACAAGGTTGATTACAAGGTTGGCAGTATGATAGAGCTGCCGCGCGCCGCATTATTGGCGGATGAAATCGCGGAAAACTGCACGTTCTTTGGATTCGGCACGAACGACTTGACCCAGACGACGCTGGGGATGTCGCGCGACGACACCGGAAAAATCCTGGACGAATACCGCATGCGCGGCGTCTATGTCGCCGACCCGTTTGCGAGCATTGATGTAGAAGGCGTTGGCAAACTGATTGACACCGCGGTAAAACTGGCGAGAAAGGTCAAAGGCCACGACATCCATGTCGGCGTCTGCGGAGAGCACGGCGGCGATCCGGAATCCATCAACTTCTTCCACAGCGTGGGAATGGATTTTGTATCCTGCAGCCCGTACCGCGTTCCGATTGCGCGTTTGGCGGCGGCCCAGGCCGCGGTCAAGAACCCGAAGAAAGCGTAATGTTGTAGGGGCGCATACTTGCGCCCAACTAAAAAACGGCGACAATTGTCGCCGTTTTTTAATGATAGTATCACTGATTCATTTACTCTATATGGGTTGTGTTCTAATAAATTACCATATTATCATAACCATTTTCAGTTTTTACTCTTTGAATTTTATACTGTATGGTTTCGTTATAATCTTCTCTAACAGGTTTTAGAACGTTATCAATTTGTGCAGGGGTCATATCGGCAGACCTGGCTTGTCTAAATTTTACCTTTTCTTTCTCGGTAAAAACTAGTTCCGTAGTCAATTGTATATTTCCTGAGCAGTATCTTATAAGATTCTTATCATCTATCCCTGTTTCTGATTGTCCGCTCAAATCATATTTAGCAATGTATTTTTTGAACATTGCATTAACACGGAGGTCAATATCTTTAAGGTTCAAGAAAACGTTTCATGACCACTGATTTAACATCAGTATCCTAGCATTGGGGAACTTTATCCATACTGGATTCAGATTTGTTACTGGATTTAGATTCATAACATCCCGTCAGGCTGAGTAATGCGATACTTACAATGATAAGTTTGTTTTTCATGTTTAGTCCTTTTTGTTTAGAAATTTGTTTATATTTTTGATAATTTATTTTGGTTAATAGTCTTAATATGCTCGCCGATAGATTGGCAATAGGCTTTGCCGGCACGGCTGATATGACGAATGATTATCAGTCGGTCTATATTTGGATGGTCAGAGAATTTTATTTCTATGAATTTCTGGTGTCTGTTTGTCTTTACGAATTCGGCAGAATGCCCTTCGGATAATTGAAGCATAAAATCCCATTGGTAACTGAGGCCAAAACAGACAATGATTTTCTTTTCACCTATTTTAAGGTTCTCTCGTATAAACCTCCTGCCATGCAAATCACAGAAAGCAAAGTAATCGTTGCCGTATTTTGACATGTTTTGGCTTCGTTTGGGATATAGGTTCGCTAAGTATGCATTTTGATATAGTCCGGGGCGTATGGTGTCCAGAATTGCTTTGATGTTGGAATAATATCTATCATTCCATTCCCACCAGTCACCTTTTACATTGTTATTCTTACCGCGTTCGCCGTATTCTAAACCAATAAACCAGAATCGGCTTTCCGGTTTGCCGCCATCTATTCCTGCATCATTGTCCAATTTATCTTTCAAATCTTGCCAGTCAATCATCCCTTTATCCTTTTATTAAGTAAAAAACCACCAGGGAACTGGTGGTCGGGAAGTTAGAAAAATTATACGCGATGACCCCATGGCTTTCGGCGAACCTGTTTTATAGCCACGGCTTCCCGACCAAGATCGGGAAAATAGAAGGCGCGAGTGCGCCGCAATATTTTCTGCGGATTGCGACGCTTTCGCGCCGCGCGTATGGGATTTTCTAAGTCCCGAACCCAAATCCCTTTGGATTCGGTAGAATTATATGTGGAAGAGTTTGTATTTGCAAGGGGATTGAGAATTGTATCAAAACGGCTCTCGCAGAGAGCCGTTACCCCCCTCCCTTGCGGAGGGGGACACCTGCAGAGCAGGTGGGGAGAGGGTTCAATTCGACTTTAATTCATGAACCCTCCCCCGGGCCCGCAAAGCCGCGCGCCGCCCCCTCCGCAAGGGAGGGGGTAATACTACCAAATCAAATCCACCAGCAAATTATCCAGAATCAAGATTCCATTTTGGGTCATGCAAAGTGAATCATTGGTTGGTATGAAATAGTCCGGGTTCTTTTGGACAAAATCCCAATTTATGACTTCACGAATCTCCGGTGTAATGACAACCCCGCGCATCGTCCTCAACCCGGTCATTATGATTTCCGTCGCGCGGGTGTTGGATTGTAGGGGCAAATAATTATTTGCCCCTACAGGTGTTCGTTCCAGCCATTCCTTTGTATTCTTCGGTTCCGCTTGTTCATACCACACGCCGTCAATTAAAACGCGTCCGCACGCCGATGGGCCGATGCCGACATACGGCTGTCCCGCCCAGATATTCGCATTATGCCGGCATTCGTGCCCCGGGGCCGCGTAGTTTGAAATCTCATACCGCGACAACGAGGGCGCCAAAATTTCGCCAATAACCTGATACATTTCCGCAACCGTCCCATTGTCCGGAATTTGCGTTTGTAAATTCTGCGCCGCAAATGGCGTGCCCGGTTCTATGGACAATTCATAAAGCGAAACATGCCGCAGCCCCAGCTCCAAAATATCCCGGCACATTTTTTCAGCATCTTGAACGGTCTGCCCCGGTAAAGCATAAATAAAATCCCCGCTGACGCGAATTCCCGCATCATGCGCCGCGCCGATCAAATCGCGCGCCGCGCGCGCGTTGTGCCCCCGGCCCAGGAATTTCAGAACCGTATCATCCAGCGATTGCACCCCAACGGACAGGCGGTTTACCCCATGTGCAATAAATTCACGCAGACGTGTCGCACTTGCCGCGCCGTAGCGAAGCGAAGGCGGGTCCAACGTTCCGGGATTTGATTCCAGCGTAATTTCCGCATTCGCCGCAACCGCGAAACTTTCCCGCACCGCATCCATTATTTGCGCGAATATTTCGGTTGGCATCAGCGACGGCGTTCCGCCCCCGAAAAAAACGGTCGGCGCCGCGCAATGCTTTAATTGCGCGCCCCAATATTTTATATCGCGAATCGCAGCGGCGGCAAACGCCGCCCAATCCGGATTGCAAGCAACGGAATAAAACGCGCAATAGTTACATTTAGAGGAACAATAGGGAACATGGAGATAGAGGTTGTGCGGGGCGATCATGCAGATTCCAGCCCCAGCAATTTTCGCTTTAACGGCAGGCCCAGCGAGAATCCGCCAATCCCGCCGTCCGCGGCCAAAACGCGGTGGCAAGGTATGATGATCGGAATCGGATTTCTTCCGACCGCATTGCCGGCCGCGCGCCATGCGTTCGGACGTCCGATTTCGGCGGCGAGATCTTTATATGAAATCGTTGTTCCAAAGGGAATCTGTTGCAGCGCGGCCCACACCGCCATTTGAAACTCCGTGCCCTTTGGCGCCAGCTTTAAGTCAAACTTGCGGCGCTTGCCGTCCAGATATTCGGTCAGCTGCAGCGCGGCGTCGCGCAAGAGTTGCGAGTTTCCCTTGATTCCGTCCACATTCGCGCCTATGCCGATGTCCAGCGCGATAATCGCCCCGTTATGCTCCGTTATGGTAATTCTTCCGATTTTTGTCGGAATTACTTTAAAAAATATCATAGGTATCATATTGAAATCTCATCCCCGAATGTCAGCGCGTATTCGGAACCGCGGCGCAGCACCAAGGCTCCGTCGTCATTGATTCCGCAAAGGGTCGCGGGTTTCCCCTTATACATAATCGGCGTATTCAGATTCGCGGCCAATTCCGTCCAGCGCGCGCGGACGTCCGTGAATTCTTGCCCCATCCAGAAATCCAGTTGCGTCATCAGAACCGAAAGAATTTCTTCCCGCGACAGGCCGGGTTTATAATCGTCGGTCTTGGCCGTTTGATAATCTTTTACGGTCGGATTGGTTTTTATATTCAGGCCGATTCCGACAATTACAAAATTCCGCGAATATTCAATCAAAATGCCGGCAATCTTTTTGCCCCGTATTAAAATGTCGTTCGGCCATTTGATTTCCGATTTTATTTTAAAATACAGCAAAGCCTCGGCCACCGCCACCGCCACCGCATAGGAGAGCGTCGGCCCCCGCTCTGCCGCGGAAAAGATAAAGCTGGCGTACAGATTTCCGTGATGAGAAACCCATGTCCGCCTGTATCGGCCGCGTCCCGCGCTTTGCGCCGCGGCCAAGATGACCGTCCGGTCATGGGCGTTGCCGTCCGCGACCAGATTATGCGCGTATGTCTGGGTGCTGTCAATCTTGTCAAAAGAGAACAGTTTATAAGTCATTGAGTCCTGGCCCTACCCAGCCTGTATATTCCGTTATCGTTTTTTATAAAGCCGGCCCCGAAAATTTTGCGCAGTTGGTAAATGACTGTTTCAATCGTGTGGGTCTTGGTGTCTTCGGAATAGCCCAACGCCTCGTTCAGTTGCCTTATGCTCATCCCTTTGCGCTTGAACAGCAGCAAGACTATCTTTTCCTGGGCCGGCGAAATATCGGCGCGTCGGCCGCCAAAGATTTTAGACATAGCCGCCGCACGCTGCTCGTCCAGTTGGCGCAAGAACTCCGCCTTTAGCCCAACGGGGGAAAGTTTTCCGCCCGGCGGGACAAACGCCACGTCGGCCGTGCCCGCGTCCCCGGCCGCGACGGCGCCAAGGTCGGACAATATCTGCCGCCATATCGCGTCGTCCGTGAAAAAGGTCAGTCCTTGGAGCATATGTCCGGATTATAAAAGACGCCGCGCCGGGATTCAATGAAAAAATTGCTGATTGCTGATTTAAGGGGCGGGATAGACTTGGCTTGGCGGTTTTGCCGCCATAGCAAGTCTTTGGCGGGGGTAAATTAGCGATCAGCAATTTTCCTTGATTTTCGTAAAAATATGCCGTAAAATCGCCCCAGTTCACAAAAAAGGCATAATCATGGCAAACAAAAAGAAAGGCGCGAAAATTGTGGTAAAAATGCACAGCGCCGAAACAGGGTTTTATTACACCAAAACCAAAAATACAAAATCCGAAAATACCCAGGGCAAAATGAAAATGCGCAAATACGATCCGAAACTGCGCAAGCATGTAGAGTTTACAGAAACCAAAATGGCATCGTAAAATAAAACTTCGCCATTGGCGAAGTTTTATTTTACGCGTGTTCGTGCTCGTGACTCGTATTATTTTATGGGTTACGAATCACGGGCACGAATCACGAGCACGATGTTAAAATGAATCTTTACAAAATCATTTCTGAATCACTCCAAACTGCACTGGCAAAGGTGCCGGAATTGGCGGGCGCGGATCTGTCCGCAATCAGCGTGGAAACGCCAAAGAATCCTGAATTCGGCGATTTTGCGACCAATGCGGCGATGATGCTGGCGCGTCCAATGGGCAAACCGCCGCGCGCGGTCGCTGAAATAATCTTGCCGCACGTTTCGGCGCTGCCGTTCGTCGCCGACGCCTCTGTCGCCGGCCCGGGTTTTATCAATATAAAATTGAAAGATGAGTTTATTTCAGAATCCGCGGCGAACCGGTTTCCGATTTCCGCGCCCGCGTCACCGCTTACCATTGACTTGGAATATGGCTCTTATAACGTGGCGAAATCCCTTCATATCGGTCACGGACGGGCGTCCATTTTTGGTGATACTTTGAATAGAATTTCAAAATATTTGGGCCACAAGACAATATCGTATAATTATATCGGCGACTGGGGCCGGCCGATAGGATTAGTAATTGCATGGATTGAATACTTGCATCCGGATTGGCCGTTTTTCAAAGAGCCTTTTGATAGGAAATCCGACCTGTCAAATTACATAATCACGGAAGATAACATGAATACTTTCTATCCGTTGGCTTCTGCGCGCGCAAAGGATGACCCAGAATTTTTGGCCCACGCCCAGCAGATTACAAAAGAATTCCAAGACGGGCATCCCGGATACACCGCGCTTTATAACATATTTCTCCAGGTTTCGCTGGATATGATGGATGATATTATCCGCCGGTTGAATATGTTGCCATTTGATAATACTTTGGGCGAAAGGAATGCATCGCAATATCTCGCGCCGGTTGAAAAAATGCTGCGCGGGCGTAATTTGCTGACACCCAGCGACGGGGCCGAAATTGTCGTGGTAAAGCGCGAAAGCGATAATGCGCCAATGCCGCCGTTCATGTTCTTTAATTCGCGCGGTGCGGATACGTATGATTCCACGGACTTGGCCACGATATATTTCCGCAAAGTCAAAGATAACCCGGATAAAATAATTTACCTTACAGACCAGCGTCAGACCCTGCATTTTCAGCAGTTGTTTCGCGTTGCCGAAATGCTGGACTTGTTCAGCCCGGAAAAGCTAGAACATATGACGCACGGAACGGTAAACGGGCCGGATGGGAAGCCATTCAAAACCCGTGACGGGAATGTGGCCGGACTCTTGGACATTATTCAAATGGTAAACGATGCGGCGGCGGCGCGCGTGAAAGAATCCGGCAAGAACCTGCCGCCGGAAACGATAGAAATGATCGCCCTGGCGGCGTTAAAGTTCAATGACCTGATGCACGACGTAAAATCGGATTATATCTTTGATCCGGATGCCGTAACGCAATTTGAAGGCCGCACCGGCCCGTATATCCTTTATACCGCGGTCCGCCTGAACAGCGTGCTGAAAAAAGCGGATGAGCGCGCGTCTCCCCCCTCTGGGGGGGGGGTGCCCGCCAAAGGCGGGCGAGGGGGGGCTTCTTCCGACTTGACTGTTTCGTTACATCCCGAAGAACGCGCTCTGTTGCTCTCGCTGTTGGACTTTGAACGCATTGTGAACATGGCGTTTGAACGGCGCGCGACGGATTTGCTGGCTAATTATACCTATGACCTGTGCCAGTCGGTAAATACTTTCTATCATAACTGCCCGATTCTGCGCGACGATGTGCCCGCGGATGTCCGCGCGCACCGGTTGAACATGGTCCGCCAATCCGTTATGACGCTTTCTACCGCCATAGACCTGATGGGCCTGAAAATCCCGGACGAAATGTAATGTATAACGAACAATCCCTTTTGGAAAAGCTGACCGGGCTCGGCATCCAATACGATTACCTTTCGCATCCCGCGGTATTTACAAGCGAGCAAGCAAACGCGGTTTTCCCGGATTTAAGGGGCGCGCATTGCAAAAACCTTTTTGTGCGGGATCGGACGGGCAAGAAATGGCTGCTCGTCGTTCTTGACGATAGGCGCGCAGACCTGCGGGCCATGGCCGAGAAAATCGGGTCCAACCGCCTCAGCTTTTGCTCCGCCCCGGAAATGATGGAATGCCTGGGCGTGACGCCCGGCTCTGTCACCCCGCTGGCCGTGATAAATGACACCAATAACCAGGTTGACTTGATTGTTGACGCCCACATTATGAACTGGGACACAATCCATTGTCATCCGCTGGTGAATACGGCAACCGTTTCCATCGTGCCCGCAGACTTTCGGAAATTTATCAAATACGCAAACCATGATTTAAAGGTCATGAATATTGTCTGAGGGAACGCCAATGAAAAAACTTCTAACGGCATTGGTCTTTTCATTGCTCTCACTGCCGGCGTTTTCCACGCCATTGCCGCCGGATGCAAAGATTGATAAAATCATTGTTTACAAATCGGCGCGCGAGATGCGGGTTTTTCAGAACGGCAAAGAACTGAAAACATACAAAATCGCACTGGGGCCGGACCCCGTAGGACCCAAACAGTTCCAAGGCGACGGCAAAACGCCCGAGGGGAAATACAAGATTGACGGCAAAAATCCATACAGCACGTATCACAAGAATCTGGGCGTGTCTTATCCCAATGGTAAAGACCGCGCCTTTGCAAAGAAAAACGGGCGGTCGGCCGGCGGGGATATCAAGATTCACGGGCTGGGCAAATGGTTTTCTCATTTGGGAAGTCTGCATTATAAATATGATTGGACGGCCGGCTGCATCGCGGTGACGGACGAGGAAATAGATGAAATATACGCCGCCACATCCGTCGGCACGCCGCTGGAAATTGACCCGTAACGGCGGATTTTCCGGTGGTTATCCTTTTAAATCACCGAGATTGACTGAATATGGCTTATTTTTTGTTTACAAATGAATAAACCTATTGTAAGTTTGATGTAGAAGAATAAATAGAAATAAAGATAGAATGCCCAAGATTAAAAATCAAAAAGTTTTGTATAATACATCTATCAACCAACCAGTTGATGCATTCTTCGCACACTGTAAAATAATGAAATCTGTAGTGAGAAAAATTGGTGATCAAGACGAGATCGATCAGATTTTCTTTTGGTGGAAAATTTTAAAAACCAGTTCCCGAAATAAACGTCCCTTACAAGAATGGAATGACTGGGAACAATGTATTGTACCACAGTGGTTTGATACGCATAAAACAATATTTAACAGCGGCGAAATAACGGTGGAAAATATAATTTATGTGTACTTTCCAAAAGGTGTTGGTAACAACCGATATTGGCATCTTAAGACGCCAGCGGGATTTGAATCGTCAAAAACGGGAATTTTTTATCCTATGCAAAATGAGAATTTTGCGTTAAAAACATTTGAAGAAATTGCAATTTCTTCACGATAATATCAAAACATCCCTTTATTTTTTACCATTCGGTGATTTAAAAGGATAACCACCGATTTTCCCCTTGCATTTCCGGCCCGCGCAGAGTATAAATATAAGCCGTATCGGGGCGTCTCGGCTGTTGCGTGAGCAACAGACGGACGAAAAAATATGTTCTATGTTTATATTCTTCAAAGCGTAAACGACCCGGAACATTTTTATACTGGATTTACATCTGATCTTAAATTAAGATTAAGTGAACATAATTCAGGACAATCTAGACAAACAAATCGGCATAAACCTTGGAACATCAGATGTTATATTGCTTTTGAAGACAAAGAAAAAGCACAAGCATTTGAAACATATCTGAAAACGCATGCTGGTCGTATGTTTCAGATAAAGCATTTTTAGTATCGGAGTGTAGCTCAGCCTGGTAGAGTACTTGCATGGGGTGCAAGGGGTCGCAAGTTCGAATCTTGTCACTCCGACCATTTAAATTATATTAAATGAAGCGGCCAACCATAATTTTTATAGGATTGATTGCGTTAACTGTCGCGGCATGCGCCCGCGGCGGCAATTATTCCGACGAGATGAAAATTACCGACCGCCCCGAAATTTCCAAAACCCAGGGCTCAAAGGCCGTTGAAAGATCCGGCGACCATCCCGGCTCGCGATACTATTCTTCGGTTGATTTTTATAATGCGAAATCTGCGGATACGTTAACAATCCTTCCGAAATTCAAAACGCTTCAACAGTCCAGCATCTATTCATGCGGGCCAGCAACGGCCATGATGGTTCTGGAATATTTCGGGCGGTTGGATAATTGGAATGAACATTCCTTGGCGGAATTCCGCGCGAAAAAGAACCTGCCTTGGCCGACAACCCTGTCGGATATGATTAATATTTTTAAGCAAGTCGGCGGATTTGAAATAATAAGCACGCATGACTATGATGCAAATATGGATGCCACGGCCAAGGCTGAAATGATAGAAAACTTTATCAAGTCGGGATTGCCGGTAATGGTTTTATGGAACGACTTTGGCGGTCATTGGCAAACAATAATCGGCTATGACAATATGGGGACGGAGACAAAGGACGACGATGTGCTTGTCGTTGCGGATTCTTATGACGTAACCGACCATAACCAAGACGGGTATGGGGTCTATTCGGCGAAAAGGTTTGTAGAGAATTGGACGCTGGGCCGGATGATGGGCCCGAATCCAAAGGATAATGACTTTTTATTTGTTGTGGTAAAGCCAAAGGATTAAGCGCGTCAAAACAATAACATCAGAACTTTTTATTACCCTATCTTGCTTTTTAAGTATTTGCTGATAAACTATGACCACTATGTCAGATCGCTCACATTCAACACCGGAAAGAGACAACACATTTATTGATGTGGTTGCTCTTGGCCATGGAAAAATGGAACGCACTAATATAAAAATTATTCCGAGCCAATCCGCCATCAAAAAAATAATCAATTTTTGCCTCAAACACAACCTGCCTTATGCAGATTTTTTAAAAGATCCGCATTGCACGATTGCATACAGCAAGGAAGTTTTAACCCCTGTATGTATGATAGAAAAGCCAGATTTCAAGGCCGTTCGGGTAACGAATGCGTATATTGATACATTTCAGACAGATAATGACGGCAAAGTTGCGGTAATAAAATTTGAATCCGATGCCTTGCAACGCGCGAATGCTTTTTATCGTAAAGAATATTCTTTGACATCCAAGTATGCATATTCGCCGCATATCACATTGCAGAAAAACATTCCTGGGCTTTTGGCAAATTACCCAAAACTGGATTTTGATTTTGTTTTGAACCAAATCATTATGGATAATTGCAAATAATCATTTTTACTTCCAATTCGCCGGGATGCTGGCATAGTCGGTCAATCCCGTAGAGTTGCGGAATGCCGTGACGGCGGCCGTTATCTTAGAGAAATGCTGCCACAATTTCACGCCGTTGCCCGCCGCGGTGGTTGGCGAGGCGACGCCGGCGATGCTGGTGCATCCCTGGAACATCGTGCTGAATATGGTTGCGTCCGTGGCCCCCGTCCCCATGCCGGTCAAATCCCAGATTCCGTCCGCTATGCCGGTCAGACCGCTGCACTGATAAAATGTTCCGGCAAACATGCTGGCCTGGGGCGCGCCGGTAAGGGTTCCGAACAGCATCGCCGGGACAGAGCCGGTCAGGCCCTTGCACTGGTAAAACGTGTTGTTAAACATCTTGGACGCCGGCGCGCCGTTCAAGTGTCCGAACAATCCCGGCGGGATTGGCCCGGTCAGGCCCGCATCCGCGTAAAACGTGCCGATGAACATGTTCATTCCCGGCGCGCCGGTCGGATTCCCGAATAATCCCGCGGGAATCGGGCCGGTCAGCCCGGTGCACCCGTAAAAAGTATTTGCAAAGATATACGGCTGCGCCGGCCCGGACAGATTCCCGAACATTCCGGGCGGAATAGAACCGGTCAGCCCGCTTTGATTGTAAAACAGGCTTTGAAACATTCCGTATGCATACGCGCCGGACAGTCCGCCAAACAATCCATCCGGTATTGTGCCGGTCAGGTTTGTCCCGTTGAACAAGTCCGCGAACATATAATCCACCGGCTGACCGTAAATACCGTCAAACAATCCGGGGTTAATGCCGCCCGTCAAGCCGGTCGCCATGCGGAATGCGAAATAAAAGCTGGGCTGCAGCCCCGGCCCGGTGCCCAGTGTCGGGAATACGCGCCCCAAACTGCCGCCTATGTTGAACTTGCGCGTTTCGTTTTCAAAAGAGACGCATGCGATTTGTGTAGAAGCGTTATATCCGGTCGCCCGTCCGGTGATTTTAATCTGGTAACTCCCCACCGCGGCATACGTATGGCTGTATACCGTGGCGGTGGTGTTCGTTCTTACGATATCTTGGGGCACCGTGCCGTCGCCCCAGTCAATGGTGAAATTCCCGGTCGCCGATATCTTGAAACTGAACGCGTTGCCGCTGACGACGGTTACGGTCGCAGTGGGGTAGACGATTAAGTCCTGGATGTCGTTCAGAACGCGCTGGACGGAAACTACATTGTCTGACAGCGTGGTAACCGTAACGGCGTAATTTGAAAAGGTTCCAATCTGGGCGTTCGCGGCGTCAATTTGCTGCATCAAGTATCCCAGGGTGTTCGCGTTTATATTATTTGTGCCGACGGTCGGCGGGATCGGAACGTTCACGCCCTTCATCGCCAGTATCATGTCATGTATATATTGCGCGGAAGATATATCCGCGCGCGCCGACGCGCACGAAAGAATTGTGATTAATATCGCAAATATGAATTTGATGTATTTCATGGTCTCCCGCCGTGAAATCATAGCCAAATTATCTCTTATTGTCTCACCGTTTTAATTTGGTTCGCACAATTATATAAAAAATATCCGGTGCAAGTCCAGCGGGAAATTCCGAAATGGGTCTGACAAATTTAAGCATGACTACCCCGAAAACCTTTGGTCGCACGCAACTTCGCGCGCTCCCAGGTTTTCGCTCGCTTGAAAGCTCCGCGTATCCTCGTAGTTGTTCGGACTTCGTGTTTGCGAACCAGCACAACACTCGTTCTCGCATACTCGGATTCTCCCCTTCTGAGAAGGGGAACAGGTGCTCATTTTGATTAAAGGGATGAGTACTAAATACCCTTCTCAGAAGGGTCGGATTTCTCGGCGGCCGGTTTCGCCGCCGCAAGAAATCCGGGGTAGTCAGGAATTGATGTCAGAGGCGTTTGCATAAAGAGGCAAAATAAAAAGCCCGAGCGGGCTTTTTATTTCAGATTCAGTTGCGATACCACGTCCGCAAAAACCACATCTTGCGGCGGGTTGTTGTCTATGTCCAGGAATTCCGCATGCTTGTCGGCCTTGAAAAAGTCAATCAGCGGCGCGGTTTTTTCAAAATACTGCTGGATGCGTTTCTGAACGACGGCGATGTCGGAATCATCCGCGCGCCCGCCGCCTTCGCCGACGCGTTTGTGAATCCGCGCGACCAGTGTTTCCGGCGGACAGTTCAGATATACCACGCGAACATTAAAATTATCCGCGACGTGGGCCAACAGCCATTCCGCCTGGGGGATGGTCCGCGGGAACCCATCCATCAGAATATCCGCGTCATTGTTAATTTTCTCGGCCACCAATTGCTCGGTTAATTCGTCGGTAACCAGATCGCCCGCATCCATAATGGCGGCGACCCGCGCGCCCAGCGGCGTGGTTTTATCAATGTTGCGGAACATCGCCCCGGTTTCTATGTAATTATAGGCGTGCCGTTCGCGCAGCATTTTCGCAATGGTTCCCTTGCCGGCCCCCGGCCCCCCCAGCATAATGATTAAATCATGTTTCATAAGATATCCTTTTTATTGTCGGGGGATTATAACAGATAAATAACACCATGGGCAAATAGTTATTTGCCCCTACATAACAAAAATTACGAAGTAATTTTTGTCATTCCCGCGTAGGCGGGAATAGGGCTTGAAAATATCATAACTTCTAAGCGGTTCTGTCATTCCCGAAAGCAGAAAGACGAATTATTTTCATAGTTTAAACACTGAAATTTCATAGCCCCACTCCCGCCTCCGCGGGAGTGACACTCTTACTTAGCTCGGCCTAAATTCCCCTTCGCGGGCGTTGTGGGTAGATTGCGCCGAAGGCGCAAGACGGGGCAGTGGTAAAAAAAATCCGGCGGGTGCCGGATTTTTGTTTGGTACGACGCGCGATTACTTCTTGCTGTTCTCTATCGCAGCACCCAAGATATCGCCCAGAACCGCGCCGGAATCGGCGGATTGCTTTGCGTAATCCTTGACGGCCTGCTTTTCCAATGCGGCCTGTAACGCGCGGACCGAGAGTTTCACAACGCCTTCGTCAGTGGAAACAACGGATGCCTCCACACTGTCGCCAACCTTGTATTTCGCGGTGTTCTGCTCGTCTTTGTTCATAGACAGGTCGGTCCGGCGAATGATACCGCGGCCGCCCGCGCCCAGGTCAACGGTCAACTCGTCGCCAGAAACCTCTGCGATGGTTCCCATAACAACCGCGCCTTTCTTGATGGCGGTTTTCTTGCTGTCGCCGCTTTCGGTCATCTGTTTGATGCCCAACGTGATGCGTTCCTTTTCCGGATTGATGTCCAGAATCTTTGCGGTGATTTCCTGGCCCCGGACGAACTTTTTCAGCTCTTCCTCGTCCAATTTATCCCAAGACAGGTCGGAAATGTGAACCATTCCGTCCAGTTCCGGCGTCAGCGCGACGAACAAACCGAATTCGGTCGTGTTCTTGATCGGGCCGGTGATGATGTCGCCGACATTGTGGGTTTCCGCAAAATCTTTCCACGGGTTTTTCTGCATCTGTTTATAGCCCAGCGAAATCCGACGTTTGTCGTTGTCTATGCCCAGGACGTTCACGGTGATTTCCTGGCCATTTTGCAGAATCTTGCTGGGGTGAACGTTTTTGTTGGTCCAGGACAGTTCGGACATATGCACCAATCCCTCTATCCCCTGGCCCAGGTCAACAAACGCGCCGTAATCGGTCAGGCTGGTCACTTTGCCCTTTACCACATCGCCGATATTGAACGCCTTGGACGCGGTGTTCCACGGATCTTCTTCCAATTGTTTCATACCCAACGAAATGCGGTGGGATTCGGAATCAAACTGAATAACCTTCACGCGAATCTTTTGTCCGACATGCACGATTTCGCGCGGATGATTCACGCGCCGCCAAGACAGGTCGGTCACATGCAGCAGTCCGTCAATACCGCCCAAATCCACAAAGACGCCGTAATCGGTAATGTTCTTGACCGTTCCGTCCAGCACCGCGCCCAAGGTGATGTTCTTCATCGCTTCTTTCTGGGCATTGGCGAGTGAGTCCGCCTGGATCGCGCGGCGCGATACGATCGCGTTGGTGCGCAGCGCGTCCATTTTCAGCACGCGGAATTTGTCGGTAACGCCGACCAGCGATTTGGCATCGCGTATCAGGCGGTTATCGGCCTGGGATGACGGCATGAATGCAAAGACGCCGTTGATGTCCACGGTGTATCCGCCGCGCACCACCTCCATAATCTTGCCGGTCGGGTCGGTGCCGTCGGCGACGGCCTTTTCCAGTTCCTTCCACGCCTTTTCCGCGCGCGCCTTGGTATAAGACAGCACGGCGGTTCCGTCGCGGTTTTCATAGCGTTCAACGAATATATCAATAATGTCGCCGACTTTTGGCGGATTCGCGCCGAACTCGCGCAAAGGCACGCGGCCTTCGGATTTCAGGCCGACGTCAATCAAGACGAAATCGCTGCGGATATCTTTCACGGTTCCCTTGGTCGCATAGCCTTGGAGCGTTTCCTGGTCGCCGTAAGATTGTTTGAATAGTTGTCCGAAATCCTCGCCGGACAGGGGATTAAATAAATCTTTGGATAAATCTTTCATAAGAAGTTTCGCAAAGTTTGCCGGCCCATTGGGGCGGTCTTGCGCGGTTGATTCTTTGGGCTTCCCCTTCTCAGAAGGGGCGGAAATCTTGGCAACTCTTGTCCACCGTAGCCTTGGCGAAGGCGGATGTTGCCTTAGATTTCCGGGGTAGTCTTATGCGCGCGCCCACATAATGCCCGAATTGCTGACCATTATTATACAAAAAAATCCAGAAATCAAGTAAATAAGTGCTGGTGGCTGGTGCTGGTGATTGGTCGGGACAAGTTAAAATTACCATCCACCAGCACGAGCCACCAGCACGATTTTTATTGTTATATTCCTATATCTCTGCTATCCTTTTGTGTCAAAGGAGCTAATAATGGCAATAAAAATCCGCGATTACGAGGTGCGGCTGACGCGCACCAAGGAAGAGCGAAAGATGGTGCGTCAATTGCGGTATCGCGTGTTTGTAGAGGAAGACGGCGCGAGCGCGACCGAAGAGCAAAAGCAGCTGGGCGAGGAATATGATTCTTTTGATCGCTATGCCGACTATATGGCTGTGTTTCATAATGATAAAATTGTTGGCACTTACCGAATAATTGACCGCGAGGCGGCCGAAAAAATGGACGGCTTTTATACCGAAACCGAATACAATATTGATAAAATCCGGCGCGTTGACGGAAATATCGCCGAAATGTCGCGCGCCTGCGTGGACAAAGAATACCGCGATAACGGATTGGTAATGCGAATGCTTTGGCTCGGTCTCGGCGATTATGTGTTAAAGAACCAGGTAAAGGTTCTGTTCGGCGTGGCAAGCTGGGTCGGCAAGCGCCCGGCAGAGCATGCCCAGGCGATTTCATATCTCTATTACCATCACTTGTCGCCGATGTCATTGCGCGCGACGGTGAATACTGCCGCGATGATAGAGAACGGCATCAATCCAAAATTATCGCGCATGAATATATTGCCCCGGGTGTTTGTGGACGAGGCGGTGGCAAAGTCCCAGCTGACCCCGCTGTTGAAAGGCTACCTGCGGCTCGGCGCAAAAATGGGCAAGGGGATATTTATAGACGGGCCGTTCAATACCTGCGACGTATTCATAATGCTCCAGACGAAAAACATCAGCCGCGCTTATCAGAAACATTTCACGGGATCCGAAACCGCGTTTGAACATTTGGGTATCGGCGACGGCGCGTTGAAAACCTTTGGAAAAATAATGCTGCTGCCGTTCAAGGGCCTGCGGGCTCTCGCGACATTGTTGCTGCGCGATGACGAGGCGGAAGAGGCCGAGCTGGTGGATGATTAATCCCCCTCGTTAGAGGGGGATTATTTTTTAAAGAATGACGTCCCATGATCATAATTTTTACAAAAATTACAAAGTAATTTTTGTCATTCCCGCGCAGGCGGGAATAGGGCTTTTAACCGCGAGCAAAGCGAGCCAATAAT
>Ga0209629_10000306_pt1 | contig 25573 bp, 28 predicted proteins | sample TergutCu122P5_FD_187286 | JGI IMG/M metagenome (GOLD analysis project Ga0209629, IMG submission 187286) | Cubitermes ugandensis P5 segment gut microbial communities from Kakamega Forest, Kenya - Cu122 P5 (SPAdes) (version 2) | ecosystem: Host-associated > Arthropoda: Insects > Digestive system...
AAAATAGGTTTTTTTAGACATAATTGGGGTTATCAGTATATAAAAAACTGTTCGGAAAATATCCGAACAGTCCATTTTTACTGCGTAACCCGAAGTTTATTTCTGGCGAGTTGCTCCCCAGCAGAGCCCGTTTCCTCTTCAACTTCGCTACAAAATTACAAAATGTTTTTTGACAAATTACCAACTATTTTTGGCATCATTACCAATTTTTAAAATCCTAACTTTTCTCTTACCCGATTTAATGTTTGTTGGGCGATTGGGCGGGTTTTGGCTGCACCTTCGGCAAGTTTTTTATCAATTTCGGGCAAATTATTTATATAAAAATTATAAAGATTACGCTCGGTTTCAAATTTTGTTAAAATCAAATTCAAAAGTTCGGTTTTTGCGTGTCCGTAACCAAAATTTCCTGCTAAATATTTTTGACGTAAAATATCAGTATCTTCCTGATTTGCAATTAATTGATACAATGCAAAAACTTTGTCCGTATCAGGATTTTTCGGTGCCTCAAGCGGAGTACTGTCCGTTTCGATAGCCATAATTTGCTTTTTAAGTTGTTTTTCGGGCAGGAAAATATTAATTGTATTTCCGCGCGATTTCGACATTTTTTGTCCGTCTGTTCCCGGAACGTATTTTGTGTTTTCCTGCAATTTCGATTCGGGCAGGACGAAGGTCTCGCCCATTTTATGATTAAAACGCGCACCAATATCACGCGCCATTTCCAAATGTTGCTGCTGGTCTTTGCCCACAGGCACAATTTGAGCATCATAAAGCAAAATATCCGCCGCCATAAGTACCGGATAAGTAAAAAGCCCCGCATTCACATCTTCGAGGCGGTTGGATTTGTCTTTAAAAGAATGCGCAAGCGTCAAACGCTGATACGGGAAAAAACACGACAAATACCACGCAAGTTCGCACACTTCCGGAATGTCGCTCTGGCGATAAAAGTGCGTTTTTTCTGTATCCAAACCGCAGGCAAGCCACGCCGCCGCAATTTCGTAAGTATTTGCACGTAAAATTGCAGCATCTTTTATTGTTGTAAGCGAATGAAGATTTGCAATAAACAGAAATGACTCATTTTCAGAACGTTGTGATAGTTCTATCGCGGGCAAAATCGCCCCCAAAATATTTCCCAAATGCGGTGTTCCCGTCGCCTGAATGCCCGTTAAAATTCTCATAAATAATTAAAAGTTAAAAATCGGATTTTATAAATTTATCTCAAAATTTCGTTTTTGCAAAAATAGTACATTTTTTTTTATTCTTAAATAATTTGAAAATAATATTTTTGGATTTTTTTAAAGTAAATATTATTTTTGTAATAAATATTGAGATAAATGCAAAAACTCAAAACATCTGAAATTAAGCGAATTACACAGGAAGAATTTCGTCAGGCGCAAAAAATTCCGCTTGTTGTTGTGCTTGATAATGTGCGCAGTTTACATAATGTTGGTTCGGTTTTTCGCACTGCCGATGCGTTTTTGGTGGAAAAAATTTTGCTTTGCGGGGTTACAAGTACGCCGCCAAACGCAGAAATTCATAAAACTGCCTTAGGTGCGGAATTTTCGGTGGAATGGGAATATTTTGAAAACACATTTGAAGCAATAAAAACACTTAAAAATCAGGGTTTTACGATTATTTCTATAGAACAGGCAAAAGAAAGTTCAAATATTTCGGATTTTTGTCATATACAAACCAAAAAGTACGCCGTTATTTTTGGAAACGAAGTAAAAGGCGTTCAGCAACCAATAGTAAATGAAAGCGATTTTTGTCTCGAAATTCCACAATTCGGGACAAAACATTCGTTAAATGTAAGCGTTGCCGCAGGAATTGTGATTTGGGAATTATTTAAGAAAATGAAAAATCAGTTATAACCGTTTTTTTACTCAAAATACCCCTTAATTATTCCGCGAGGCGAATTTTTAACAAAGAGCAGAATTTCGTCACGTTCTTTTGTTGCGGGCATTTCGGCTTCAATTCGTTCAATGGCATGCGTGGTATTAAGCCCTGAAAGGTAAAGCAAACGGTAAATTTCCTGAATATCACGGATTTGTTCGTTGCTGAAACCGCGCCGCCGCAGTCCGATAGAATTAATTCCCGCATAAGAAAGCGGCTCACGACCGGCGGTAACAAAGGGTGGAACATCTTTTGTAACTTTTGAGCCGCCCTGAATCATAACATGCGAACCGATATGCGTAAATTGATGTACAAGCACCGCGCCGCTCAAAATTGCATAATCATCGACAAGAACCTCGCCTGCGAGTTGCGTAGCGTTCGACATTATCACATTATTGCCCACAACGCAATCGTGCGCAACATGGCAATACGCCATTATCAGGCAATTATCGCCAACAACGGTTTTACCTTTTGAGGCAGTACCGCGATTGACGGTAACATATTCGCGCAGAGTGGTGTTGTCGCCAATTATTGCCAGCGAATCTTCGCCTTTAAACTTTAAATCCTGCGGTATTCCACCGATAACCGCGCCGGGAAAAATATTGCAATTTTTACCAATCCGCGTGCCTTCCAAAACTGTTACACCCGAACCAATGCGAGTCCCCGCACCAATTACAACATTTTTATCAACCATTACAAACGGCTCAATAACCACATTTGATGCTATTTTTGCATCGGGATGAATATACGAAAAAGGTTGTGTCATCTATTTAATTATTATTTCAAGATTTCAAAATTCCAAGATTCCAAAATTTCAATATTATTTTTTGTTTTTTAATATAAAAAAGGGTAAATAGTAAATGGTTAAATAGTAAATAAATTTACTGGTTTTTGTCGGTAACGATGTAAATTTGACTTTGTTGACTTGGCATTGCCGCCTTCAATGTCTGAACAAATTTATTTGCCTCTTCGCGCGTGGCAAACTCGCCAATACGCACTTTCCAAAATGGCGATGTATAATTTACTTGCACATTTTGACTTGGAAATTTGCTACGCAACTGCCGCTCAATATAAGTCGCATCGCTTTTTGCGTTTTTTTGATTGCTTGAAAAAACCTGTATACGATAAATTGTGTTACCCTTTAACGACATTGTGTTTTTTTTCAAAAGCAATGCTTTTATTGCTTCGTCCTGTACAAAAGTTACTTTTGCGCCCGTCTGAGCATCGGGCGTTTCCATTGCGGTAAAAATATTCTCTTTTGCCTGACTGTAAGCACTTTGCAAAGCCAAAAACACAAAAATCGTAATAAAATAAAGTATTTTCTTTTTCATTTTAAAAAATAATTTTTTGCAAAAATACAAAAATAAATTGATTTCAAAAACTAAAATTATGCGTAAAAAATACAACTTCCAACTTATATTTACTGACTTCACTAATGAAATGAAAAAATATTGACATTTTATAAAAAAAATATTGTAACTTTGCAGCGTTTGGAATTTTTTCAATGCATGATTCGGATAAAACCAAACGTGGTTTTAAAATTATAGTATAAAAAAACAATTTTCCATTATAAGTAAATGAACACACAGGTTTTAAATAGTATTCGCACGTTGAAACGCCAACTGTTACCGGACGATCGTTTGATTTTGTTTGGTTCACAGGCGCGTGGCGATGCCCGACCCGATTCGGATTGGGATTTGCTTGTGCTGTTAAATAAGGAAAAACGAAATTATATTGAAGATTTTGACAATTACGCATACCCATTTACAGAAATTGGCTTAAAACACGATATATTGATAAATGCAAAGGTTTTTACTATTAAAGATTGGGAACGTCAAAAGCCCTCTATTTTTTATAAAAATGTTGAAAAAGATAAAATAGAAATTATATGATTTTGAATGATGAAGAAAGAAATATAATTGTAGAACATCGTTTACGTCGAGCCGATGAAACACTGATAGAAGCAAAGGATTTGATAAATTTATCGCATTGGAACGGTGCGGCAAATCGTTTATATTACGCCTGTTATTATGCTGTAACAGCACTGTTGATAAAAAACGGATTTATTGCACATACGCACGGCGGAGCAATTGGCTTGATCGGAAAACATTTTGTTCTGACAAACATTATCAGTCGTGAACAAAACAAACTGTACCAAAAACTTTTTGACTTGCGGCAAGATGGTGATTATAGTGATTGGATTGTTATTGAAGAAGTTGATATAAAACCGTTAGTAGAGCCAGCCGAAAAATTTATCGCAATGATAGAAAAATTAATTTATCGTTGATTGACTTGTAAGATGGCACAAGTTGGATAATTTGCGCCATCATTGTTGGTTTCGTGCAAATTGAAAACTGACCACAATAGACAATTTAGAATTTACTATTATGGATTTGACATGCAAATTAATTGAAATTTACCATTTATCCCTTTACTTCATCCGCTTTCTTTTTCTTTTTTTCTTTTTTTACTGTGGCAGTAATTTTTTGATTTTCTTTGTCCAATTCCATTAAAATCGTATCGCCTGCGGTTAGTACGTCCGAAAGGACAATGTCGGCAAGGGTATCTTCCAAATAATTTTGAATAGCACGCTTGAGCGGACGTGCGCCGTTTTTAGAATCAAAACCTTTTTCGGCAATGAAATTTTTCGCCTCTTCTGTCAGTTCAATACCATAACCCATTGTGGTAACGCGCCCGAAAAGTCCTTTTAATTCCAAATCAATAATTTTAAAAATCGCATCTTTATCTAATGGCTCAAAAGTGATAACTTCATCAACGCGATTAAGAAATTCGGGGGCAAAAGTTTTTTCTAACGCCTTCTTTATCACATCTTTGGAATTATCCGTTTCGCTGGCGGTAAAACCGATTCCGTTTCCAAAATCTTTCAACTGCCGCGAACCGACATTTGAAGTCATAATAATAATTGTATTTTTAAAATCAATACGCCGTCCCAAACTATCGGTAAGCCGCCCCTCGTCCATCACTTGCAGCAAAATATTGAAAACGTCCTGATGTGCTTTTTCAATTTCATCAAGCAAAACAATGGAATACGGTTTGCGGCGCACTTTTTCGGTCAGTTGTCCGCCTTCCTCGTAGCCCACATATCCCGGCGGCGCACCGATAAGGCGCGAAACGCTGAATTTTTCCATATATTCGCTCATATCAATGCGAATAAGCGCATCGGTGGAATCGAACATAAATTCTGCTAAAATTTTTGCCAAATGTGTCTTTCCAACGCCCGTCGGTCCGAGAAACAAAAACGAGCCAATCGGCTTTGCAGGGTCTTTTAACCCAATTCTGTTTCGTTGAATTGCCTTTACAACCTTTTGTACGGCTTCGTCCTGCCCGATAACTTTGCCCTGCAACTGCTCTTTCATCTGGCGCAATTTTAATCCTTCTGCCTGCGCAATTCTCTGCACGGGAATGCCCGACATCATCGCCACAACTTCTGCAACCTGTTCTTCATCAACAACTTCGGGGTGCGAAGACGATTCCTGTTCCCAACGTTTTATGGCATCTTCGAGTTCGTATTGAGTTTGTTTTTCCTGGTCGCGTAACGGCACGGCAAGTTCATATTTTTGCTCTGCAAGAACTTCAACTTTTTGTTGTTGCAAATTTGCAATTTTGCGTTCGAGCAAATCAATTTCTTCGGGGACGGCTGCCATTCCGATATGCACACGAGAGCCGACTTCATCAAGCGCATCAATGGCTTTATCAGGAAAACAGCGGTCGGTAATGTAACGGTCGGTAAGTTTGACACACGCTCTGATTGCATCTGGCGTATATTTTACATTATGATGCGCCTCGTAACGGTCTTTAATATTTTCCAAAATCTGCAAAGTTTCTTCCGGCGTGGTCGGGTCAACAATTATTTTCTGAAAACGCCGTTCAAGTGCGCCGTCTTTTTCTATACTTTGGCGATATTCGTCGAGCGTAGTTGCACCGATACACTGAATTTCGCCACGCGCCAAAGCAGGTTTCAGCATATTTGCCGCATCAAGCGTTCCTGCCGCACTTCCCGCACCGATTATTGTGTGAACTTCGTCAATAAAAAGAATAATATCTTTATTTTTTTGCAATTCATTTAAAATTGCCTTAATGCGTTCCTCAAACTGTCCGCGATATTTTGTTCCCGCCACAATAGAAGCCATATCAAGAGCCACAACGCGCTTTGAGAACAGCACACGCGACACTCGCTTTTGATGAATGCGCAAAGCAAGCCCTTCTACAATAGCCGATTTGCCAACGCCGGGGTCGCCAATAAGAACGGGATTATTTTTTTTGCGGCGGCTTAAGATTTGCGCCAAACGCTCAATTTCACGTTCGCGCCCAACAATCGGGTCGAGGCGATTTTCCTGTGCGGCTTTTGAAATATCCGTTCCAAAACTGTCGAGAGCAGGCGTGTCGCTTTTTTTATCTTTGGAAGCGTTTGTCGTTGCGCCCGAAGGCGTTGCGCCGACAGGTTCTCTCTTGCCGTCATCATCGTCTTCGTCATCATTAAAACCTTTTGCTGTTGGCGCAGCGGCAGGATTTGGTTTTGTTTCAAAAAATCCGCGCGCCATTTCGTAAGTAAAATTTTCGGTATTGAGAACATTGGCTGCCATATTATTTTTTTCTTTTAAAATAGCCAATAAAAGATGTTCAGTATCAGCGGTTTGCGATTTTAATGACTTACTTTCGAGTTCCATAAGCATACGGATTTTTTCAGAACTTTTATGAAAAGGAATTTCGGCACCGTTTGGCTCTGCGCCTGTGCGCACCTGACTTTCAATTTGCTGCTTAACATCTGACAAATTGACATTCGATTCGTGCAGCATTTCCATTGCTTTGCCTGAGGCGTTGCGCAACATTCCCAGAAGTAAATGTTCGGGCTTGACAATATCGTTGCCAAGTCGTTCGGCTTCCTGTATGCTGTAAGCGAATATATTTTGTATATTTTCGGAATATCTTAATGCCATTTTCTTTTTTGCTGTAAATAAATTCAAAAAAATTATTGCAAAGATAAACAAAAAACATTCCTAAACAAAATTCTTAAAAAGTCGGAAAAAATGGCAGGGTGGGGGAAATGTTATACCATTCCCAAAAATCTTTCAAATTCGGGGCAAAGTTCTAAAAAAGCGTCTCTCGCTTTGGCATCGGTATTTATTGCCGAACGTAAATATTTGATTCCCTGAGAATTATCTTTTAAATAAAAATAACATATTGCGATGAAAAGGTCCACAAATTCGAGCGACGAATCAAGTTTGCGGGCGGCAAGGTAAATTTGAAGTGCTTTTTCCGTTTCGTCTTTTTCCAACAGCAGATTTGCAATAGCCATAAATGCTTCGGGCTGATTTGGCTCAATGGTAAGCGATTTTGCATACGCCCAAAGCGCGTCTTCGGTATTGTCCAACCCAACCAACGCTTCCGCTAAATAAATCCACGCCTCGTGTTCGTCCTCGTGAATTTCGAGTGCACGGTCGATAAAAACGATACTTTCTTCGTATTTTTGCTGTTCGAGCAGGCAAGTGCCGATTCCAATCAACGCATCGTAATTTTCGGGATAAATTTCAAGCGATTTTTCATAACAATCTATCGCCTCGTCGTATTTGTCCATTTGTTCGTATGCCTGAGCCACAAAAATATTTGTTTGCCAAAGGTCGCCCGTTGCCTCGCCGTAAGTTTTGTAAAGTTCAATCGCCTCATCATAACGGTCGAGTTGAAAAAGCACGTGAGCGCGTTGCAGCGTGATTAACATATCATCTTCGTCGAGTGCGGCTGCATAATTAAACGCTTCGAGTGCTTTGGCAAAATTTCCCTGGAAATAATAAAGTTGCGCCAAATCGAACCAAACTTCCGGCACAAAAGCGTCAATATCAATAAGTTGATTATAAATTTCTAATGCTTTGTCGAATTTTTCCTGATGTTCAAAGACCAATGCTTTTTCGAGCAGAATATCAATATTTTGCGGATTAATCTGTTCGCCGCGCAACAGCCATTTCATACCGATTTCAAAATTATTTTGACTGATAAAAGCATTTGCAATGTCGAGGCAAATAAGTTCGTTATCTTCCGAGTCGTCTGCCGATTCGTCTGTAAAAAGTTTATTTGCAAGCATTTGGGCTTCTTTGCCGCGCCCGATTTTTTGCAAAAGTTCCATTTTCAAAATTATCGTTTCGTAATCGTTATCGCCGCCCAGAGTTTCCAAAATTCGCAAAGCATTACGCACATCGCCTGCCACAAAACAGGTTTTGGCGCGTTTTACTTTCAGTTCGCTGCTGTTTGGATGAAGTTTATTGCCAAGTTCAAGCACGCCGTCGCAATCTTTGGTCATTCCGTTAAAGAGGTAATAATCAATAATATCCGACAGTTCATCAACTTCAAAATAACCGTTTGCCTTACCCAAACGAAAATCTTCATAACGTTTAACGGCGGCGGTTGTTTCGGCATCCAAAGGAAAAAACGATTGTTGTTCCGACATAAAAAATAATTTTTTCTTTAAAAAAGAATAATTTTTTTGCAAAAATACTATATAAAGTTGAATTTTAAGGATAAAAGCGCAAAAAAGTTTTCAACAAAGGAAAGAAGAAAAGTCGGTTTTATTAGTTTTTTTTTATCTAAATGGAACTTATAGAAACTAAAAAACGTAATGACAAAACGAAATTTTGTTAAATTTAAACATAATCTAAGTAAAAAGAAAGATGAATTATAAAAATTCATAAAATATTCTACTCCACCTTTGCTGTACCAAAAAGTAGGTAAAATAAGGTGTTAAAATTGCCGGTTAATTAATTTCTAAAAGATTACAAAGATATTCATTTTTTTCTATAAATAATAATTAAAAAAACATAGATAAAAAAGCAACTTTCGAAAAAAAACAGCATACTTTTTGTCCACTTAAACTAAAACGCTCTATTTTTCATCCTACTTTTTGTCCATAAGACCAGAATGAATTTGTATAATTTATATTGTCGCTCATCATTTTTTCCTTTTCCGCATTTTTTCGTGCGATTTTCTTTTTCGACCACATAAAAAACACGGGAATAATTCCAAGTACTGTGATGCAGGTGGCAATTAAAAAATCGTCGTTCACACCTGCAATAAACGCCTGATTACTAATTTGTTTCAAAAGTTCGGATTGCCCTTGCTGCAAAGCGACCGCTTGCGAACTGCCGGCAAAATGCCTGATATTGAATACTAAACTGCTCAATGTGTTTTTAAACGCATCGGAATTTGCCGCCATTTCAGAGCCGTAAACCTGCGAATGAAAATTTACTCTTGCCGTAAGCAAAGTTGTCAGAACGGCAACGCCGAGCGAACCGCCAATTTGTCGGATTGTGTTTGAAATTCCTGACGCCTGCGCCATTTTTGTACGCGGCATCATTGCCATCGAAATTGAATTTAACGGTGTAAAAATCATTCCCATTCCAAAACCTCTAATATAAAGCGAAGTCATTATATAATGATGCTCTGTCAGAAATGAAAGGTTTGTATTCATTAAAAAACTTATTGTGAGCAAACTCATTCCTGTCAGAACAATGGCTTTTGGGTTTGTTTTGTCGGATAAAATTCCCGCCATTGGCGCAATCGCCCCCTGAATTATTCCAACAGGCAAAAATACAGCCCCTGATTGTGTTGCGGTGTAGTCCATTGCTGTTTGCAGATATAGCGGCAGCAAAAATGTACTGCCAAACATTCCCATCGAAAAAACGAACAGAATCGTATTTGATAAAGCAAAATTATGATTTTTAAGTAATTTCAAATCGAGCAGCGGGTCTTTGGCGGTCAATTCGCGCGTTAAAAAAACCGTAAAAGCAATAGCCGAAATTCCAAAGCAGGCAAGGACGTATGGTGCGCCCCACCCTTCGGCATTTGTTGCCGCAGTGCCTTGTGAAAGTGCATAAAGCAATACCGGCAGGAAAATTATTGCCGAAATAAAACCGATATAATCAAATTTTCGTGCGCTTGCGTTTCGGTATTCCCGTTGAATAACAAAAGTCAGAGTTAGCGCAATTATTCCCACAGGCACATTTACATCAAAAATCAGTTGCCACGAAAAATTATCAATCAAATATCCGCCAATCAAAGGACCAAATGAAACCGATGCCGCCGATGCAATCGACCAGAAGCCGAGCGCAAGTCCGCGTTGCTGCGGTGGAAATTCGCGCGTAACAATAGCCATTCCAAGCGGCTGTACCGTACCTGCGCCAAGTCCTTGAATAATTCGCGAAACAATCAACATCGTAATATTGGTGGACATTCCGCAAAGCATCGAACCAAAAGTAAAAAGTAATAATCCGCTGAAATATGTACGTTTGTATCCGAATTTATCCGCCAGCCAGCCCGAAGTAGGCAACATTGCCGCCATTGCAAGCATATAAGCCGTTATAATCCATTCTATTGACGAAAGTCCGACACCAAAAGACGACATTATTTTCGGTAAACTGACATTGACAATCGTCGAATCGAGCACAGCCATAAAAGTGCCGAGCATAATATTTCCCAGCACAAACCATTTGTAGCGCGGATTTGATTGTGAAACAAAACGCCGTTTGTTTCCTATTTTATTGCGTAATTTTTTAAAATTAATAATTTTGGACATCTTTTTTAATATGCCAATTATTCAATGTGCTAATGTGCCAATGTGCTAATGTGCCAATGTGCTAATATGCCAATTTTTTAATATGCTAATGTGAAAATAAATATAATTGGCAAATTTGCATATTAGAAAATTTCAAAGTGCAAAAATACTACTTTTTGAAAAATTATTTTGTCAGGTCAGAAAAAACATTTAACTTTGCGGAAAATTTATGTTTTATATGACAAACGAAATGGTAAACAAGTTTCAAAATTTCTTTCCCGCTTACCCTGTTGAGCGGGCGTGGATTTTTGGCTCGTATGCGCGCGGCGAACAGACACGCAAAAGCGATGTTGACGTTATGGTGCGTTTTACGCAAGACGCTGATATTTCGTTATTTGACTATATAAAAATAATGCTTGATTTAGAAAAAACGCTAAATAAAAAAGTTGATTTTGTAGAAGAGGGACAACTTCGCCGCTGGGCGCAAGAATCGGCTGAAAAAGAAAAGATTTTGGTTTATGAGAGACAAAATTAGAGATAAAGGGCGGCTCGAGCATATTCTGGAAGCAATTGAAAATGTGTTTGAATTTACAAAAGGAATGACTTTGGACGATTATGTAACTGATAAAAAAAGCAATTTTGCGGTTATAAAAAACTTGGAAATTATTGGCGAGGCAGGTTATAAACTTACAAAGGAATTTACAGAAAATCATCCCGAAATAGATTGGAAAACAATTATTGGGTTGCGCCACGTATTAGTTCACGGCTATTATCAAATCAGAAATGAATTAATTTGGAAAATCGTTCAAAAAGATTTACCGCCGCTGCAAAAACAAATAAAAGAAATATATAATAATATGTAATTAATTGAATATCAAATAATAAAAATAATTTTTTTTTGCAAAAATAAAAAACTTGTTGTATCTTTGCAGCCGCAAAATAATTTAAAATAAAAAGTTATGATAACCAATGCTTTATATGATGAAGATGTGATGATTGAAAACGATTTTCAAGCACCAAAATTTGTTAACGACGTACCCGAAGGATATATGACATCAGATGATTTTTGGAAACGGGTAGATAATAATATTGCAAAACGCTGTAAAGAGTATGGTTTATTATAGTCAGCAGGCGGAAATGGATTTAGACGACATTGTAGTGGGTATGCTACAGTGGGAAAAACACGAACTAAATTTTGAACACGTTATGTCTTATCGGTACGAACTTAAAAATGCTTGCGATGCTTTGGATGCAGCAGTTTATCATTTTTCTACTCAATATCCAGACCATTCACAATACGGTAAATTTGTTTATGCTTACAAACGCAACCAACGTACAACGTGGTACGTAATTTATGATATCGACAAAGAACAAAATATATATATTCAAAAAATAATCAGTAATTATTTAACGATAAATTAAAAATTATCTTTGCAGCGTTAAAAAACACAAAAATTTATGTAATTTATTGAAAATAAAATAATTATAAAAATAGCGATACACTTTATTTTAGTAAATAGGATTAATGAAACAGCGAATTTATCTTGACACTTCGGTTTTTGGGGGTTATTATGATGTTGAATTTGAGGAATTTACAAAACCTTTATTTGATAGAATCAATAAAGGCGAATATATTGTTTTATATTCTTCGATTACGCAAGATGAACTTGAAAATGCGCCCGAAAATGTTAAGCACTTATTTAGAAATCTTAATCCTGAATATTCAGAATGCCTTGAAACTAACAATGAGGTAGTTGATTTGGCAACGGAGTACATTACAGAAAGGGTTGTAGGACAAATAAGTTTTTCAGATTGTTTGCATATTGCGCTCGCCACAATCAGCAAAGCCGATTTTCTTGTTAGTTGGAATTTTAAACATATTGTTAATATTCAACGAATTACAGGTTATAATTCGATAAATATAAAAAATGGTTATAAACAATTGGAGATACGTTCCCCAAGAGAATTTTTGAGTTATGAATAAGACAGAAAAAAACTTTGATGCCGTTGGGTTTATGCGGCAGCAACGCGACCGATTAAGCGAAAAATTATCGAAAATGACGAAAAATGAAATTGTGAATTATTTTAAAGAAGTTTCAAAAAATACTTCTTTGAAACCGAGTTATTCGTAAAGGTTAATTTATTATTTTAAAATTAGAAATAATATGTAATTAATTGAATATCAAATAATAAACAAAATTTTTTTTGCATAAATAAAAAACTTGTTGTATCTTTGCATCCGCAAAAAATTAAAACAAAAATTATATGCTATATAAGGAAATTAATACGAATGTTAAAACTGTGTTAAAATATGTTAATGGGGGAGGGTAAATTCCACCTATAACCCTAATTTTCAACATATTATATACTTATTGACTTTGTAGAATGCTGTTATGCAGCAAACTGCAAGGTCTTTTTTTTGCACCCCACCCCCTGCCCCTCCCCGAAGGGGAGGGGAGGGGAGAATGGGCTGACGAAAATTTATAAAAATAAACGAATGTCATTGCGGGCTTGACCCGCAATCTAAAACTTTGAAATATTGATAAAATGCGTAAAAACGCCCAACCCGTTGGGATTGGGCTGGGATATAAATGGTTTGCAACCATTAAACATAACGTGCCGCAGGCACAATATAAATCAGCCCAACGGCAACGCCTTGGGGAAATTAAATAGGACATAGAAAAAAAATTACGATTGACGAATTACGATTGACGAATTTTTAAATGGTAAAAACCTTGCGTACTTTGCGGTTAAAATTTACCGCAAGGTGCGCAAAGAAAACGCAAAGAGCGCAAAAATAACATATCAGATTGCGGTCAAGATGTGCAATAACAGAAATATCCCGCAGGGACAACACTTTATTAACCGTATTCTTTAGATTACAGAAAAAATGTAAAATAAAAAATAAATAAAATAAATTATTAATTAAAAAAATAAAAATAATTATTACAATGAAGAAAGTGAAGTTTTTTAAATTGGGCGCAATCGCCCTCACGATGAGTAGCGCGGCTCTGAATGTAAACGCGCAGGTAGGTATTAATACCGAAAATCCGAAAGCAACTTTGGATATAGTGCAACGGGACACAGCAACGGTGAAAGGCAAAGGTTTCCGACTGGTTGATGGACATCAAAACGCAGGTTTTGTGCTTACCAGCGATGCCACAGGCATAGGCACGTGGGAAGCATCTGGAGTATCTATGCATTTAGGTTATTTTCCACCAACAGCGGCGGAAAGAATCACTATGCCAAATCAAAGTACGGGATGGGTAGCAACAAATGCCTATATAGATTTGCCGCCGGGTATTTGGCGAATAGATATGTCTTTGCTTGCACAGTTACCAGCCAAGCCCCCACAACCGCCAACCAATTTTGAAGAAATGTGGGTACACGCAACGTTTTCGAGCGATATTAGTAACTTGGGTACCTTTTCGTATCAAACATCTACTGAAATTGGACTTACTGACGGAAATAATGCATTCAGGTTTATTTGCAACTGGGTGCATAAGAATCAATTTATTAGTATGATTCAAGGTACACTTGTTATTAGGAACCAATCAACATTGACAAAAAGGTTTCATTTGATTGTTCAGAATGATGCATATGAAATACCAGCACCTTCGAATACCCCATTATACCTTATTGGTGCTTGGCACGCAGAAAATAGTATGGTGGCTATTCCGATTACGAGTACTCAATAATAAAAAAATGAAGTATAAATCAGTTTTCAGAATCTTGAAATTTTGAAATCTTGAAATCTTGGAATTTATTAAGATACAACTGAAGTTTAATTTAGTATAAGTAGTTACCCGCCTTTTATTGTGAAATAAAGGGTGGGTAGTTTTTTTAATTTTTAAGTATCTTAACCTCTGCCGACATTCCTGTCAGTAAAGGAAAGTCATTCAGCGTTTTGCCGTCTTTGGTCTGTACGCTGTCAATGGAAATTTTTAGCGGAACGCGCTGTGTAACTTTTGTAAAATTACCGGAAGCATTACTCGGCGGAATCAGCGAAAATTGCGAAGCGGTTGTTGAGCCGATATTATAAACTTTTCCTTTAAAAACAGTTTTTCCGTAAGTGTCGATAGTGAAAAGTGCCTCGTCGCCGATGTGAATATGTTCCATTTTGGTTTCTTCAATATAAACCTGAATCCAGTATTTTGTTGTATTATTTATTGTAAAAATTGATTGTGCCGGCTGCGCAATATCGCCCGGCAAAAGCCAGCGTTTCGCAATTACACCATCACAAGGGGCATAAAGATGATAATTTTTTAATTGCGAACTCATCACATCAATTTGCGAACTTGCCACTTTTACCCCCGAAGCCGCCGCCGAAATTTGCGATTTTGAAACGGAAAGTTGCACTTGCGAGGCATCATATTGTGCCTGCGCTGTCTCGTATGCTTTTTGTGCGTGGTCGAACTGTTCTTTGGTAATCACACCGCCGTTGAAAAGTGTCTGAGAACGTTCAAAATCTTCTTTTTCCTTTGCCAAATTAATCTGTAAAATTTTTTGATTTTCGCGGTCGTAATCAAGTTTGGCAACCGATTGTTGCTCGTTGCTTTGCGACTGCGATTTAATCGCCTCTGTTTGAAGTTTTTGAGTATATAAATCGGTGCTGTCAAGTTCGACAAGCAGTTCGCCTGCACGTACAGTATCGCCTTCATCGGCATAAATATTCAATATTCTGCCCATAACTTTGGGCGAAACCGTAACAACTTCACTGTTCACAAACGCATCGTCAGTGCGCACAAACTTTGAATAATCAACATACCACCACGATGCCGCTATCAGTACCGCTGATATTACAATCGCAAGCGGAATATAAATTTTCCACCTTATTTTTTTCTTATTTTCCGACATATATTTTCTTAAATTTGCCAATTAACTAATATGCCAATAAGTCAATTTTCTAATATGCCAATATGTCAATTAATTAATTTTCACATTTGCATATTGGCACATTATCACATTAATGATTTTTTGCTGATTTAATAATACTGTTTATAACTTTTTGAATTTCTTTTATCATATCTAAAAGAGAATCTTCAAATGGATAATTTTTTGAAAATTTACACAATAACAACCAATATTCTGTTTCTTCCGCTTCTTTTGCCGCAATTTTAAATTTATGAATAAAATCAGCCCTGCTTTCACAGTTTTGTGCCTCTCTAATATTTGCACCTATTGAAGTACCGGATTTAAGTAATTGTTTTGCAATTACATATTTTCTATTCTGTTCCAATAATTCGGTATAAGCAACAATTTGCAATGCAAATTCAAAACTCAAGTCAACAATAATATTTCCTGTTTTTATCATAACTCTTTTTTTTAATATGCTAATTTTCTAATTTGCCAATAAGTCAATATGTTAATTTTCTAATATGCCAATTTGCCAATTATATTTATTTTCACATTGGCACATTAAATAATTGGCATATTTTCACATTGGCATATTTTCACATTAGCACATTGGCACATTAATAAATTGGCACATTATAACATCTTTTGCAAAATACTTTTCATACTCACTTCTTTATCAATAATTTGATATAATTCTGAAATTTGCACTCTTTGCTGTTCCATTGTGTCGCGGTGGCGAATGGTAACGGACTGGTCTTCAAGCGTTTGATGGTCAATAGTAATGCAAAACGGTGTGCCGATTGCGTCTTGGCGGCGGTAACGCTTGCCGATACTGTCCTTTTCATCATAAGCGGTTTTGAAGTCAAATTTTAACAAATTCATAACCTCTTTTGCCTTTTCAGGCAAACCGTCTTTTTTGATTAATGGCAAAACCGCAACCTTATTTGGCGCAAGTACGGCGGGCAAATGCAAAACAACTCGTGTTTCGGTTGCTGAGCCTGTCGAAGCATCGCCGCCATCCAACTGCTGCTCTTCATAACTTGCAGCCATTATTGAAAGAAACTTTCTATCAACACCAATCGAGGTCTCAATAACGTAAGGTACATAATTTTCGTTTAATTCGGGGTCGAAATACTTGATGTTTTTGCCCGAAAATTTTTCGTGCTGCGAAAGGTCAAAATCGGTGCGGGAATGAATGCCCTCAACCTCTTTGAAACCAAACGGCATTTCAAACTCAATGTCAGTGGCGGCGTTGGCGTAATGTGCAAGTTTGTCGTGGTCGTGAAAACGATATTTGTGGTCGCCAAGTCCGAGTGCTTTGTGCCATTTCAGACGAAATTCCTTCCAATATTCAAACCATTTCATCTCCTCGCCCGGACGAACAAAAAATTGCATTTCCATTTGTTCAAATTCGCGCATACGGAAAATAAATTGCCGTGCAACTATCTCATTTCTAAACGCTTTACCTATTTGTGCGATGCCAAAAGGAATTTTCATTCTGCCTGTTTTTTGCACGTTAAGAAAATTAACGAAAATTCCCTGCGCCGTTTCGGGACGAAGATAAATTTTTGTTGCGCCGTCAGCCGTAGAGCCAACTTCGGTGGAAAACATAAGGTTAAACTGACGAACATCAGTCCAGTTTTTTGTTCCCGAAATAGGACAAACAACCTCATAATCAACGATAATCTGTTTTAATTCTTCCAAATTATTATCGTTCAACGCATTGGCAAAACGGGTGTGCAATACGCTTTTTTTCTCTTTATTTTCCAAAATACGCGGGTTGGTTTCTCTAAACAATTTTTCGTCAAAATTTTCTCCAAAACGTTTAGCCGCTTTTTCCACCTCTTTTTCAATTTTATCATCAAATTTTGCCAAAAGGTCTTCAATGAGCACGTCGGCGCGGTAACGTTTTTTGCTGTCGCGGTTGTCAATCAGCGGGTCGTTGAACGCATCAACGTGTCCGGACGCTTTCCAAGTTGTGGGGTGCATAAAAATGGCGGCATCAATGCCGACAACATTTTCGTTGAGCAACGTCATTGCGTCCCACCAGTAGCGTTTGATGTTATTTTTGAGTTCAACGCCGTTTTGTCCGTAGTCATAGACAGCACCCAAGCCGTCATAAATTTCACTCGAAGGAAATACAAAACCGTATTCCTTGCAGTGAGCAATAAGTTTTTTGAAGATTTCTTCCTGTGAAATCATAAAATCAAATTTATTTTTTTGGGGTGCAAAAGTAGATTTTTTTTTCGAATTTCTAAAATTTTATGAAAAATAATGAAACGATATTTTTGTTACATAAAAAAATATTATTTTTGCAAACTGAAATTTTTAAAAAAAATAGTCAAAAATAAATGGAAGAAATTTATTATGGTTTATAAATTTAACATAGTATCGGACGAGTCGGAAGATTTTAAACTTGTGATAACTATTGATTCGAGCGCAACGTTTTTGCAACTAAACAACATTATTTTAAGGTCAGCCGGCTACACTGCCGACCAGATAACGTCGTTTTTTCTCTGCAATGCCGCCTGGGAAAAAGAGCAGGAAATTACTCTTATCGAAATGGATATTTCTTCGGAATTTGATAATTTTGTGATGGACACAACCGTCATAGAAGACCTTGTAACCGAAGAAAAGCAGAAACTTTTGTTTGTTTTCGATATGATTAACGACCGCGCATTTTATCTGACGCTTGCCGAAATTTTTACAGGCAAAAGTCAGGATAAACCGCTGTGTATCAAGTCAGAAGGTAAAGCACCGAAGCAAAATATTGACATCGAAGCATTTGCCGCAAGTGGAATGGCGACAAATTTAGACGAAAATTTTTTCGGCGATTCTCAATATGATGCAGACGAACTCGACGAAGAGGGTTTTGGCGATATGAATTTTGACGACAGTTCGCTCTTTGCAGACGACTGAAAAAAATGTAGAATTATGAACGAAGAATTAAGAATAATCTTCACAATTCATCATTCTTTATTCTTCATTCTTCATTTTTAATTATGCAAAATTGTACTTTAATTGTCCTTTTAGGTCCGACGGGCGTTGGGAAAACCGAACTTGGCATTCGGTTGGCAAAGCGAATGAACGCGGAAATCGTGTCGGCAGATTCGCGGCAGTTGTACAGAGAACTGAAAATAGGCACTGCACCGCCTTCGGACGAGCAATTAGCGGCTGTGAAACATCATTTTATCGGCTCACATTCGATTTTTGACAATTATAGCGCAGGGCAATATGAAATTGATGCAATAAAAATTTTAAATCAAATATTTGAAAATCAAAAAGTTGCAATGCTTGTCGGCGGTTCGATGCTCTACATTGATGCCGTTTGCAAGGGAATTGACGATATTCCAAACATTGATGAAAAAACGCGAAAATACTGGAACGAAATTTACCAAAAAAACGGTTTGGAATTTATTCAAAATAAACTTAAAGAATTTGACCCAAAGCATTTTAACGAACAAATTGACCAAAAAAACGCAAAACGAATTATTCACGCTTTGGAAATTTGCACTATTACAGGACGACCGTTTTCCGAAATTCGCACAGGAAAAATCGCAAAACGGAATTTTGACATTATTAAAATAGGAATAAATCTTCCGCGCGAAATTTTATACAATAATATAAATGTACGCGTTGATAAAATGATTGAGGCAGGATTGGTGGCGGAGGCGGAAAAGTTTTTCCCATATAAAAACTTAAATACTTTAAATACAGTTGGTTACAAAGAACTTTTTGAATATTTTGATGGAAAAATTTCACTCGAATTGGCGATAGAGCATATCAAGCGGGACACTCGCCATTATGCAAAAAAACAACTCACGTGGTTTGCACGCGACAAAGAAATTAAGTGGTTTTTGCCCACCGAAGAAGACGAAATTGTTAAATATTTACAAAATAATAATATTTTTTTTGCAAATAAATAAAACATATAAAATTATTTTATACATTTGCACCCTCAAATTTTTGAAAAAACAGAGAAAAACACAATAAAAACAGTATTTTATAGTTTTAGAAAATGTATAAAACATGTTCTGTCGATTTGGAAAATAATAATTTAAAAAAAATAATAATAATTTAAAATTCTAAAAGTAAAATTTTTTATGGAAACTAAAAAACAAAAGGTTAAAAAGTCGAATGGCGTATCAGCCGTTCTTGTAGTTATTGCCTGTGCAATAGTAGCGTTTGCATTTTTCTACGGATATTGCGGACACTCGTCCCATTTTGACACAACCGCAGCCCATCATCCGATTGATTTCTTCGGTATGTATTATCAGGGTGGCTTTGTTGTGCCAATCATCATCACTTTGCTTTTAACGGTTATTGTACTTTCGGTAGAACGTGCAATCGCTTTGAGTAAAGCAAAGGGCAAGAAAAAACTCTTGGGTTTTGTTGAGCAAGTAAATGGCAAATTAAACAACGACGATCTCGCCGGTGCGCGTAAATTGTGCGACGAACAGGGCGGCAGCGTTGCAAATATTTTGACATCAGCACTTTTGCGTTACGAAGACATCGACCGCAAAGAGATTTCCAACGACGAAAAAGAAGCAATGGTTCGTAAAGAAATTGAAGATGCGACAACGCTCGAAATGCCAACTTTGGAACAGAATATGAGCATTATTGCCACAATTTCGACGCTCGGTACATTGATGGGATTGTTCGGAACGGTACTCGGAATGATTCGTTCGTTTGGTGCTATGGGTCAAGAAGGCGCTCCCGACTCAACTCAGTTGGCTGTTGGTATCTCTGAGGCACTTTACAACACTGCAACAGGTATCGGTACGGGTGCTTTGGCTATCATTTCTTACGGCTATTTTTCGGGCAAAATTCAGGATATTACTAACGCAGTAGATGAAATCGGTTTCACAATCGGTCAGACATTTACAAAACGCTCTTTGAAAAAATAAGAAATTAGAAAAATTCTAAATTATTTTTTCAATAAAATTAAATAAAATTAGTAATAAATAATTTGAATCAGGAGTAAAAAAACTTTTGATGTCAGATTTAATTTTAAGAAGTAAAGAAATGTCAAAAGTAAAACAGAAAAAACACAGTACGTTTATTGATATGACGGCGATGAGTGACGTTACTGTCCTTCTGCTTACGTTCTTTATGAGCACCGCAACCTTTTTGCCGAAAGAACCGATTATGGTTCAATCGCCAGGGTCGGTTATGGAAATCAAAATTCCTGATGCTTTCATTACCACAATTCTGATACGCCCCGACGGGAAAACGTATGTGAATTTTGACCGACCAAGAGACCGCGAAGCCATTTTGAATAAAATAGCAAAGGATTATAACATCACTTTTAACAGAGAGCAAATTAATTCTTTTAAGAATCCTACGCCCATTGGAATTCCTGTTAATAAAGATATATTAACTAAATATTTGAGTATGCCAATGTTGCAGCAGGATGAATATTTGAAAACGAACGCTCTTTCGACCGACAGTGCCAATAATCAACTTAAACTGTGGTTACAATACGCTATTAGCGTAGCAAAAGATGAAGAGAAGGAATATGCAAAAGTATATCAAATTGCGGTAAAAGCAGATAAGGGGACTCCTTATAAAAACGTTGACCCGGTAATTTCTACTTTGCAAGACCTTCATCTGAACCGCTTTAATTTAATAACAACATTGGTAAAAATGCCAAACATTTTGGCTGCCGATTAATTTGTATAAAATAAAAAGAAAGGAAAAGAAAATGGCAGAAGTAAATACAGGTTCCGAAGAACACAAAAAAGGTAAACCGCAAAAAAGAACGCTGCGCGTAGATTTTACCCCGATGGTCGACATGAATATGTTGCTTATCACGTTCTTTATGTTTTGTACAACATTGAGTAAGCCACAAATGATGACGTTAGTTGTTCCTGCGAAAGACCCTGAAATAAAAGACCCGAATTGGAAACCGCCGGTGATTGACAAAGATAAAACCGTTACGTTAATTCTTGGGGCGGACAATAAATGTTATTATTATATCGGTGTGCCAGAAACAAAAGATTATTCAAATTGGCAATATTTGCGCGAGACCGACTATTCACCTAAGGGTTTAAGGAAATTGTTGGTTGATAATAATATTAAAGCGGCGCGAATTGTATCCGATTTACGCGACCAGTTGGCACGCAAACAGATACCCGACTCCACATTTCAGCGTCTGTCCAAAGAGGCAAAAGAGGCAAAAGATGCGTGGAATGTGATGATTAAACCAACGGAAAGTGCTACTTTCGACAATCTTGTCTCTGTCCTCGACGAAATGCAAATTTGTGCTATCGGACGATATTCGATTGTCAAAATGACTGATGGTGATAATTTTCTGGTGAATAATTATCAGAAACAAGGAGCATTAAGTCAGCAGGCAGGACTTGTCCCCAAAAAGTAATGTTTAATTTTTAATTTTAAAAAATTATGGCAAAAGATATTCAATTAAATTCGCAACAATGGTCGGATTTGGTTTTTGAAGACAGGAATAAAGCATACGGCGCATATCAAATGCGACTCGATTCGTCGAGGCGTCATTTGTGGGCAATTATAATTGTTCTAATAGCAGCCGCACTTATTGCGGTGGCTCCATTGCTTTATAGCACGGTACGCAAAGTTTTTGCACCGCAGCAGGAAGGTCTTACAGAAACTTTGGCTCTGGCAAATTTGCAGAATGAGGAACAAAAAAAACCTGAGGATGAATTAATTAAACCGGAGGCACCACCGCCGCCGCCGCTAAAAACCACAATTCAGTTTGTTCCTCCAAAGTTGGTCGATGCAAGTGAAATAAATGAGGAGAATATTCAAAAATCGAATGAAGAAGTGGAAAAAACGGATGCTCAGGTTGGTGCCTTTGATGTTAAAGGAACTGATGAATTGAATGCTATCACTCAAGACGAACTTCAAGCACAGCAAGTTATTGTTGAGCCGCCAAAAAAAGAAGAAGTTTTTGTTGCCGTAGAGCAGCAACCGGAATTTCCGGGTGGAATACAGGAACTGTTAAATTATGTCGGCAGAGAAATACGATATCCTGCAATCGCTCAGGAAAACGGAGTTCAAGGCAAAACGATTGTTCGCTTTGTGGTTGAAAAAGACGGTTCTATTTCTGATGTAACTGTTATTAAGGGTTTTGATGCAAGTTGCGACAAGGAAGCGGTTCGAGTAGTAAAATCGATTCCTACAAAGTTTCAACCGGGTCGTCAAAACGGACGTCCTGTGCGTGTTTTTTACACACTCCCAATTACTTTCAAATTACAGCAACAATAAAAATTAATGCTTTCATTTGGGGGCTGTCTTCATTACTGAAGCAGCCCTTTTTTTGTAAAAAATGTTTTTGTAATATTGAAAAAATCACTAATTTTGCCGCAAAATCGTAAATCGTAAATCGTAAATCGTAAATCGTAAATATCTTTTTTATGCTAAAAATAAATAATTTACACGCATCAATAAATGGAAAGGAAATTCTAAAAGGGCTAACTTTGTCGGTTGGTGCGGGCGAAGTTCATGCGATAATGGGACCGAACGGCGCAGGAAAATCAACTCTTGCAGCCGTTCTGACAGGGCGCGACGGATATGAAGTTACCGCAGGTGAAGTAGAGTTTTGCGGGAAAAATCTGCTTGAACTTTCGCCAGAAGCGCGTTCGTGCGAAGGAGTTTTCTTAAGTTTTCAATATCCTGTGGAAATTGCAGGTGTTTCGATGACAAATTTTTTGCGTGCGGCGGTCAATGCACACAGACAATATAATTCGCTGCCGCCTATTTCGGCAGCCGATTTTCTTAAACTGATGAAAGAAAAAAAAGAACTCGTAGAAATGGATGCCAATCTGACCAATCGCGCTGTAAATGAGGGCTTTTCGGGTGGTGAAAAAAAACGTAACGAGATTTTTCAAATGGCGATGCTCGAACCAAAACTTGCAATTCTCGACGAAACCGACAGCGGACTTGATATTGACGCCTTGCGTATCGTTGCCAACGGCGTTAATCGCCTCAAAACGCCCGAAAACGCAAGTATTGTAATCACTCATTATCAGCGGCTTTTGGATTATATTGTCCCCGATTTTGTTCACGTTCTTGCAGATGGAAAAATTGTGAAAACCGGTGGAAAAGAACTTGCACTTGAGTTAGAAGAAAAAGGATATGATTGGGTAAAATAACTGACGACTTTTTTAACAAATTTTATGGCAAACCAGGAAGATATAAAACGCGCTTTGAGTTATATCAGCGAGCAATGGCAAAGGCAAAACGATGAACTCGACCGACTCACAAAGTTTGTATATGAAATTGATAATCTGGATTTTATAATTACAATTTGTAAGAAAAAAAGTATTGATTTGAATTATGCTCTGCATCGCTGGTACAATTTTCAATGTGCAAAATATCACGAGTTTCTGTTTTGCAAAAACGGTGCGGTAAAAGAAAATGACCAACGCCATAAAACTATTGATTTTTACATAAATAACGTTCCTTTTGACCTTAAAACTTCGGTTTATCCCAAAAAATTCAGGCAAAATTTGGATTTGAACCGTCGTGAAAATAAGAATGAATTAATTCGCTGGCTGTATCAAAATCAATCCGACGAAAGCAGGCAGCATTTCGACAATCGCCTGTTTTTAGTTTGTCAAACGTTGGAAAGTAAGTCGGATTTTGAAATGGTTGAGCAAAAAATTCAGGCATTTTTAGATTTTTCAAAAATAAATGGATTTAATAAAATTGAAATAAACAGACGGATTATTTTCAGTGATATAATTTGGATAAAAGATGAAAAAAGAACTTCAATATATTGATTTATACAGAGATACGAACGAAGTTATCAAACAAAATTCGGCAGCGTTGATGAACGAAATTCGCAATTTTGAATTTGAAAAATTCTGCCGTTTGGGTTTTCCTGAACTTTTGGACGAAAATTATCAATACACCGACTTTGAAAAGCCGCTTTCGCAGGAATATGGCTTGAATATCAAGCGTTTGCGTACAGATTATGACCCGCAAAATGTTTTTCGCTGCAATATTAACGGCATCGGAAATTATAATTATTTAATTGTAAATGACGATTTTATAGAAAATCCGCAGCCGACAACTCTGCCTTCGGGCGTTGTTGTGGGAAGTATAAAAACGATTTGCGAGCAGCGACCGGAACTTGTTGCGCCGTATTTTTTAAAATTGACAAAAGAAAAAAACGATGGTTTGCTTTCGCTTAACGCAATGTTTGCCCAAGATGGTTTTTTTATGTATATTCCTGATAATGTGGTGTTTGAAAAGCCAATACAATTAATAAATCTGATGCGCGCTTCTGCCAATTTGATGGCAAACAGCCGAAATTTGATTATCGTCGGGAAAAACGCCAAAGCGCAAATGCTTGTTTGCGAACATACGGCGGGCGATGTACATTATTTTGCAAATCGTGTTACCGAAATTTTTGTGAACGAAAATGCTGATTTTCAATATTATACGCTTGAAAATAGCGGACAGAATTTTGCAAATTTTTCGTCGGTTCTTATCGAACAAAAAGAAAATTCAAATGTTTTAACAAATCTTATTACTTTGCACAATGGCATAACTCACAATAATACAGATATTTATCTAAACGGCGAGAATGCACACACAACTCTTTGCGGACTCGTTACAACCGATAGAAGCCAGTCGGCAAATAACTCTACAGCGATTTTTCATAATAAACCGAACTGCACAAGCACCGAACTTTTGAAATATATTCTTGACGAAAATTCGGTTTGCGGCTTTTCGGGGAAAATTTTTGTAGAAAAAAATGCCCAAAAAACCGCTGCTTTTCAAACAAACCGTAATATTTTATTGAGCGAAACCGCTCGAATGCGCACTCGCCCGCAACTCGAAATTTACGCAGACGATGTGCGCTGCTCGCACGGAGCGACAATCGGGCAGTTAGACAGTAACGCAATGTTTTATATGCAGCAACGTGGAATTTCAAAAAGCGAGGCGCGGCTGCTGTTAATGTACGCTTTTGCCGCCGAAATTGTGGAAAAAATCGACATCACACCCCTGCGCGACCGCATAAAAATGATGACCGAAAACCGCTTACGTACAGGAAAATCGACTGTCGGCACTTGTGCAATATGTTTGTAAAGGATTTTTGAAACAAAAAACCGAATTTTTTAATTTTTAGTTTTTAATTTTTAATTTTAAAAAGGTAAATAGTCAATGGTTAAATGGTAAATAAATATTTTTTTTAATTTTTAATTTTGTTATTAAAAAAGTTGTATCTTTGCAAAATAAAAAGATATGCAAATGAGTTTCGCATTTTGTATAAGTAAA
>Ga0209629_10000307_pt1 | contig 25550 bp, 20 predicted proteins | sample TergutCu122P5_FD_187286 | JGI IMG/M metagenome (GOLD analysis project Ga0209629, IMG submission 187286) | Cubitermes ugandensis P5 segment gut microbial communities from Kakamega Forest, Kenya - Cu122 P5 (SPAdes) (version 2) | ecosystem: Host-associated > Arthropoda: Insects > Digestive system...
GAGATAAATATGCCCTTTCATACATTATTAACAAAATAATTTACTGAATATGCGAAACTTTTATTTATTTTTTATTGCCCTGTTGATCACAGGGACGACTGCGTGTAAAAGCGCTATGGATGATTTGTCTTGGGATATTTCTCCCGATTCCAAATCGCAAGTTATTGAAAAGGAAATCAATGGCATTGCCTTTATGTTTTGTCTGCTGAACGAGCAAGGAGAGCCTGCTACGGTATTTAATGAGGGTGAAAATATTGTTTTTAGTTTTTCTTTAATGAATAATTTAAAAGAAAGTATTTCTATATCTCCCGAATTTATTAATGATGACTTTTATCGAGTGTATGGATATAACAATACCGATATGGGCAAAGCATGGACCGGGATGTGGTGTAACTTCCGTTATGAGAAGATGGCGATAGAGTTGCAACCCGATGAGCAGAAGGTATTGAATTGTCCTTGGTTTTTATCGGACAATTTTAATGCTGATTATCCTTTGTGTAAAGGGGATGACATGAATCCTTTGCCTAAGGGAGAATATTTTACCTCTTTACATTTTGATTTCTCTTATAATGTAGATGGAAAAAAGAAAGACATAAAAAATGTAACTTTTAAAATTTATTTCAAAATTCAATAAAAATGAAAAAGCTAATAATTATTCTAATCGGATTATTCAACATATTGTTCATCTATGGACAAGTTGAATCAAGAGTGTTTCCAAATAAGGATGCTTTAGGTAAAATTCCAAAAGGCAGAAATGTTAAAGCCTGTTCAAGTGGTGGTTATTCTTCCTCTCAAATTGATAATTCCTACTTCCCGTCTACATTTCCTCGTTGTTTTGGAAAAGGGGCACAAATTGTAAATACTCCATTAAGTATCTATATGGCAAAATTTTAATAAATGTTTGGATGATTTAAAATAATTGCTTATTTTTGTCAAGTGAGAAACAAGATCCTATTGGTATAGATTATGATCTAACCGAAAAACTAAAGAGAACCGGTATTGAAAAACGCAGAAGCCCTGATATGATAATAAAAATTTATGACAAGTACTGAGAGTATATAGCTAATAGAAAGGAGAAAAACAGGTTGTATTTGAGAAAACAGGCTTAAAAACAAATCAAAGAAAATTTTCGACTTTAAAGAGTTATGAATATGAGTATATACAAATTATTAATTTATTAAATATGAAAAAACATATTATATTGATGTTATTATTTATAACTATTGGGTGTAGTGAAAATAAAGAAACAAAAGTAATTGATACGGATACATTTCTAAATAATTTAAAAAAAGCGCCTAATTTTAATATATCTAAAGAAAATCTTCCGGAATGGCTTGTTGTCAAGATAAATGAAATTGAAATCATAAACAGTAGAGATATTTGTTGCATCAAAATTCGAATCTTCCAAGGAGAATGGGAAAAGCAAACAGTATATTTTATCGTTAATAGTTTCAGTTCTTGTATATTTTGCGATACCTATTATGAAGACGGTAAAAAGATAGAATTTCCTGATGATGGAGGAAAAAAATCAAATGAATTTATGACAGAAAGCCATCAATGGAAAATAATCTATGAGTTTGGTGAAGGATATGATTTATAAAATCTAATTTTTTTTTATGAAAAAGATTTTTTGTGTAATCTGTATTTTGATAATAAACGGTTTATATGTTTATAGTCAAATGAAAGCAAATGATGCATATGAATTTCCCATTAAGCAGGGAACTAAAGAATGGGGACAATTTGAAACGGTTGAAAAGCGTATTGCAGCTTTACAAATACCAAGTGCTGTTTTAACCAATATTTCTACTGAAGGTTTGTTAGAAACTTGCCTTGCGTTTCCTTATTTAACTGACATGTTTTTTTATAACAATTATCAAAAAGGATTTGAGGAATTATTGGCAGAATTCAATGGCTTTCAAGAATTGTTCAAACGTCGAGATTTGATTAATGTATTATTGGAAAAATATCAAAGTTTAAGTACTGATGTTACTGGTGTTCGATTACTAAAAGAAGTAGATCAAGGCAGGTTTACCTTTCGTGATTTTGTTTTGGAATTTATGCTGACTCAAGACGTAGTTTTCAAAAATCTAAATTCGGAACAGAAAAAGCAATTATTTTTAGTAAGTTTTGAGAATAAGAAGGTTAAAGAGATATATTCTGATATTTTCGGTAATCTAAATAAACTTCCGACAGATTTATTGTATGTAAAAGAAGCATTAAACGACCCTTCTTTTAAACTTGGAAGTGCTGATTCAAAAGAATCATTGTCGAGTTTTATTGAAGCTCCTTTATTTTTGGATAGGTTATAACACAACTACAGCCGAAGACATCTATTGGACTGACAAAAGTTATATTGAAGTGTCTGAAAATATTGCCACAAAAGTGTCTTACTCAGGGAATCATTCTGCTATCCGAATCGATTCCGAATGGTACCAGTCTAAATGGGGATCAGATGCATTAGTGAAACATCATCCTAATGATGTACCTGTTGGTTATCAAGCGACAATGCCAAAGCATTATTACATAAGAGCCCCAACCATCACCGGTCCCGACGTAATAAGTTCTAATTCTATTTCTACCTATAAAGTTTCCAATATACCACCCAATACACCCGTATCATGGTCGGTTTCTCCGGGATTGTTAATTGTGAGCAGTTCCAGCGATCACGCAGATGTAGGGTCTTCAAGCGATACAAATTTTGGAGGATGGGTGCAAGCTACATTTTCTATTAATGGGAACCCCACCTCTATAATCAAAAATAATATTGTTACATGGCGTTCAGGAATCCAAACTGCCACTGTTGCTCAACAGATTATGAAAGGTGGAGTTTCCACTCACGGAGGAGATTTTTCCTTGATCGATCCGGCGACAAGTAATTATTTTGATTATCGATACGGAACAAATTTTGTGTGGAGAATAGATTTTCCTTGGTCGGCAGAGCAAAGTCAAGGGTATCCTATGATGCATTTTGGAGGAGACACTTATTGTGGACCGTTTTATGTTACGGTTGATTTTACAGATGCTTTCGGATACCAATCCACTGTTTATCGACAATTTGATACGGATTGTCTTAGCTATTATCTCTCTCCCAACCCTGCTTCCGCAGAAGTTTCCGTCGAGGTTCTCGATAACGCCGGTAGCTCATCCGGCGCAGCAAGCGCAACGGAGCCGACCTACACGGTTCAAATAACAGACATGCTGGGAAATCCTGCATACCACGGAAAGAAGAATGGCAAGAAATTCAATCTGTCGGTTTCATCGCTTAAAAACGGCGTTTACAATGTGACTGTTTCCGATGGAGAAAAAACCGGACATGAGAAATTGATAGTGAAACATTAATCATTTAATTGTATATTCCCCTGTAATAGGAAATTCCGCTATTCTCAATTTTGTACAACCGTAAGGGACAAGCGTAATGGAATCTGTTTGTCCGACAGGCATTCCGTATGCCATGCTGTAAGGAAGTTGACCTGCCGTTTGATTATACAACTGCCAATTAGGAAGAACCTTAGCAACTGTTTTTATGGCAATCGGCGCATTTCTGATATTCCATGGAAAAGAATCTATTGTGTCGGGAACAATAATCGTTTTATATTGATTAGCGATTTCTTCTTCTTTACAATCAATCAATGCATAATTCCAAGGCGTATCTGAAATAATTTCGCAATAATCATTTCCATGCCACTTTTTATCTTCTCCCTCAAAATCTTTCTTTGTTCGTTTTTCATCCATTTTCAACGCGTAAACCAACGGGCCGCGCTCAACGGCTACTGATCGTTCATACCAAGTTGATAATCTGACTTTCATCGGAAAAACAATTTGCACTTGGTCTCCTTGTTTCCAAGTTCGCCGAATACAAAGCAGGTTATTATCAGGCTTCATTTCTACCGGAGTTTCGTTTACTTTTACAGAGGCGTTTTTACTCCAGTTTGGAATGCGTAGATAAAGTGGAAAATTAACATCTTTTCCGACTTTTACAGACAGCAGGATGCTTTCTGAAAATGGATAATCGGTCTTTTCTTCGATCGTAACTTCTGTTCTGTCGCCAACTTTAGCTTTCACTATCGACGGGGAATAAATCACGAAAGCCAATCCGTTATCGGATGTTGCATAGCATAAATTTTGTACGAATTTGGGAAATCCATGGTGCATGTTTGCCGTACAGCACGGATATCCTCCTAAAAGCGAAAAAACAACATCCGTTCCCTCATGATTGACATCAAAATTTCTGTCGTATTTTGTTACACAAACCTGATTGGTTTGTTGATAATACTGGCGATTCATGTATTCGTCATCGCTTTGTGCAGGAAGTGCATTAAAAGCAATTCGTTCGATTTGCTCGGCATAATCGAGGTCGCCGGAAATTTGAAGCATTTTTTCGAGCGAGAACATATATTCCACTATCGTACAAAGTTCAGTTCCTTGTGTTGGATTGTTTCCGTGCAGAGCTTCATCTCCGCCAAATCCTCCGTGGGGATATCCCAAAAAAGTGAGGATGTCGGTAAATCCCTTTTTCAGAACAGACAGATTATCCATTTTATTTCTATACTGTGCATAAACGGCAAGCGTTTTCAGCCCTTGTGCCAGATTTACACAGTGCATATTTCCTGTACGCCACCAGTTATAACTATTGAATGTAGCGTAATAATTAAAAGTCTGTTCATAAATAATATCTGCTAATTTCAGTAATTCTGTATCACCCGTAATGTTATAAAGCCATAATACAACCATCAAATTATCCCCTCCTCTGTATTTTGGCCAGAATGTGCGAAAATCTAATGGTTTTTGAGGTAATTCTTTTAGTTGATAATGAAAATAATTCGTCATCAGCGAGATAACTCTTTTATCATTTGTAGCGGAATAATATTGTTGAAGCACTTTCAACATTACCATTTTAGGCCACCAATCGTCGCTATTATCTCTTTGAATTCCGGGTATATCATTCGGATAAGATGTCTGCGGTCCAAAATAGCCATCTCCTCTTTGGCTGTTAATACTCCATTCAATCCACCTTTGCGCTTTTTGTTTAAGCGTATCATCGTTCAAAATATAAGCAAGAGGAAGTAAACCGTCGATCCAATAAGGACCGCGTTCCCATTGATCGCCATCACCACCCAACCATCCATTGGATTCGCCCATTACCAAAGGATAAATCTTATCTAAATGACCTGTTAGGCCGGTTTTCTGCCGGATTAGCCGTTCTTTTAGCCATCCTTCGGCTTGAATGGAGCCTAATGGTAATTCAATGAAAGAGTTTTCCGCTAATGGCGAACGGTTGTTCGGATAAATACTTTTTGATTCTTTTTGGCAAGAAAAAAAGACTACGCAGAAGAACAATAAAATTATTATACAGATATTTTTCATGAGACTAATTAATTTGTAATTATCATAGGCAGACTTTTACACTATTTACTTTACCGGTAGAGGTTGTTATTTTTACAATATAAACTCCTTTCAACGGGCTGGTTGGTATTGTCGTCGAACCTCTCAGGTTTTTCATGACATTTATCAATTGTCCGCTAACATTATAAAGTTGAACCGAATATCCTATTTCTTTATCGGGCAAATTAACTGATATATTTCCGGATTTTTCGACCTGAACCCAATTGGTCGAGGCATCATTTTTAACAACAGATAATCCGGTTATTACAGCTGATGTTCTGGGAGCAGGATCATTGTTCAACTCCAAAGCATCAAAATAAATGCTTATATCATTGAAGAAACGTTCAGATGGTGGAAGTGCGCTATAAAAATCGGGCATAAAATCTATTTTGCCATACGTTCCATATTTTTCCGCAGGTATTTCAAAAACATAATCTATCCAGTCGTAAATTCCATCTACGCTTCCTTCTAAAATAATATCGCCGGTATCTCCGTTAGGGCCTTCCAATTTAAGGCTGAGAGAAGTAGGTTCTGTTTCTTTGTAAACCATAATATGAAAATATTTATTTGTTTCATCTATCTTCATTTGATTCAGGGGAGTCATGTAAACCCCTGCCCACCATTCACCGGTTATTTTCCGTACAAATTTTGCACATTTTGCAGTGGTATTTACCCCAACTTTTGCGGGATTATCCACAACTGTTAGATCGGTAGATTCCGACGGTTGTCCATAAGTTCCAAAATAGTCTCCATAAAATACCGGATCAATTAAGGTATTCTCCCCTTCGAAACCTTCAGGTAGATTTCCTTTAAATTCCGGAAGAGGTTCAGGTTCTTCCCCAACAGGTGTTGGATCGTCATTAATTACGATATTGTCAAAATAAATATCAATATCGCCATCCAAACGGTCTGCAGGAGATGGACTTGAAACAAAATCGGGTTTTACTTCCATCATTTTAAATGTACCCGAAGAGGATATTTTAAAAACAAGATCCTGCCATTCGTTTATCTTTACCTGCTTATTGTTGCTAATTTCACCCGTATTATACGTCGGATCGTACATGATGTCTTTCACTTGAATACATACAGTAGAAGCAATTGGCTTATAAACACTTATATGTAAGTATTCAGGTTTTGCCATAGTTGCATTAATTTGAATTTCATTAAAGTCGAACCAAGCTAATGCCCACCAATTTCCTGATTTCAAACGGTGGAATTTTCCTACTTTATCTGAATTGTTAATATCAGATTTAGCAGGATTATTCACAATTGAAAAGTTGTCATGATTTTCGTCGGCAGAGCTTCCAATGTTTCCATTTGTACCCCATTTACCAACAAATCCAGATTCAAAATCCTGTAAAACAATTTCTTGTGCATAAAGCGAAAAAGAAAATAATACTGAAAATAAAAAGAAAACTTTTTTCATGATTTTAATATTTTAAATTAATTTATAAAATTTAGTGTAATATTTAATTGTTGTAAAATTGCAATTGTTGTTTTTTAGTTCATCAGTTAAAAATAAACTTAACCGATTCTTTTCTATTTTTTCCATAACAGGACAGGATATAAATTCCACCTGTTAAATCAGCAATTGGATAAACCGTTTTATTTCCCGACAGCAATAATCTTCCGACACATTCCCCAAGCATATTGTTGATGGATGCATGAGAAAATAAATTTTCTTTGCTCTGATTAATAATCAATGCTTTATCAGGAGAAACCCTTATTTCAATTTGTGGAGAATCCTGTTTATCAAGATTTTTTATTGAAGTCAGCGGCGGCGACCAAAGCGATTCTCCAATATAAGACGAACTATCGGATACGATCTCAATTCGGTCTAAAGATACCGTACCTGAAAATTGTTCTATTGAAAGCCGGTTTTCTCCTTTTCTCAAGTCAACAGGCGCTTCCACAACATTTTCTTCAAAGGAAATTTTATCGCCTGTAAGATAAAACGGAAGTTTAGCCTGAGGGCTTCCTTCTCGCATGATTCTTGCAGTAACCACCTCGCCGGATGTGTTTGAAAAACGGATACGCATCAAATGTTCTCCCGCTTCATTAGCGTTTACAGTTATTCCCTGCAATTTTGCACCTTTGGAAGTATTAACATATTTATTACCGGAAGCATTGACCGCTTCGGAAAATATTTCTGTACAATAAGTCGAACTGTCAATAAACGTTTCGGCTTCAGCCTGCATCAATAGATTATAACGGCATTCTTCAATCATTATATCATCCAAATATGCATTAAAAAGCTCACCGGTTGTTGGAGGAACGTATAATCCAATATCAGCGGAGGCATCGCTTGCTTTAAAAACAATCGAACGCTGATACCAATCGTTTGGATTATTGAATGTAGAAACGGTTAGAAATTGTGAACCGTTACGCACAAAAAGCGACGCTTGGTTTTTCCCTTTTGCAACTAAAAATCCTCCGATTTTGTAAACTTTCCCTACTTCAAGGTTTTGAGTCTGTAAATATACTTTCCCTGTAGATTCTAATCTATTTGTAACAATTCGAGCAGTCCTGCTTCCCGAATGGGGTAAGAATGTTTGAATTTTATCAACGCCTCCTTGAGCGTAGTTCATTTCCGTTTTTGTTTCAATCCGATCGTCTTCAAAATCTCGATTCGGGATAACAACAGAACATCCTTGTTTAACATCTTCAATTGGGATGCTGTATTTATCATCGCGAATTTCGCCTCCCATTGCAGTAATTACTTTTTCGGCATTTTTTTGGTATAAAAGGGCAATGTCGGTAAATTTTTGTTCTTGCGGATAATCCAAGGCTATGAAAGGAACGTATTTACCTCTGTTTACCAATACTCCATCTCCATAGTTATATACCACTTGTTTAACTATTGGGTCTGTGCCTTCCATTCCTTTAATAATACCTAATAATCCGCCTGCAGTAGCAGCAGTGCAATCTGCGTCATACCCCATTAAAGAGGCTATTTTTATTGTATTATAATAATCATTATTACCATAAAGAATAGACAAAACGGTGAATCCTCCATTGATATCATAAGCTACTTGCACATTGTCAAGCCGGTAAATGTAGCGCCCGTATTGAGTCAGTTCTTTAGCTGCCATGCGCCAATCTGTCGGATATTTTATATATAGTTCGACTGCTTTGTTATACATGAACTTGGCATAACTCCATTCGGGCAAAAAAGCGGCAGCTTTGCGCATAGCCTCAACCGCATTTGTTTCAAAATATGCTGCCGCATACATTCTTCCGAAGAAACGTGCAAATAATACGGATTCATATTCTCCTGTCGTTACGGCAAAACGATTGGTAAGCATATCCGCAGTTTGCAACATTCCCGGAGCAACACAGCCTACCGTTTCGTTTTCGATGTAAGGTTCCGTACACCATGAGAAAATATTTCCGTATTCCAAATTTCCGGTAAAAGGAGGTATGAAGTCTTGTTTATTAATGATTTCCATAGCTTTGGAACCTCCTCCCCAATCTCGAACCTGATGAATCTTCCAAAGTCGTTGGATATCTAAAGATGTTGGTAAACTTTCACTTTGATCAAATATTAATTGATTAAAAATATCTACATGATAATCATCGTCTTGATCGATACGGCCATCAGCTATTACACAATTTTCTCCAGCGGCGTACCCATATTTTGGACCTCCTCCATAAGGACCTTTACACATTGCGAACCATTCATCGGGGAGACCTATATAAGGAGACCCTATTTCTGTTTTGGTAAATTCAAAACCGCTTAAGACTCCTGTAATTTGTCCGAGAATACAGGCAAGCGTCTTATCATAATAGTCTTCTTTTGTTATTTCAACAAATTTATTAACATTTTCATTAGCCATGCTATTGTAAATGCCAAAAAAGAATGAAATCCCAACTACCAAAATAAATTTTTTCATATATATCAACTTTAATATTTTATAAGCCTCATTAATATCCTTCGTTTTGAGTCAAATTAGGATTTGCAAGCATTTCTTTGTAAGGAATGGGGAACAGATTACGATAGGGTGCACTTGGCTTATGATCCATCCATGTTTTAGTAGTGAATGCACCAAAACGGATTAACTGTTGACGTCGAGACCCTTCCTGGCAAAATTCCCACCCGTATTCGGCAAGAAACCTGTTATCGTCCAACTGTGATACCAACAATACTTTATCTCCTCTATAATCGGCAAAAGCTCTTTTCCTGACTTCATTCAGCAAACTTGTAACCATAGATGTCGCTACTTTCCCATTTTTACGCCAAAGCGCTTCAGCCCTCATAAAATATACATCGGCATAGCGAAACAATACAAAGTCGTTGCTTAAGCAGGGCTTTGCGCCGGGTTTCACTTCATATTTAAACATCCGGCATCCTTCTTGTTCTCCTACTCCCTGAGCGTTTTCGGTGAACGTATTTTCGTAGTCGAGAGGAAGCCCTGCATCTTCGGGACGCCAACCTTCGCATAAAAGCGGATCTCCTTTCTTTCCAAAAGCTCCCAAGTTGTCATATTGCTGTCCCCAAAGCCACGATTTGGCTTTCCGCAAATCTTCCGGATGATATGAATTGATAAAATTGGGCTCGCCACACATTCCTCCCCAGAATTTGGTTTCGGTCATCAGGTGTGAATAGGTTTTCCAATGGAACGACCATAAGTGCGGCAAAAACGGATTTGCAGCGTGGTAAATTTCATCGTTTGGAATAGCCATAATGATCTCAGGCGAAAATTGATTCTCCGTCACAAACACATTTTTATAGTCTGCTTCTAATTTGTATTTGTTCGAATTCATAATGATTTTACAAACACTGTCGGTTTTGTCCCATTCCGGAATCCTCGTCCATGTTTCCGAATTGAGATATAACCGCGCTAATAAATGTAATCCTGCATATTTATTCCATTTTCCGTACCCATCTTCTGCTAAAAAGGGAATCGACTGATTCAACTCATTGATGCAAAATCTGAAAACGGAATCGCGAGGTGTCGTTTTTGGTAAAAACCCATTGGGTACATCGAATGTTGTTACTAAAGGAACGTTCCCGTAAAAATCGATTAAACAATAGTACCAAAAGGCTCGTGCCGTTCTAACTTCGGCAAGCGTAGCTTCTCTTATATCTTGACTTACATTCAATGTAGTGTCTTCAAACAAAAAAAACAGACGGTTGCAGTCATTAATACTTTTATAAAACTGCTGCCAAGGGCCAAGTATCAATTCGTCATCGACTGTCCATGTATGAGCGTTCAAACGTTCGAATACGCCGCCGTCGTACCAGGCGCCACCTCTTCGCGGCGTTATTTGAATATCTGCGGTTTCTTCCGAAGTATAAAACCAACATCCTGTTTTATGTGCATCGAATCCGGCATAAAGGACACGCATATCGCTATACATCTGAGCTTTTGCAGATTCGATGTCCCGATCCGTTAAATTGTTGAGAAATTTGTCTCCATCTAATTGATCATAAACATCTTCCTTAAGATCAAAACAAGAATATAATAAAAGAGATGACAAAATAAGCGAGACGATATAAAATATTTTTTTCATGATGATTTTTTTTATGGATTAATATAAAGTAAGTTGAATTCCAAATGAAAAAGAACGCGTAGAAGGGTAGAGGTTTCCAATCTGATCGATACCCGGAGATAAGCCCAAGATATTTATTTCCGGATCTATACCTTTGTACTTAGTAAATGTATGGAGATTCATTCCTGATAAATAAAAGCGTAATCGATCCACATATTTACTAAACTTAAAGGTGTATCCGAGTGTAATGTTATCAACTTTCAGATAGTCTCCGTTTTCAATGTAATAGCTGACATAAGAAGGCGCTGTATAGACATACGCATCAACGCCGTAAGGTTTATCTAAAATGGTTTTGGGATAATTTTGGTTGCCGCCTTCCATAAAAGTTTCATGCAACATTCGGTATTGATTCAAAATTTGGAATTTCCCTGCTCCGCGCAACGAAATGTTTGCGTCTATTTTTTTATAGGTTATAGCAGTTGTAAATCCATAAAATATTTTTGGAATCCCATTTCCTAAAATTTCTCGGCGGTCATTTTCCATGGTAATTATATTTCCTTCCGAATCAAGCCAATTAGAACCGGTTTCAGTGATTGACGCCGATTTCCATCCGTAAAAATCTCCTATAGGTTCTCCTTCCTTAACTAAATGCGTCGTTTTCTGGATAGGCGCGCCAGTAGCTCCTAATTCAAGAAAATCGCGTTGATACATTTCGTTCGATAATTTGTTTAACATGTTTTTGTTTGATGAAAAATTCCCCGATATATTCAAAGTCATGTTTTTCGTTTGCACAGGGATAGTGGACAGGAGTAATTCAATCCCCGAATTTGTCAACGATCCTACATTGGCCATAATGTTGGATACAAGATTAGGCGGAACAGGGACCTGATAGGTGTACAGAAGATCATCTGTTCTTCTGCGGTAAAGGTCAATGCTTCCTGAGATGCGTCCGCGTAAAACGCTGTAGTCGATTCCTGCATTTAACTCTTTTTTTGTTTCCCATCGCAAGTTACGATTGGCATTGCTATTAGGTCCCACGGGCAAAATCCACGATCCGTCGGAATAGACTGTATTATTGTTGTCATAAGCATATCGATTAATGGATAAGTAAGGACTATTCGGTTCTGCCCCCGTAACTCCGTATCCTGCACGAAGTTTCAGATTGTCTATCCAATCAATATTCTTCATAAAAGACTCGCTCGATGCATTCCATCCGAGTGATATGGCAGGAAATGTACCCCACTTATTATTTGCTCCGAATTTTGTGGAACCTTCGCGACGAATGCTTAATGAAGCAATATATTTATGATTAAGTGAATAATTGATACGCGAAAATAACGAGATCAATTTCGAACGTGCTTTATATCCGCCCATACCAGCATCGCCTTTTGTCAACGCTAAACCTAATTGCGGTTGGTTGTATGAAAGTAACTCTGTGGGATAATCATAGTTATACATGTCAAATCCTTCCCAGTTATGTTCTTGATAACTATATCCGGCTAAAAAAGTCAATTGGTGCACTTTTTGAATTGTAAAATCATAGTTGGCTAATAATTCTCCGGTTTTCAATTCATCAAATTTTGAATTACGCCATACTTCTCCATGCTTTGTTTCCCCGTTGAAATAGTTAAAGGTAGCAAAGGTTCCTTCAATATGCTGAAAACGCTCTATGCTTCCAACTGCCGAAAAATTAAGTCCACGAATGGGTTCATATATTATTTTTCCGTTCAGGGCAAAGCGATTCCACTTGGTGTCGGTATTTTTTTCGTTTAGTTCCTGAACGGGATTATCCGCATCTTGAAAAAACGTATATAAGCCTCCTGTCTTCGGATTTTTAATTGGCGCCGTTGGATTTACTAACAAAGTGTTGTAATAAATGGCCGGATTAACGTAGGAAGAATTCACAATAGTACCTAATACACTTCCTTGAAATTGCAACTTGTTGTCCCAGATACTTTGATTGGCTGAAATACGCATCCGCAATTGATCTTTTGATGAATTTTTCAATATCCCATCCTGTTTCAAATAATTGACCGATGCGATAAAATTTGAAATCGCGTCGCCTGACCGGATTGATAAATTATGGTTTTGATTAATGGGAGTTTGATAAATTTCCTTAAACCAATCGGTATTGTATCCTAAATCCGTAACGGCAGTCAACGCCTTTCCTCCCGTTATTTCCGGTATTTTCAGAAAATCTTGGGCGGTAAATATGCCTATTCTGTTAGCAATCGTTTCGTACGAAAAGTATCCGTGATAATCAACACTTACCTTTCCTTTTTTATTTCCGGTTCCTTTTTTCGTTGTAACAATGACTACTCCGTTATTTCCCCTCGTTCCATAGATTGCAGCAGCCGAACCGTCTTTCAAAATATCAATCGATTCTATGTCATCCGGAGAAATAGCGTCTAAAGAAGCGCCTGCAATACCGTCAACGACAATCAAGGGTTGTTGATTATCAGTTAAGTTTGATACTCCACGCAACATCATTTGAATGCCTCCGTCTGATTTTGTCGGATCACTTGAATTGAAGCTGTTTACAATTAGCCCTGCAACTTTTCCTTTTAGGAGACTCATAGGGGATGAAATGTCTCCCTGCATAAAGTCTTCACGTTTTAAACTGGTAATAGCGCTGGTTACGCTTTGCTTATGTAGAGTTCCGTATCCGATAACCACTACTTCGTCAATCATTCTGACATCTTCGGAAAGTATGATATTCAACGTCTCATTTTTAGAAACCGTTATTTCTCGTGGACGATATCCAACGTATGATATACTTAAGATTGAATTTTCAGGAATATCCGACAAATAGAAATTCCCGTCAGAATCCGTTACGGTTCCCAAAGAAGTTGACTTAACTGAAACACTGACACCGATTAATGGTTCCGAGTTTGTGTCGCTGATTTTACCTGAAATTGTAACAATTCCTTTTTTTGTCTGATCTGATTTCTCTGATTGTTTTTTTGTTACAATAATGCTTTTTCCCTTTATGGTATAAGAAACATCTTGCCCATCAAGAATCTGCTTGACAACATCATCGATTGGTTGCTGGTTGGCTGAAACAGAAACAACTTTTCTGGTATCCAAATCATTTACTTCAAAAATAAAAGTGTAACCACTGACATCTTTTAATGATTCAATAGCCTCTTTCACAGTTTTATTATTGATATTCAAAGTAATACTCTGTGCCAACAGCATTGAAGGTAGAGAATAAAATAGCAAACTTAGCCATACGACCTTTATTGTTTTTTTCATGCAAATATATTGTTTAAAAGTTTAAAATCATTTAATATAATGTAATAACTTTATTATCAACAATTTTGTATTTCAGCTTGTTTGTTGTTGCCAACATGTCAATAACTTCCTGAATTGTTTGATCTGTCCGGTAGAACTTCCCATAAAAATGGTAATTCTTCAACGTTTCATTGTCAATACTGATCCGAACATTATATAATCTTTCAAGTTCCCTGACAATATCCGGTAATGATTCTCCATCAAAAAATATGATACCATCTATCCATTCCGAGACTTGTTTAGCTTTTACATCAATTATTTCAGAACGTAGTTCCTTTTTATTATAAGCAAACTGTTGATTCGGATGAAGTACTATTTCTTCTTTTCCTGCCTTCGCTACATTTACTTTACCTTCAAGCAAAGTGACTGTGGTTTGTTCTTCGTCCACGAAATCTCTAATATTAAACTTAGTTCCTAAAACCCTTACTGTCATATCATTTGAAGTAACTTCAAACACTTTTTTTTCATTTCGAGTAACCTCAAAATAGGCTTCTCCGTTAAGAGTAAGTTTCCGGTCTTTGATGCCCAAAGCTTGGGAATACTCAATAGATGAACCGGAGTTTAACCAAACCAAAGTCTTATCGGGCAAATAAAGTTTAACTTTGGACCCTAAAGGAGCTTCAACAAATATATTTGAATATTGTTTATTTTGCACATTCTGTGATATCCAATATCCAAAACCGCTAAATAATATAAGCAATAATATTGCCGCTGCTACTCGCTGCATACTTACAAAAATTGAAACCTTTCTTTCAGATTTACGTTTTGCTTCTGCAGCATTTACTCTCAATCGAAACCGACTATACGCTTTTTCTTTGTCGAAAGAAAAACGATTTCCCTGATTTGCAGTTGATATCCAAATTTCCTGTAAATGATTGAAATAATTTTTATTCTCTTCAGATTCGTCCAACCATTGATTCAACCATATCAAATCCTGTTCGTTTAACCCTTCAACTAAATATTGAACGATTAATTCTTCTGCTTTTTTTTCTCTTACATTCATTATAATAAGTTTCTAATATTATGACAATTTTTTTTAATTACAGGGTAGTAATTTTTAAAAAATCTTTATAAATATTTGCATTAAGCTAATTGGAAAGTAAAAAACAATATGAAAATCAGATATTTATCTAAATCTTTACTCAAGCGTGAAAGTGCATTCTTTATATGATATTTGACAGTATTAACAGAAATTTCTAACTTTTCTGCTATTTCAATATACTTTAGTCCGTCAAAACGGCTCATTTCAAAAACGGTACGGGTTTCTTTGGGTAGTTTTTGGATGGCTAATTCAATTTTTTCTTCCAACTCTTTTTCTATAAGAATAGCAAATGGATGCTGTTGAGAACTTTTCATCAATCCTTCTGCTAACAAAAGTTCGTCAGTTGGATTTGATACACTTTCCTTTAAAACATATTCTTGATTTAAATAATTAATGCATCTATTACGAACTGAACGAATTAAATAAGCACGAACTGAAGTGTTAATTTCAATTTCTTCGCGTTTTTCCCAAAGATAGAAGATAATGTCTCCTGCAATAGTCTCAGCCAAGAATCGATCTTGCAAAAAACCCCACGCAACATTACACATCGGGATGTAATGCACATCAAACAAATGACGAAAGGCGCCTTCGTCTCCTTCTTTGAGTTGTTTAATTAGCGTTTTATCATCATAGTAGTTTCTCATAAAGTTATTTGTGCTCAATAACACATTGTTGCATATATAGTCAAATCATTTTTTTTTCGTGAACAAAGATAAAAAAGTGTTCGCATATTTCAAAATATTTTACATAATGTCACTTTTCTTTCATACAGTAATATATGGAAACGTTCAGTACTCCCGCCGGAAGCTACTAATCGGACGCTCTTCTAACTCAAATTTTTTCAACTTTTTGTTTTGGAAGTAATATAAAAATCGTAAATTTGCCCCTATAAATAATAACAAAGTAAAATCATGAATTTCCCAGAAAATGTAAAGTACACCAACGATCACGAATGGATTCGCACGGAAGGAAGCGAAGCTTACGTGGGTATTACCGATTTCGCACAGAGCGAATTGGGAGAAATCGTATATGTCGATGTGCCGACAGAAGGTGAAACCCTGAAACAAAATGAAGTGTTCGGTTCCATTGAAGCCGTTAAAACCGTTTCCGACCTGCGAATGCCTGTGGAAGGCGAAGTTTTGGAAACTAACAAGGAATTGGAAGACCATCCCGAATGGGTTAATTCCGATCCTTACGGAAAAGGTTGGATTATCAAAATCGCCGTTACCGGCAATTCTCAGATAAATGAGTTAATGGACGCCGGCAAATACCGGTCTTTTACAGGAATTATAAAATAGACGTAATCAAAATAATGAATCCACGTGTAAGTATTATCATGGGTAGCGTTTCCGACCTACCCATTTTGGAAAAAGCCGCTAAGGTATTGAACGATTTTGAAATCCCTTTTGAAATGCAGGCTTTATCGGCACATCGCACTCCAGCCGAAGTTGAGAATTTTGCTAAAAACGCTAAAACAAGAGGCGTCGAAGTGATTATTGCAGCCGCCGGAATGGCAGCCCATCTCCCCGGTGTAATCGCTTCTATGACAACGCTTCCCGTTATTGGTTTACCGATTAATTCCAGTCTCGACGGAATGGATGCTCTATTGGCAATCGTACAAATGCCTCCGGGAATTCCTGTGGCGACCGTAGGTATTGATGCCGGGATGAATGCAGCTTTGTTGGCCGTACAGATTTTAGCTTTGAAAGATGAAGTCCTGCAACAGAAACTGGCTGACTACAAAGCAGATCTCAAAGAAAAAATTGTGAAAGCCAATCAGGATTTGGCTGCTGTGAAATATCCATTTAAGACCAATTAATGCCTGTTTTCCAATACAAACGACGGAAATCTTCGGAGGTTTTTATTGGAAACACTCCGCTGGGTGGAAACAATCCCATCCGGATACAGTCCATGACCAACACATCCACAATGGATACGGAGGCAAGTATTGCGCAGTGCATCCGCATCATTGAAGCTGGAAGCGAATATGTTCGCCTGACGGCGCAAGGAGTCAGGGAAGCCGAAAACTTGAGAAATATTAAAGCGGGTTTGTGGAAACGGGGTTACCAAACGCCTTTGATTGCCGACATTCACTTCAATCCAAATGCAGCTTATACAGCAGCGGGTATAGTGGAAAAAGTGAGGATTAACCCAGGAAACTTTATAGATTCGGCAAAAAAATTCAAAAATTGTGAATATTCAGAAGAAGAATACCGTCAGGAAATAGAAAAAATCCGGGCGCGATTTGTACCTTTTTTGGAGATTTGCAAAGCGCATCAAACGGCGATTCGGATTGGCGTCAATCATGGCTCTTTGTCCGACCGGATTATGAGCCGGTATGGCGATACGCCGGAAGGCATGGTTGAGTCTTGTTTGGAATTTTTACGAATTTGCGTGCAAGAGAATTTCAAAAATGTGGTGATTTCCATCAAAGCGTCCAATACTTTTGTGATGGTGACTACCGTTCGATTGTTAGTTGCGCGGATGGACGAGGAAGGAATGAATTTCCCTATCCATCTGGGCGTTACTGAAGCCGGAGACGGCGAAGACGGGCGAATCAAATCGGCAGTCGGAATCGGAACGCTTTTATTGGAAGGAATCGGCGATACGATTCGGGTTTCGCTGAGTGAAGACCCTGAGGCGGAAATACCGGTAGCTAAGGCTTTGGTGGATTATGTCACGTCTTATAGCAACGTCATTGCGAGGGCGATAGCCCGAAGCAATCCAGTGAAAATCAATAATCCGGATTGCTTCCTGCTTCGTCCCTCGCAGTTCGCAATGACGAGAAACGATGTCCCTATAGTTATTACTGACTATTCGCAAGCGGATGTCTCGCCTACGCTTGATAGATCAACTTCGTCCAATTTGATTCCGGATTTTCTGTATCTGGGTAAAAACACAAAATGTCCAAGACCTGAAAACCAAAAAATCATCACGGATTACGAAGTCTTTTCGTTCGGAGAAAACGAATTTCCGCTTTTCACCGCCAAGGACAAAGCGGCTTGGCAAAAAAATGAATTGCCGATGGTATTTCTCCTTTTGAAGTATTCCGAATTAAACGATGATTGGATTAAACATCTGATACAAAAGCCCCAAACCGTTCTCATTATTTCATCGGAGACTTCCGACATTTTTGAACAGAAAACATTTGTTTACAGATTATTGCAGGAAGAAATAGAAAATCCGATCATCTTACATCGCAATTATAATGAAAGAAATTTGGAATTATTTCAAATAAAATCGGCTACCGATTGCGGCGCTTTCTTTTTAGATGATTTGGTCGATGGAATTTTTTTACAAAACGAAACAAACAGTATTTCGCCTGCTGATATCAACGCTTGCAGTTTTGGCATTTTGCAAGCTACCGGCCGTAGAATCAGCAAGACCGAATACATTTCCTGTCCGAGTTGCGGGCGCACTCTGTTTGATTTGCAAACCGCATTAAAAAAAATCAAAACTGCAACTTCCCACCTGAAAGGTTTGAAAATCGGAGTTATGGGCTGCATCGTAAACGGCCCCGGTGAAATGGCGGATGCCGATTACGGCTATGTCGGAGCCGGCGTCGGAAGGGTAAGTTTATATAAAGGTAAAGAATGCATTAAAAAGAACATTCCCGAAGCGGATGCGGTTGAAGAATTGCTTCGTTTAATCGAGGCTAACGGATGTGAATAAAAAACAATGTTTTCCATAAATGCCGGATTGCATCCATCGGATAATAGATGAACATTCGTGGCCCTGAAAACCGCATCACTTCTTGTATCTTTTCCCTGTATTCCTTTTTGTAGCAATGAATTTTGCAGTCTTTACAAGCGGGCTTATTTTCTCCAAACTTACAATGTTCCAAGCGTTGGTGTGCATAATTTTCTAATTGCCGGCAATTGAAACAAAGCCTGTCTTTTTGTCTATGTTTGGAACGGCAATAAATTCGAATCATTTGCGAAACCGTATTCTTTTCACGGGTGTTTATGTATGAATTATTTTCAACAGACATAATAAAATGAAATCTATTATCTATAAAAAATACAAATATATGAATTTCATTTTATATTGATTGGATTCTTGATAATCCATTTTGCAAAGTTATAACTTTTTTTATTGAACTCCCAGCAAAAATTTGTACCTTTGAACCTTGATTAATATTTTATATCTATGAAACAATCCATAACATCAGAGAATGCACCGGCCGCTATCGGCCCTTATTCTCAAGCAGTTAAAGCAGGAAATCTTGTTTTTTTATCCGGTCAGTTGGGAATTAATCCCCAAACAAACGAATTTGTTGAAGGAGGCATTTCCGAACAAGCCGAGCAAGTATTCAAAAACATCCAAGCAGTTTTGAGTGAAGTTGATTTGGATTTTGAACAGGTTGTCAAAACAACGGTCTTTCTTGCCGATATGGCTGATTTTGCCGCAATGAATACGGTTTATGCCAAGTATTTCAATGTACCTTACCCTGCACGTTCGGCAGTTGCAGCAAGAACTTTACCGAAAAATGCCTTAGTGGAAATCGAAGTGATTGCTGAAGCGAACTAAATGGATTTTCTCGAGCAACTAAATGACAGTCAGCGCGAAGCCGTCCTCTACAACGAAGGCCCGAGTTTGGTCATTGCCGGAGCCGGTTCAGGGAAAACCCGCGTGCTGACTTACAAAATCGCTTATTTGCTGAAACAGGGAATATCGCCCTACAACATTCTCGCCCTGACTTTTACCAATAAAGCCGCCCGGGAAATGAAATCCCGCATCGCCGCTATCGTTGATGAAAGTTCGACCCGCCGTTTATGGATGGGAACTTTCCACTCTATTTTTTCGAGAATCTTGAGAAGAGAAGCCGATAAATTCGGTTACCGTTCCGATTTCACCATTTACGACGCGCAAGATTCTCAAAATCTTATTAAGGCGATAATCAAGGAAAAGGTATTGGACGATAAGGTTTATAAACCTTCTTCCGTACAATCCCGGATTTCTCAGGTAAAGAATGCTGTAATCACTCCCGAAATGTATGCCAAAGATATGGAACTGATCGCCAACGACCGATTTCACAATCGAGATAGAATAGCTGAGATTTATGCAACTTATTGGAACCGATGTCGCGCTTCGGGTGTGCTTGATTTTGACGATTTGTTGTTATATACTTATTTGCTTTTCAAGGAAAATCCGGATGTATTAGACCGTTACCGGAATCAATTCCGGTTTATTCTGGTCGATGAATATCAAGATACCAACTCGGTTCAGCATGCTATTGTCGGACAGTTGGCTGCCGAACATCATCGCGTTTGCGTTGTCGGCGATGATGCACAAAGCATTTATTCGTTCCGTGGAGCAAACATTGGTAATATTTTAAATTTTCAGAAAACTTATCCCGAAAGCAAACTTTTCAAACTAGAACGAAATTACCGTTCGACAAAGAACATCGTAAACGCAGCTAATTCTCTGATTAAAAACAACAAGGAACAAATCCCGAAAACGGTTTTTTCCGAAAATGAAACCGGAGAAAAAATCCGGGTAATCAACGCTTATTCCGATTACGAAGAAGGATACAACGTAACGAGCCGGGTCGCCGAGATGAGAATGCTGCGTCAGTACGATTATCAGGATTTTGCCATTCTATACCGTACCAATGCTCAAAGCCGGATTTTCGAAGAGGCTTTGCGAAAAATCAATATTCCTTACCGGATTTACGGAGGCCTATCGTTCTATCAGCGGAAAGAAGTGAAAGACGTAATCGCTTACATGCGGCTTGTTGCCAATCCCAATGATGAAGAGGCTTTCAAGCGAATCATCAACTATCCGGCTCGCGGAATCGGTGATACGACTGTGGGTAAAATCATTTCAGCAGCTAACCTGCATGACGTAAGTCTGTGGACAATCCTCTCCCACCCTACTGATTATCAATTAAACGTAAATGCGGGAACTGCGGGGAAATTGCAGAATTTCAGATTGTTAATCGAGCAATTTATGAACGACAATTCGACTCAGAACGCCCATGAATTAGGATTGGAAATTATCCGCAAAACCGGTTTGCTCAACGACCTTTATAATGACAAAACTCCGGAAGGATTGAGCCGCGTTCAAAACATCGAGGAATTGGGAAACAGTTTGTATTCGTTTGTAACTATACGTTTGGAAGAAGGACGCAAGGATTTTAAATTAGGTGATTTTCTGGCAGAAATTTCCCTGCTGACAGATCAGGATACGGACAAAGACGAGCAATCCAACCGGGTGACCATGATGACGATCCATGCTTCTAAAGGATTGGAATTTAAGAACGTATTCGTAGTCGGATTGGAAGAAAATCTATTCCCTACGGAACGAAGCATAAACAACCCCAAAGAAATTGAAGAAGAGCGACGGTTGTTTTACGTAGCCATTACCCGTGCAAAGGAAAACGTTATTCTGACTTATGCCAAAAACAGATTTATCCATGGCCAATCCATAAATTGTACGCCCAGCCGGTTCATCAAAAACATTGATTCCAATTACTTGCGTTTGCCTGGAGACTTGGCTTTTGAACGCATCGTTTCACAACCAAAGCCAGAAGAAAAATTCGTGTCGGTTACCATAGCAACCTACCAACACATCGGTAATTTGTCCGTTGGCAACATCGTTCTTCACGAGCGCTTCGGAAAAGGCATTATAAAGGAACTGATCGGAGAAAAAGACAACGCAGCGGCAATCGTTGAATTTGACAGTTTTGGAAAGAAACAGATGTTGTTGAAATTTGCCAAGTTTGAGGTTTTGAGATAAGGATTAATATAATTATTTCAAACCTGGGAAACTTACAAATTTTGCCCCGTATCTTCCTTTTCAAGATACTGCCGTGCAGGGATGACTTTAATTGTTTTTCCATTATTTAGAATCAAATCACTCATGTCAAAAGTAACGATACACCCCTCATTCAAATTAAAAAATCGCATTGCCTTCATAAGCCCGCCTATTTCTCTTTCGTTATTATCGCTGTTCAGTTCCCAACAAACTTGAACAAGTTGTACAATTTTTTCATTTTTCATAACTACAAAATCACATTCGGATTTATTCTCGTTGAAATAATAAATCTCCTTGTATTTTCTCCGTAAATGTAGGTATATAAGATTTTCCAATAAATGTCCTGCATTTTCATTTGTCGAAAAACCAACATTTTTTGCAATTCCTGTGTCAATTGCATAGATTTTTTTTGGATTTCGGATTTGCGCTTTTGTTGAATAATCAAATTTAGGTACGAAATCAATCAAATAGGTTTCCGTCAAATAAGAAAAATACTCAAGTATGGTAGAAACTGCTTTTATTCCAAATAAATCAGTTAATTTATTAGCAGATACAAGATTTCCAATATTACTTAACAAAAAAAGCGTTAATTTTCGTAGCGAATCCACATCTCTTACAGAATACCTTACTGCAATATCTTTAATCAAGATATCATCTATCAATGTGGAAAGCAAAATAGCTTGATTGGTTTTTGCAAATTCGGGAACGCCTCCTGTAATCAGATATTCGTGCAACGAGCCGGCATTTGCAGGCTTTTTTTTAAGTATAAGAAATTCGTTATAAGAAAACGGGAATAACTCTTTCGAAACATATCTGCCCGTCAAATGCGTACCAAATTCTGAACTTAACAATGAAGCATTTGAGCCTGTTATAAAAACCTGATAATCTTCACGAAGAAGCTGATTTACAAACATCTCCCATCTATTTACCAACTGCAACTCATCAAAAAAAAGCGTTTTTATTTTTCGTTTGTCAATTTCATTGTATAATAATACAAGATCACTCTGTCCGAAATCAGCAAGACGGATATCTTCAAAGTTCAAAAAGAGAACATCGGAAAATTTTTTCTGCATAAGTTGCAAAAGCAAGGTGCTTTTACCACAGCGTCGAAGTCCTGAGATTATTGTAGCAAAACTATTCAATACCGGTATTTCATATAAACTTTCACGTTGTATGCCGCTGTCTTTATTCAAAAATGTTTGCTTTTGAGCATCAATTACCTGTGATATCTGTCCTTGTGAAAACATACTTTTATTTTTTCCACAAATGTAAAACTTTTTTCGATACTATCAAAAGATATTGTTTGATATTATTTCATATTTTTTCGTACCTTTGTTTTGCCAAATCAATAAAATGATCGACATCAAAAAAATAACATCCCCGGCCTACGTGCTGGAAGAATCCCTCCTCCGCAAGAACTTGGCGCTGATACAATCCGTCAAAGAACGCGCCGGCGTGAATATCATCTTGGCATTCAAAGCGTTTGCTATGTGGAAAGCGTTTCCGATCATCAAAGAATATATCCGGTATTCCACAGCCAGTTCCCCGTGGGAAGCTCGATTGGCTTTGGAAGAGATGGGAAGCAAAGCGCATACCTATTCTCCTGCTTATACAGAAAAGGATTTTCCGGTTACCATGGCTTGCAGTTCGCATATTACTTTCAATTCTCTGACGCAATTTCGAAAGTTCTTTCCGGCTGTCTTGAATCATCCGGAAAAAATTTCCTGCGGACTACGTATTAATCCCGAATATTCGGAAGTGGAAACCGATTTGTACAATCCGGCTGCACCCGGTTCACGTCTGGGTATGACCAGGGAAGCGCTCGGGAAAAATTTACCGGAAGGTATTGAAGGCCTGCATTTCCACACGCTTTGCGAATCGTCTTCCTACGCACTTGAAAATACACTCCAACGGGTCGAAACCAAATTCGGAGACTTGCTACCCCGAGTTAAATGGCTGAATATGGGCGGCGGACACTTGATAACCCGAGAAGATTACAATGTTGAACATTTGATTCAACTGCTATTGAACTTTAAGAAGAAATATCCCAATCTGGAAATTATTCTGGAACCGGGCGCCGCTTTTGTTTGGCAAACCGGCGTGTTGGTTTCTTCGGTAGTCGATATTGTAGAAAACAACAAAATTAAGACGGCTATTTTGGATATTTCGTTTACCTGCCACGCGCCCGATTGTTTAGAGATGCCTTATAAACCGGTAGTTCGCGGCGCTTATCAAGACCCTGTTCTCGGAAAACCAACTTATCGTCTCGGCGGAAACTCCTGTCTCAGCGGCGATTATTTAGGCGATTGGTCGTTCGACGATGAATTGAAACCCGGTGATAGAATTGTATTTGAAGACATGATTCATTATACAATCGTGAAGACGACCATGTTTAACGGAATCCCGCATCCCGACCTTTGTTTGTGGCGGGAAAGCGGAAATTTGGAAATATTCCGGAGATTTGAATATGAAGATTATAAAAACAGAATGAGTTAAAAATTATTAATTCGTTATCTTAATAAACTCTATCGACCAATTGTTATTGTCGATTCCCTTGCGTAAAACCGAAAGTTCCGTACCGGCGCCGTTTGCAAAAAGGTAATGCGCCTGAACTTGATACGCAGCGGTTTGAGAACTATCATTGAACATTGTTTCATAAGAAATCATTACAGGTTCATCATAATTTTGTCCTTTATACTGTAAAATAATATTATAGGAATACATCCAATAATAAGCAATTACAAAAAAATTATTTATTGAGCCATCAATTCCACGAGGAGAAATCATTTGATCGCTATAATTTAGTTTGCCAATTGGCGAAAAATCATCAGCGTAATACTCCCAACCGTTTATTCCACCCTTTGTATTTATAACCTCTGTTGTGTTACAAATATAGCCCAAACGACTTGCAATATATTGTCCATCTTCTGTAAACCAAAAATCATTAAGTTCTTGGTGTGCATATAACTTTAATTCTTTTGTGTTAATATCATAAACATAAAAACCGGAAGGGCTTGTGCTTCCACGCGCCGCTATGATGTACGGGAAATTGGGAATTTTCTTAATTATGGTTTTATCATCAATTGGAAATACCGTAGAACCTTGTTGTACAGACTCATACCGTTCATTTGTCATTGTATTAAGCCATTGCGGATTAGAATAATTGTAAGATAAATCATAACATAACCAATCATTGTTTGCCCAAGTAATATCAAAGACAGTACTTCCAATTTCAAAAGTCTGTATTGTCGAATTATTCTTTAAATCAAATGTGATTATTTGTTCTCCTTGCCCTACCGCCGCTTTTGTAAAATCTTCCGAAACTGCAAGGCAATCCGGAACTTTGCTTAGTGCAATTTCATGCAAAACGGCTCGTGCAGATGCATCATAGGCAACAAGTTTATTAGGTTGGCTTGTAACATAATACAAAATGTTGCTATTTTTATTGTAGCAGGCGTCAATTATATTTCCTTCTATGGCTCGCACATTAGCGCTGTTGCTTGTGCCGGCGCGAACAGTTATTTCGGTAATTGGTGTGTTTGCATCGTTTGTTTTCAAATGGATTTTTACTTCGCTTTGT
>Ga0209629_10000308_pt1 | contig 25515 bp, 17 predicted proteins | sample TergutCu122P5_FD_187286 | JGI IMG/M metagenome (GOLD analysis project Ga0209629, IMG submission 187286) | Cubitermes ugandensis P5 segment gut microbial communities from Kakamega Forest, Kenya - Cu122 P5 (SPAdes) (version 2) | ecosystem: Host-associated > Arthropoda: Insects > Digestive system...
AAATAGCAGCTGAATAAACCACTAAATCAACATCTTCCATATTAGAAGAAGAATGTCCAATATGGATTTTTGCACCATTTTTCATTAATTTTTCGATGAGAGCATTGCTTGTTCTATCTGAACCTATAATAGATACACCTTTTTCAAGCATAATCTCTGCAAGTCCGCTCATGCTGCTTCCACCGATCCCAATGAAATAAATGCTTTTATACTCTCTCATACATTCACCTCAAAAAATAAATATTAGCTCAAACTTTATATATTATTATTATTATACACAAAAAATCAAAAAATATTAAATTTCCATTAAATTTCTATTAAATTTTTTTATAGCCACCGTTTTTTATAATATAACTATAGAAAGTTTTTCTTCAATAGTGTATTATTTGAATATATTCACATAAACTATAATATATGTATGGCAACATATATTTAGTAGCTTAATTTACTTAAAATTAATTTTATCCTTATATGAAAAAAAATGGTCACTTTATGAGAATATTAACAATACATTTAAATTCTTGAAGTAAAATAAGAAAGCAATACATCAATAATAGTATTATATGCATTCGCATTCTATTTTGTTCAAGGGAGGAATTTAGCTTAAAGCAGATAACAGAAGATATGTTTTTACTTATGAATTATTTTATATAAAGAACTGATTATCTTAATAAATAGCAATAAAAAGTCAAGTATATAAATGATAGGGGAGAAGATTTTATGCAAATATCCGATATTAAAGTTAGAAGAATTTCTAATAATGGAAAGATGAAAGCTGTTGTTTCAGTTGCATTTGATGGTAAATTTGTAGTTCATGACATTAAAATTATTGAAGGTCAAAATGGCTTATTTATTGCTATGCCAAGTAGAAAAACGCCAGATGGAGAATTTAAAGATATTGCACATCCAGTAAATACGGAAACAAGAGAAGAATTACAAAAAGCTATAATAGATGCTTATATTAAACAGAAGGCTCTTATGGATACAAAGCAAATTGATAAGGAAGAGAAGGAGTAGCTATACTCCTTTTTATTTTGAGTGAGTTTTCATAAAAATTATAGAATATGTATCAAAATATTTGCTTTGAACATAAAAATATAATAGAATTGATTTATCAAAGGTTTATAAAGATTTGCTCTCAAAACTTTATAGATATGAAATTTGAAAAATATTTATGTGAGGTATTTGAATGAAAAAGAAGATGTACAAAAGGCTGATCTTTTTAATTATCTCTTAGAGGATGCAAAGAAATACGATTGTATAATGTTCATGGATTATGCGTATCCTAATGATATTCTAGAGCGAGACAAGTTAACAAAGAAGGCTGGGTTATAAAAAAGAAAAAGAAATAATTATACTTTAATTACTTAAGAGATAAAATATATAAAACGAGCAGATAAAATTAGTATTGGTGGTGTATGTATGATGTCAAACAAGGAAATAAAAATTTTAATTGTAGATGACGATGAAAGTATTGCAGAAGTAATAAAAGTGTATCTTGAAAGTAGTGGATATAAAAAAGAATTGTGCAACAATGGAAAGGTTGCACAAGATCAATTTCATATATATAATCCGGATTTAGTATTACTAGATATTATGCTGCCCATTATTGATGGAATCGATTTACTTAAGTGGATAAGGAAGAATAGCCAAATTCCTGTTATAATGCTCACTGCAAAGGGAAACACTTTTGACAAGGTATTGGCACTTGAGATAGGTGCAGATGACTACTTGGTTAAGCCTTTTGAGCCTAAGGAACTTTTAGCTAGGATCAAAGCTGTTTTAAGGAGATATGTTTCAGATAATTCTGACAAAGAGATCCTCAAGTTTAGCAATTTGACTATCGATTATAGCTCTTATATTGTGACATATAATGATAAAATATACAAATTGCCACCTAAAGAGTTTGAACTTTTATATTATTTAGCTAGCAATAAAAATAAAGTCTATACTAGAGATGATCTTTTATCTGAAGTTTGGGGCTATGATTATCCAGGCGACTCAAGGACAGTTGATGTTCATGTTAAAAGATTAAGAGAGAAATTTCAAGGTGATAACGAATGGCAGCTTGAAACAGTGTGGGGAGTGGGTTATAAATTTGAGGTGAAGTGATGAGGAGAACAGTTATTACTAAATTATTAGTAATAAACATGTCTTTGATTATTTTAATACACGTAATAATATCCATATCTATATCGATGTTGTATAAATCATATATCTATAATAAAATAAAGGATGATGATAAGGTTTATTCCCAGCTGATATACAAGATATATTCTCTAAACAAAAATAAATTAAAGTTAGAAGACATATCAGATAAATTAGATTTAGATATAATACTATTTGATGACAAAGGTTCTACAAATTTGGATATGATGAAATATTCATCATATCCAAAGAGTATCGAGCCTAATTTACATTTAAAAGAAGAATATTTCAAAGAATTGGAATATAATAATATAGTTGAATTAAAAGGGAAATTTTTTGATGGAAGTAAAGCTTCTGTCTATTCAATATTTGTACCAATTTTTGCAAATAACAAACTTCAATTGATTGTAAACATCAATACTGAGCTTTCAGATATTGATAGTCTGATTTGGAATGCAAATATCTTTATTTTAATATTTGGTGTTATTATGCTTATTTTATCTTCGCTTTTTTTGCTCTTCTTCTCTAAAAAAGCAATTGTCAATCCACTTAAAAAATTCAACGATGTGCTTTATAAGATCTCTACAGGCGAAGTGAATAAAAGGGTTGATTTTAAAAGCAATGATGAATTTGGAACCCTTGCCAATTCACTGAATAAAATGGCTGACTCCATTGAAAATTCTGAAAGGAACAGGCAGGAATTTATTTCAAATGTTTCTCATGAATTAAGATCCCCTATTACCTCTATAAATGGCTTTATATCCGGGATGTTAGATGGAGTGATTCCTGAATCGAAGACTAAACATTATTTAAGCATTGCAAGCAATGAAATAAAAAGGCTTATAAGGCTCATCAACGATCTATTGGATTTGTCATCAATAGATAATCAGTCATTAAATATAGATATTGAAAAAATAGATATTGTTGATTTAATAAAATTCTCTGTTGAAAAGTTTATACCTAAAATGAAACAAAAAAACTTGCTCTTGGATCTTGAATTTGAAGAGAGCAAACTGATGGTCCTGACGTGCAAAGATAAGATAATCCAGGTTTTAACAAATTTAATAGATAATGCAGTTAAGTATTCCAAAAAAGAAGGTAGGTTATCTATTTTAGTCATATCCAAGGGCAATAAAGTATATGTATCCATATATAACGAAGGCAACCAAATCCCTGAAGAATCCCTTAACAGGCTTTGGGAGAGATTCTATAGAATAGATAAATCCAGGACTTCAAAAGAAAGCACAGGACTTGGCTTATCTATTGTTAGAGCTATAATCGGAAGGCTAAAAGAAGATATTTGGGTTGAAAATGTAGGTACTACAGGGGTGGAATTTACATTTACAATTCAGAAGGCAAATTAATAGTTTATAATGTTTTATTTAAGGAGCGTATTATGTATTTAATAACCGGTCTTGGAAATATTGGAAAAGAATATGAAAACACCAGGCATAACGCAGGGTTTATGGTTATAGATCATTATGCAGGTGTAAAAGGTATTTCCATGAAAAATAAAAAATTTAATGGTTCTTATGGAGAATGTAGAATAGGTGATGAAAAAGTGATCATCTTAAAACCTTTAACTTTTATGAATTTATCAGGAGAGTCAATTGTGAAGTTTGTGGATTATTATAATATAGAATTGGATAAAATCTTAATAATATGCGATGATGTGAATTTACCATTGGGAACTTTGAGGATTAAAAGGAAAGGCAGTGCTGGAGGTCATAATGGATTAAAAAACATAATATTAAATTTAGCTACATTTGAGTTTTCCAGGCTTAAATTAGGTGTGGGAACGGGAACTCGTGATTTAATCTCTCATGTTTTAGGAAAATTTAATGAAGAGGAAATGACTATGATGAAGAAATCCATTGAATTATCTTGTGAAGCAATTGATTGTTTCATAAATGAAGGAATTGACCATGCTATGAATAGGTTTAATGGCATAAATTAGATTAGGGCTGGTGGTATAATGAGACTCGATGGTTTAATGAAACCTATAGAAAACAGTACTGAATATCGAGAAATAAAAAATAGCATAAATAAAGGAAGATTCCCAATCGGAATTTTTGGAATATCTGAATCTTCAAAAGCTTATTTTATATATTCAATTTTTAAAAACAATGAGGAGAACATTCTAATCCTCACTCAAAGCGATTTGGAAGCTAGAAACCTATATGAAGATTTAAGCTTTTTCACTCCATCTGTTTATTATCTCCCTGTAAAAGAGGTCGTCTTTTACAATATCGATAGTATATCAGGTGATGTGAGATGGGAAAGGTTAAAAGTATTTGGAGAACTTCTTTCAAACCATAAAAAGATCATAGTGACTTGCATCGAATCCTTAGCAACAAGGCTTATTCCCCATAAACTATATGGTGATTATAAGTTTAGAGTTGAAGTTTCACAAAAATTGGACATTAAGACTATCACTAAAAAGCTAATAGAATGTGGTTATAAAAGAAGTGAAATAAGCGAAAGCAAAGGTTTTTTTTCCGTAAGAGGAGGAATAATAGATATATTTTGTCCAACTGAGCCTCTCCCATATAGAATTGAGCTATTTGATGATGAAGTCGATTCTATAAGGACTTTTAATGTTGAAACTCAACGCAGCATTGATAAGATCGCCACTGCAAATATATTCCCTGCAAAAGAATTGATCATAACGGATGAAATAATGGAATTTGGATATGAAAATATAAAAAGAGATTTTAATGATTTTATTTCCTCCAATGTCAGTGAAGATATAAAAGAAAAAATAACTTCAAATGTAACCCATAATTTAGATAATTTGAGAGAAAATTATTACTTTGAAAATATAGATTCTTATATGAACTATTTTTATGAAGAGTCAAATAGCTTTTTAGACTATGTAGAGGGATCATTTGTATTTTTAGACGATCCTGAAAAATGCAAAGGGAAATTGGATAGTGTTTACATAGAGTTTGAGGAAACTTATAAAATGCTCCTTCAAAGAGGTGAGGTTTTACCAAATCAAGGGAATCTGCTAAATAGTAAAGAAGATTTATTTTCAAGGATTAAATGTGAAAATATATTTACAATAGATGCATTTACAAAGAGCTACAAATTTATTTCACCAAAATACATTGTGAATTTTAATGAAATAACTCTACATGAATACCATGGACAGCTTGAACTATTAATTGACGATATAAAAGATAAGATGCTAAGAGGGCTTTCAGTGGTTATACTCTCTGGTACAAGAGCAAGAGGAGAGAGATTAGTAAATACTCTAAAGGAATATGATTTAAAGTCAAGATATAGCGATACCCTTGAGGATTTAAACGAAAAAGATCTAGTTATAACATTTGGAAGCCAACTCCGAGGTTACGAGTTCCCAGATTTAAATGTGTGCCTTGTTTCTGATAAGGAGGTATTTGGAGAAGCAAAGAGAAAGCTAACTAAACCTAAGCCGCAAGGTAAAGGTGTTAGCAAAATAAAGAGCTTTACAGAACTTAAGTCAGGTGATTATATAGTTCATGCAAACCATGGGATAGGTGTGTATAAGGGTATCATACAGCTTACGGTTGATAGAGTAACGAAAGATTTCATATTGATAGAATATGAAAAAGGAGATAAATTATATGTACCAGTTGAACAATTAGATATGGTTCAAAAGTATATAGGATCTGAAGGAATAGCTCCAAGAATAAATAAACTTGGAAGCGGAGAGTGGATAAAGGCAAAGAAAAAAGTCAAAAAACAAGTTGAAGATATGGCTCAGGACTTAATCAAACTATATGCTGAAAGGAGTACCATAAAAGGTTTTAAGTTTTCAAAGGATACTGTTTGGCAAAAGCAATTCGAAGATGAGTTTGAATACGAAGAAACTCAAGATCAGCTCCTTGCAATAGAAGATATAAAAAGGGATATGGAAACAGATAAGGTAATGGATAGGCTAGTATGTGGAGATGTAGGCTATGGTAAAACTGAAGTGGTTATTAGAGCAGCTTTTAAGGCAGTTATGGATGGAAAGCAAGTTGCTATTCTAGTACCAACTACAATATTAGCTCAACAGCATTATAATAATATGCTAAAGCGTTTTTCAGATTTTCCAGTAACCATCGATATGATATCGAGATTCAGATCAGATTCTGAACAAAAGAAGACCCTTTTAAACTTAAAAAGTGGGAATTTAGATATTTTAGTTGGAACTCATAGGCTAATTCAAAAGGATATAGAGTTTAAAAACTTAGGGCTATTGATTGTGGACGAGGAGCAAAGATTTGGAGTAACTCACAAGGAAAAGATAAAGCATTTTAAAAAAAATGTCGATGTAATTACTCTAAGTGCAACTCCAATACCCAGAACACTCCACATGTCACTTGTAGGTGTGAGAGATATAAGTGTAATTGAAACTCCACCTGAAGAGAGATATCCGATACAAACATACGTTGTGGAGTATAATGATCAATTGATAAGGGATGCTATGCTTAAGGAAGTTTCAAGAGGTGGTCAGGTGTATTTTGTGCACAATAGAGTGGAAAACATTTTAGAGATGAGGGACTATCTATCAAAACTTGTGCCTGAACTTCGAATCGTGGTAGCTCATGGTCAAATGAATGAAAGGCAGCTTGAAAAAGTCATCCTGGATTTTACGACAAATGAATATGATGTGCTTTTAACTACTACGATAATTGAAACAGGAATGGATATTCAAAATGTGAATACAATAATCATGAATGATGCAGATAAGCTTGGATTATCTCAGCTTTATCAATTGCGTGGAAGGGTAGGAAGGACGAATAAAATCGCATACTGTTATCTCACATATAGAAAAGAAAAAATACTCACTGAAGTTGCCGAAAAGAGATTAAAGGCGATAAAAGATTATACTGAACTCGGTTCTGGATTTAAAATCGCTTTAAAGGATTTAGAAATAAGAGGAGCAGGGAACATAATGGGTTCAGCACAGCATGGGCATATGGCTGCAGTGGGGTATGACCTATATTGTAAAATGCTTGAAGATGCTATTAAGATCTTAAAAGGTGAAAAAAAAGAAGAAGCTCTTGAAACTACCATTGAAATTAAAGTAGATGCCTATATACCAAGCGAGTTTATAGGTGATGAGGTGGAGAAAATTCAAGTTTATAAAAAGATTGCAGCTATAGAGAACCTGCAAGATAAAAATTTAATAGTTGAAGAATTAGAGGATAGATTTGGCAATATACCTACTTCTGTAAATAATTTAATAAATATTGCATATATTAAATGTTTAGCAAGGGATATTGGCATAGAAGAATTAAAACAGAAATCAGGAGAGATTTTATTCGCTTATAAGGACAATTTTAAGATGGATGTTAAGAAGATTCAGCATATAATAAATGGAAGTCATAACACAATTTATTATAAATCTATGGAAACAAAGCCTACTTTTGCTTATAAAATCAATAATGAAGAGAATCTCTTATTTGACTTAGAAAAAATTCTTTTAAGTTTACATTAATTCATCATTTTATTATATACGAATTTATGGTAGAATAGGACTCATGAAATGTCTAGGAGGTTAAATATGAAAAAACACAGAATATTGATTACAGGATTAGCTATTACATATACTTTGTTCTTTTCTTCTTGCAATTTAATAATTAAAACTAAAGAGGCAATAGACAGGCAAACGGTAGCTACTGTAGGAAAGGTAAAGATAACAAGAGGTGAGATAGATAGTAGCTACGAATGGGCAGAAGCACAACTTTATGCTATGTATATGGGAGCTAATTTAGATCCAAATACAGATATACAAACTTATTTTCAATATAAAAGTCAAGCATTGAGCGGAATGATAGATGCAGAAGCTGTAATCGTCGAAGCTGAGAAACAAAAAATAACTGTAGATCAAACTAAATTACAAGCAGCAGTTGATAAAAATATGAGCGATTTCAAAGCAAATTTTACAACAACTAATACTACAGATAGTACAGATACTACAAATAGTACTACTACTAATACCACTGGTACGTTTGATCAAGCAAGCTATGATAATTACTTTAAATCCATGGGTATAACTGAAAAAACTTATATAGATTATCAAACAAAAACTGAAAGGGTAAATTTAATCTGGGATGAACTCCTTAAAAATGTACCACAGCCAACTGATGACGAAATAAAATCAGATTTTGATACAAACAAAGCAACTTATGAAGGTGATTATAACAAGTTAGATACAGACCATATTTTAATAGCCATCAATGATCCTAATGATACTACTAAAGCTATAAGGACTGACGCAGAGGCATTAGCAAGAGCAAAAGAAGTTAAAGCAAAGCTCGATGCTGGGGCTGATTTTGCTGCAATGGTAACAGAATATTCAGATGATACAGGAACAAAAGCTAATGGTGGAAAAGTTGGCGATGTTACATTTGGGACATTAGACGCTGGCTATGTTGCAGGAGCCAAAGTACTCAATCCAGGTCAAATATCAGACCCTGTTAAATCACAATATGGTTATCACATAATCAAATTAAACAGCATCACTTTAGATGGAGACGATTATGAGAAGATGAAACCAATCATATCGGATAAAATATATCAGGATAGAAAAACTAATGAAAAGACTGCACTCCTCCAGAGTTATAAAACTGATTTACCTGTTGTAACTACAAAATATCAAAATAATTTAATTAATACTAAATAAATGTTATTTAAAAGCTTTGATTTTGAAAATTGATCAGAGCTTTTTTTATATTTTATAAACATCACTAAAATATTTCATTAATCTTTCTGAAGAGTTTAAAGGAAATTGATGATATAAATTCTAAAAAATACATTTTTTTATATTAATGTATAATTATGTATTTATTTATTATAATAATAGTAATGTTATATTACGATACTTTTTTATGTAGGAGGGTTAAGAATGAAAGCCACTGGTATAGTTAGAAGAATAGATGAACTTGGTAGAGTAGTCATTCCAAAAGAAATAAGAAAAACAATGAGAATAAGAGAAAGCGATCCCCTTGAAATATTTACCGATAAGGATGGAGAGATAATATTAAAGAAGTATTCACCAATTGGCGACTTATTGGAATTTTCTAGAGGATATACAGAAGCTATAAATAAATCTATTAATAGGATGGTCATCATTTGTGATAAAGATACTATAGTATCTGTAAGTGGAGGGTCAAAGAAAGAGTATTTAGATAAAAAAATCAGCAAGGATTTGGAAAAAATAATAGAACAAAGACGACTTATAAAATTCAACATAAATGATAGAAACAGCATGGTCGATATTTATGAAGGGGAAGAAGCTGAAGAAAAATATGCAGAACAAATAATTGCCCCAATCGTTGCTGAAGGGGATACAACAGGAGCTGTCATTATTACATCTAAAGAAAGCAATAAAATGGGCGATGTTGAGTTTAGAATTGCAGAGATTACTTCATCGCTTATTGCACAACAAATGGAAAGTTAATAAATATTTATTTGTCTTTATAATTATTATATGAGAATTATAGCATAGGTGGGCATTTATATGTCCATTTATTTTTTTGCTCAAATATAAAAGAAACAATAAACGAAATAAAGACACTATAAACAGAGAAAAAGATAAAAAAGACACCATAAACAAGATAATTGAGGTAAAAGACACCTAAAAAGACACTATAAAATACTTGAAACATTCGTTATAACGTTATATAATGATTGCAAAAGAATCATGTGAGGTCGATAAAATGGACTTTATGACAACAAAAGAAGCAGCAGAGCTATGGGGAATAACAATTAGGCGTGTTCAAAATTTGTGCGATAACGGTCAGATCAAAGATGCAGCTAAACTTGGTGATATATGGATAATTCCTAAGGATGCACAAAAACCTGTAGATGGTAGGATAAAGCAAGCAAAACTTGAAAACTTTAAAAATATGCAGGAGGAGACTATCTTGGAAAGCCAAAATGTAGAATGGAAGGAAACTTGGCGGGATGAATACATGAAAACAATCTGCGGTTTTGCTAATGCAAGTGGTGGTGTTCTTGATATTGGTCGCAACGATGATGGTGTAATAGTTGGAATAGACGGTGCAAGGAAACTTATGGAGGACTTACCTAATAAGCTTAGGGATGCAATGGGTATTATAGCAGATGTTGACATTAAAGACGAAATGAGCAGAAAATATATAACAATAACAGTAAAGCCGTACCCATATCCAATAAGTTACCATGGCAAATACTATTATCGCTCTGGCAGTACAACACAGGAATTAACAGGAAATGCTTTAGATGAATTTATGCTCCGTAAACAAGGCAAAACATGGGATGGAGTTCCTATTCCACGCATAAAAGTGAGCGAAATAGATGGTGATGCTTTTAAAATATTCAGAAGAAAAGCAATAGAGAGCATGAGACTTACAGAGCAAAATTTACAGATCACTGACGAAGAATTGCTCGATACATTACAACTTACTGAAGGCAACTATATCAAACGTGCAGCTATATTATTATTCCATCAGAGTCCTGAAAAATGGGTACCAGGTGCATATATTAAAGTTGGTAAATTCACTAACGATGCAGATTTACTATATCAACATGAAATTCATGGTCCATTAATTTCAATGGTGGATAAAGTTATGGAGACTGTCTATCTTAACTACTTTAAAGGAATCATAAGTTATGAAGGTATCCAACGGGTAGAAACATTTCCAGTACCACATGCAGCATTTCGTGAAGCTATAACAAATGCCATAGTTCATCGAGATTATAGCACAGGCATACCTATTCAAATAAAGGTTTACGATGATAAAGTCATTATTTACAATGATGGACATTTACCAGAAAACTTATCAGTAAAGGACTTGCTTGCTACTCACCGTTCTGCGCCTTATAACCCGTTTATAGCGAGTACATTTTTCCGCACTGGTATGATCGAATCCTGGGGGAGGGGTATAGAAAAAATAACTGAAGCTTGCAGGAAATTTAAAAATCCGGATCCAATCTTTGAATTTAAGCATAATCGTGAGTTTTCCGTAACATTTTATAGTGCTGCAGATGCTAAAAAAGACAACACCAAAAATCTAGTAAAGGAGGACACCATAGAATACTTAAAAGACACCACAATAGATGCCTTAAGTTTTACACCTAACAACATTCAACGCTTAATTATAAATTTGATGGCAGCAAATCCATACATAACGATAAAAATTTTATCAGGTAAGCTTGGAATAAATGAACGCAATGTAAAAAATAATATTAAAATTTTAAAAGAAGCAGGAGCAGTTGAGCGAATTGGTGCAAATAAAAATGGATATTGGTTTGTGAAATTTTATTATGTTTAAAGTTAACTCCACCTCAAAGAAAGTACAGCTATATGTGTTACAACTTTTATGTAAAAAGTTTCGACTAAATCGTAAGAAATAAAACTGGAACTTAGCAAGTAGGTAGGAGTAGGCATTAAAAATCGTGATTTTAAGCATAGCAAACAGTCCTACCTCATCTTTAGTAAAATTTTTGAAGAAATCCAAGTAACAGTGAATAATGAATGGTGAATAATGGTAATAGTGAATAGTAATCTTTTATTTTATGTTAGTCATTTCTGCTATAGAAGTGGCTAATAATTTTTTTAATGAAACTTCATTTAACATAGCTTTTTCAAGATAAAACTTCATATCTTTCATGTTGCACTTGAAATTAAATACCTTGCTAAATTTTCCCTGCATCTTTCCAGCAAGACTCGCAGCTTCGAACCTCTTAAATTGTAATAGCAATTCAATTAAAGCACTCAATAGTTCCCTTCGAACTTCAATAGTTATTCTGGTCTTCTCAGGAACAAGATCATTCACAACTCCTATCTGCTTCTTTAATTTTTCTAAACTTATTTTTTCATTTGCAACAAGCAGCTTTAGCCTGAAAATAGCATTTACAGATTCTACTCCAAATTCTTTTATGATTTCCTCTTGAATCTCTTTAGGAACACGAGTGAGATATACAGCAGCTTTTAAAGTAATATTTCCATTATATAGATGATATAAACCTGTGTCACAGAGTTTTCTAACTTTTAAGTAATCAAAGACAGTGCTTTCACTAACTTCAAATTGCTTGGAAAGCTCCATCGCCACATTTAATTGTCCTCTGTATTTTTTGGTGCGGCGCATAATTTCATAGTTTTGAATCATGGTTTGAATCAAATTGAACTTTGAAATGCTCCTAAATTTAAAGTTCGATTCAAAAATCATGTTTCTGATGTATAATTCGTCTACATCATCTTGATTTATCACATATGCAGGAATTTTTTCGTAGAGTTTATTTTTTGTGATGTTTAAAAGATTAATATAAGCAAGGTGTCTGAACCGACCTATGATTACACAATAGGTACCAGAAGATGTAAGCATCACATGGATTGGATTGATTAAACCTACCGATTCGATTGAGCGCATTAAGTCCATGAGTTCAGCATCGGTTGGAGTGTCGAATAAATTCCAGCCTTCGGGCATATCTTCTATTATATCAGTAGAAATCATCTGGAGATTATCATAAAAATTAGGCTTCTCATTTACTGTGGTAGTTTTTAAAATTTCCATCTTCTCCTGCTTTTCAGCGATTTTCTGAGCTATTTCAGGGGTCATATTAGAATGAGAAAGAGAAACATCAATGCTTTCACAGGTGACATTTTTAAGCAAAATCTTAGGGCGCAAGTCTTCTCCATAATAACCTTTTTCGTATGGGTCAAATTTACTTTTATACATTATTCTACCTCTCATAAATTATTATATATTATCTTATTAAAGTAAAAGCTAAATGTTACATCCTTTAAAAAATAATTTTATATCTTGAGAGTGAAAGTCTCTTTAGTCAGCATACTTTATTGACAACATTATATGATTTCAGCATATAATTATAATAAATATGAAGCACGCCAAATTGGGTATAATTTATGGATAAAATTTTGCAAGTATTCATTTATAACTTTATCCTACTATGATACAATATAATTAACTCGTGTGTAGGAAGGGCAATAAAATGGGACTTGAAAATAGAAATTCAATTATGCACAGAATTAAGAGCTTATCGTTAGAAGAAAGAATTCAAAACGAGATATTTAGAACTGGTTTTTTAGTAAACAATAAAGATAAATTTAAAGAAAGGGCTTCTATTTCTACAAATATCATCGATAAAGAGAATATACCTAATTTGATAAGTTATCTATTTAACCCTATGGAAAAAGTTTCTGATTTTAAATCAAGATTTACAGGAGATGAGGAGTATATTTCTGTTATAGAAGATTCTATTTTTGAAATACTGTATAATTTTAAAGAAATGTCCGTACCCTATCTAAAAGATATGGTTTTAAATTCTAATCTTAAGATTAAAGTTAAAGCTATGAACATTCTCACCAGAATTGCTAAAGATTCTAAAGAAAAAGAGAGTATTGTATCATTTATAAATGAAAACATCGATGATTTAAGGTATGAAGTTATCATTCCAACTTTATATTTCATATCTTTTATTAAAGATAGCAAAGAGGTTTTAGATATTTATAACAGGTTTTTTACTTTTTATGATGAAGATTATGGGGAATACGCTGATGCATTATATGTTTTAGAAAATATGTATTTATATGATAAAAATGCTATAACACCTTTTCTACCTACTTTAAAAGAATATGCCCTGAATAAGAATTTTAGAAAAAGACCGACCTTAAATGGTATTTTTGTCAGGAACATGATTGGTGACGATAATGATGAAATTAATTTTTGTTTTTACGAGAGTTTAGATGAAGTAAATAATATTAGAGCTGCTTTGTTTTATACGAAGATTGTTCCAAATGATGATGATATTTATAATAGATTATCTTATTGGTATAATCAAATTCAAGACAAAGATTTAAAAAATAAGATTGAATGTGCTCTTAGAAAATATTCTGCCATTAAAGAAGCTTAAAAGGAGCTTGGTTTATGAAAACTGATATTGAAAGAAGAAAACCTTATAATTTTAAAATTGCTATGATAGTTGGTTACATAGGAATTGCTTTTTCTTTTATACAGTGCATGGCCATTATATATAGTATTTTTGATTATACTAGTTTTCAGTATTATAATTTATTTTCAGTATTATTAAATATATTTGTCCTTTGCTGTGCTTTTTTTTTCATCTACAATTATAGTAAGTTTAAGCTGATATCTGGCATATCTTTAGTGGTTTTAGGTATAATATTAATTTGTTTTTTCTTAAACTTAAATTATTATAGCGGTTTAGTTGTGGTTTTATCAGGTTTCTTTGGAATAATAGAATCGATGTATAAATCTGGCTCAAGCTTAAAAGGATATTCATATTTTACTGGACAAAATACCATATATAAATCTCAGAAGAATTTTCAAAATTTCATGCCAGAAATATAAGAGGATAATGAATAAACATGCGATAGCATGTTTATTCATTATGCAACAGTCCCTAATCATCTAATAAAAATAATTCATTTTCTTCGATTAAGTTGATTAAACTTGTATCATAATCGGGATCTGTAGCATAACCACCATCTTTAATCGCTTTTGCCTGCTGTTTATAATTTTCTGCTGTAAATACTCCGCTATCGGTGTATCTTGGATTAGAAAGCAAAAATAAGCTGTGGTCGATTATGCTGCCTTCATAGTTGTCATATTTTCTAAATTCATCTTTTATTGTTACATTTCTGCTCTCATTTTCATCCCATTCAGAAGTGGTCATGGTTATTACTTCACCATTCCAATCCCCATAAGATTTTATTCCAAATATGTTCTTCCCCTCAGTGTATAACTTAGACGACCCCCAATTACTCTCTAATATTGCTTGAGCTAAAGTGATAGAAGTAAATATTTTAAAATCTTCTTCATTAGATTTTGCACCAAAATAAATCTGACTAATGAAATCTAAATTCTGGTCAGATGCATAATTTAATTTATTGATCTTTTCCATATCATCACTTATTTTTGCTTTGCTATCTTCGCTTAGAGATTCTTCATTTGCTATATCATCCAATGACTTTACCTTTTTTGTTTTAATGGTTATGCTTTCATTTATTTCATCTTTATTTCTAAAATTTATGTCCACATAGTTTATAGTCTTATTATTGTTTTCTAAATATTGATTTAAATCTATATTAGTCCCATCTTCCAAAATAAAATCCTTGCATAATGCGTCTATTGTATTCTTATCAGCGTTTTCAATATCGATAACATAGTTACAAGATATAGATAGAGCAGAAAGAATATCCTTCCAGTCTATACTGGTGCTATTTTCATCATTAAAATTTTTAACTTCATTTATTATATCTTTAAAACTTATGGTAGTATTTTCATCTACTACAAATTTGTTGTAACTTTGCAATATTGAATCTAAGCTATTATCTAGTTCACCATTTTTTTCCACTAGATCAAGAGCTAAAACCTCTTTAAAATCGATATTGGTATCATTTTTAATATTTGAGTAGGTTATTAATCGCTTGTAATGATTATAAATTTCGCTTGATATTATTGGTGGTTCAATTTTTGGAGATTCAAAGACTCTGGATTCTATAGATTTTAAATAAAATAGCAAAATTCCTACTAATGAAAATAAAATTAACAAAAGAATTACAACAAGGACAATGACAAGGGATTTACCTTTTTTGTTTCGTGTTCTACCTCTCCTACTATGCATTAATTCCTCCATAATATAAGGATTACTTATATATCAATAATTGTATAAATATTTTACATTAAAATAATTAAATTGTATAGTGATAAAATTATCCCTGTATTTTCCATAAGTATAGTTTTATAAAAAATTGAAATAATATTCTTTAACATTTAAAATAAATAAAAGTATATTCTATTATATGGGAAAATAAAGAATTTGATTAAAAAAAATTAAACTAAAGTTTATATTTTAATACTAAATAAGTAAATAATTTTCCTTGATACCATTTGTTAATAATGTTGACTTTACAATTTTAGTGATATAAAATGTGTGGTAGTTAAACAAATACTTTATGAGGTGATAATTATGAATAAGGTTGTTCCTAGCGACATAGAAATTGCTCAGGCTTGTAAAATGAAACCTATCGTGAAAATTGCAAGTAATTGCGGTATTCATGAAGATGAGATGGAGCTTTATGGAAAATATAAAGCTAAAATATCATTAGATGTTTTTGAAAGATTAAAAGATAAAAAAGATGGAAAACTTGTTTTAGTAACTGCAATCAATCCTACACCTGCAGGAGAAGGGAAATCAACTACTACAATCGGGCTTGGTCAGGCACTGAATAAAATAGGGAAAAAAGCCGTTGTTGCACTTAGGGAACCTTCATTAGGACCTGTATTCGGTATAAAAGGAGGAGCCGCTGGTGGAGGGTATTCACAAGTAGTTCCAATGGAAGATATAAATCTTCACTTTACAGGTGATATGCATGCTATAACTGCAGCAAATAATTTATTATCTGCAGCTATAGATAATCACATTCACCAAGGAAATGCATTAAATATAGATATAAGGAATATTGTTTGGAAAAGAGTTCTGGATATGAACGATAGAGCTCTTAGAGATACAGTGGTATCATTAGGAGGTAAAGCTAACGGTTTTCCAAGAGAAGAAGGATTTATGATAACTGTTGCTTCTGAAGTTATGGCGATACTATGCCTTTCAACAAGCCTTCAAGATTTAAAGAGAAGATGTGGGGAAATAATAGTAGCATATGATTTTTCAGGAAATCCAATCAGATGCCACGATTTAAAAGTAGAAGGTGCAATGGCTCTCTTGATGAAAGATGCTATAAAGCCAAACTTAGTTCAAACACTGGAAAACACACCAGCTTTAATTCATGGTGGACCATTTGCAAATATCGCTCATGGCTGCAATTCCATCTTAGCAACAAAGCTTGCACTTAAAATCGGAGATTACTGCATCACAGAAGCAGGATTTGGAGCAGACTTAGGCGGAGAAAAATTCTTAGATATAAAATGCAGATATGGATCATTAACACCATCTGCTGTTGTGATTGTAGCTACAGTGAGAGCACTTAAACATAATGGTGGTGTTGCAAAACCAGATTTGAATAAAGAAAATGTGGACGCATTAAAGCAAGGATTTGTAAATCTAAAAAGGCATGTATCGAATATAAATAAATATGGTGTTCCTGCAATGGTCGCTATTAATAAGTTTTATTCTGATACTGATGATGAAATAAATACACTGTTAGAATTGTGCAATGAAATTGGAGTTAAAGCTGTAGTGAATAATTGCTTTACAGATGGCGGCGAAGGCGGAGTAGAAATGGCAGAAGCTTTAGTTAATTTAATAGATAATTCCAAGTCGGATTTTAAATTCTTGTATCCAAATGAAATGCCGCTTAAAGAAAAGATCGAAACTATTGTTAGAGAGATATATGGCGGTGATGGAATAATATTTGAAGGCAAAGCTAAAAAGCAACTGGAGACTATTGAAAGCCTTGGATTCTCTAATTTGCCAATCTGCATGGCAAAAACTCAATACTCATTTTCTGATAATGCAAGTTTCATAGGAGCACCGACAGGATTTAAGGTTACGGTTAAAACAGTTAGAGTTTCAGCAGGTGCAGGCTTCGTAGTATGCGAGACTGGAGATATCATGACAATGCCGGGTCTTCCAAAACTACCAGCATTTGAAAAAATAGATATAGATGAAAAAGGGACTATCACAGGCTTGTTTTAAAGAAACATCATCATAGGAGGCTTAGTTATGTATAAAGATATGACTCTTACAGAATTTTTAGAAGCTGTTTCTTCAGAAAAAGCTGAACCAGGCGGAGGCGGAGTTGCTGCTTTTGTAGCTGCACTTGGTGCGTCTCTAAGTCGAATGGTAATAAATCTCACTGTCTCAAAAAAAGAATACGAAGATGTAAAAGCCGAATTAAATTCAATTAATGAATCTCTATGTGATCTCAGCTCTCAATATTTAAATGATATAACGAAGGATGATATGGCTTTTAAGGATTTTCTAGATTGCTTATCCCTTCCTAAGTCAAACGAGGAAGAAAAAGCTCTGAGATCAGAGAAAATGCAAAGTGCGCTTAAAAATGCAGCTAAGGTGCCTTTTGAACTTGGTAAAAAAGCATACGATACCATGGGATTTATCGAAAAAGTCATAGAGAAAGGCAATAAACAAGTCATAACAGATGGTATGATCTCTGCAATGCTTATAAGATGCGCTGTTCTCTCAGCCTTTTTAAATGTGAAGATAAATCTTAAATCTATAAAGGATAAAGATTTCGTAAATGATCTAAAAGAAAAAATTGAATACATGGAAAAGGATATCATTGAACGAGAAAAAAACATTCTAAATGTGAACTTTTAATGAATATTTTAATTTAATTAAAAATATTTACAATTTATTCTTCATTTCAAGACAAAAAAACAGTATTTCAAGACAAAATACTGTTTTTTTTATTTTTTTCGTATAATATATACATATATTTACAAATTTTAAAAAATATTGAAATAATATATATATGCATAATTTGTATTAGGAGGAAATAAAATGATTTCAAGGATAAAAAAATTTAGTTTTCTATCATTTGTATTGATCTCGGCTTTAACACTAAGTCAATTTACATATGTACAAGCTGATAATTTGCACCAACTAATTAAGGGATCAGAAGTAACAGATAGATGCTCTATACAATATAATATAGTAGATACTATTGTTAAACCTGAGAGAACAAAGAAATTTGATCTGGTGCTAGTATTCGATGATTCTGCTTCCATGGAAGGAATTTTAGAAACTGTAAAGCTATCCCTTGAGCAATCTTTAGATATGCTAAACCCTGATCTTGATAAAGCAATGCTAGTACCTTTTGATACCACAGTGCGAGCAGATAAAGCAACACCTCTTACAAATGATATAAATATGGTAAAGAATGCTATTGGAAATATAACAGCTCAAGGTGGTACAGCAACAGCACTTGCTCTAAACAGTGCTTTGAATATGTACAAGGCCTCGGGAGGAAAATTAGAAAATAATAAAGATGTTTTATTCATGCTTGTAACAGATGGATTTCCTACATATGATGCAAATGGCAATGGTGACGGAATGACCATTGAAACTTCTTATATGGACCAAGTAGGCACTGCAATTAGCAATATAAAGAATCAAGGCTATAAATTCTCCTGTGCTTTATGGAAAGATACAAGTTTCTTAACTGAAATTTATGGAGCAAGTAATTACAATATCTATAATTCATATTTTAAAAATACTGTTTCACCATTAGTCAGTGCAAATGGGTTCTATGCAGATTTTGATAGTCAAACAAGGACTATCGACGAATATACTAATGTAATAAAAAGCGTTATAGCAACGACTATCCAAGAGGATGCGTCTGTAAAAGAGATGATAAACTCTAATTTCCATTATGTTGAAGGGTCTGCAAAAGTACTTGATCAAGCCGGAAATATAGTACAGGTTCCGTATCCAAATGAAGCTCCTAATGTAGGAAATGATAACTCATTTAACTGGGCTCTTGATGCTCTTGTATCTGGCACATATAAAGTACAATTTACAGTTGAATCAAATGTGAGAATGAGTTCAGGCTCAATAACAATAATAGATGATGGTGGCAAGATAATAACTGCGGCTGGGACAAGTACTCTCTCAAAATTGAATGATGATTCGTATGTTCAACCAGCTGCTTGTTACAATTTAAAGATTAATAAAGTTGATTCTGATGATAATAGCAAAAAATTAGCTGGAGCGACCTTTGATGTTGTAAATTCAAGTGGACAAATAGTGCAAACTGTTCAAACAAACGATGAAGGATTTGTTACAGTCAACAATTTACCAGGTGGAAATTATGTATTAGTTGAAAAAGCTGCCCCAATTGGATATACTATATCAACAGTGCCAGTAAGCTTTGTTGTTCAAGAAGGAACAGTGGCTACAGAAGTAACTGTAAAAAATAGTTTAACTCCTGCAAAGAAACCAACTCCTACCATCGATCCATTAAAACCTGGAGATACATGCGTTTCAGGGACAGGAACACCTGGTGATACAATAGACTTAACCTTACCAGATAAAAGTGTGATAAAAGGTATATTAATAGATGATAATGGGAAATGGAACACATGCTTTGAAACGCCATTAAAACCAAAAGAAGAAGTAAAGGCTATTGAAACAACACCTGATGGAGTAAAATCAGATGAAGTAGTTGCAGTAGTTCCAGACGATACTAAACCAACACCTACTATCGATCAGCCGAAAGCAGGAGATAAATGCGTTTCAGGAACAGGAACTCCTGGCGACACAATCGACTTAACCTTACCTGATGGAAGTGTGATAAAAGATATATTAGTAGATGAAAATGGAAAATGGAATACCTGTTTTGAAACTCCATTAAAACCAGGTGAAGAAGTGAAGGCAGTTGAAAAAACACCATATGGAACAAAATCAGATGAAGTTTCAAAGAAAGTTCCAGATGAAGGTACACCAATGCCTACTATCGATCAGCCAAAAGCTGGAGATAAATGTGTTTCCGGAACAGGAACTCCTGGCGACACAATCGACTTAACCTTACCCGATGGAAGTGTGATAAAAAATATATTAGTAGATGAAAATGGGAAATGGAATACCTGTTTTGATATACCATTAAAACCAAGTGAAGAAGTGAAAGCAGTTGAAAAAACACCATATGGAACAAAATCAGATGAAGTTTCAAAGAAAGTTCCAGATGAAGGTACACCAATGCCTACTATCGATCAGCCAAAAGCAGGAGATAAATGCGTTTCAGGAACAGGAACACCTGGCGACACAATCGACTTGACCTTACCAGATGGAAGTGTGGTAAAAGACATATTAGTAGATGAAAATGGAAAATGGAATACCTGTTTTGAAACACCATTAAAACCAGGAGAAGAAGTGAAGGCAGTTGAAAAAACACCATATGGAACAAAATCAGATGAAGTCTCAAAGAAAGTTCCAGATGAATGTACTTTAGTGCCTACAATTGATCAGCCAAAAGCTGGAGATAAATGTGTTTCCGGAACAGGAACACCAGGAAACAAAATAGAATTAACTTTACCAGATGAAAGCAAGGTAACAGATATATTAGTAGATGAAAGTGGAAAATGGAATACTTGCTTTGAAACACCATTAAAACCAGGCGATGAGGTAAAAGCAGTTGAAGAAACTCCATATGGTAAAAAATCAGATGAAGTTTCAAAGAAAGTTCCAGATGTTACTAATGTTCCAAATGTTTCCAATATTTATAAGATTTATGGACAAGTTACAGGTCCAGATAATAAAGCCATAGAGAATGCTCAAGTGAGCGTTAATGGTACAACAGTTTTAACTGATAATCTTGGATATTATGCTATTGACAATTTAGCAAAAGGTAATTACATAGTTTCAGCATATAAAAATGGATATGAAAATGTTACTAAGAGTGTTTCTATCACTTCAGAAGATGTAAAGCAGGATTTTTGTTTGAATTTATTAAGCTATGGACTTCCAACTACTGGTGAAAAAACCATATTTGATTTTATATTTTCAAAATAAAGCATAGAAGATTTTATTTGGGATATCTTTAAAGCCTGTTTACAGAAGATGATTCACTATTTAGCAGAATCATCTTCTGTAATTTTATTGATATTTTAAATTAAATATTATATAATAATATATATATCTGAAAAAAATTACTTTGGAGGGTAAAAATGTTAAACAAAAGAAAAATTTCTATTTTAACATCAATTATTGTTATAATGGGAATATCATTGCAAACTTCTGCTTTTGGATCACAAGTAATAAATGGACCTGTTGATGTTGATTTATTTTTTTCTGATATGAGACAAGCTTTTGATAACAATAAAAGACAAGGGTTTGTTTGGTATTCAGAGCCAGGACAATACATAACTGTTTCCACAGAAGAAAATTACATGTCATTACCTGATGGTACAAATCAAGAATTTATAGGATATAAAAATGTGACCTGGAACGATAAAAACAAGTTTAATCCATATGGATCTGTGATGTTTTGGCAGCAAAAGACAGATGATAATTTATATGTTAGATGGGATCAATTTAATATAGATCCTTCGAGAAATAATGGGAAAATAAAGACATACAAGGAGGAATATCCAAATGATCCTATAAATTCACCAAATGATGATGTATTCACAGAATATGAAACTTTGAATAAAATATATATAGAGCCTATATGGGAAAAAATGAATTTAGAAAAAGTGATGGACTTTACAGCAGACGAAGACACCAAGGATGTAATACCAGGACAAAATGTTACCTTTACATATTTAATTGCAAATAACACTCCATTTGATTTAACAAATTCGAGAATTGAATTGAAGAGCTATGATGGAATAATTAATGAAACTATACCGTTAAAAATAGTTCCTGCTTTTAAAACATATATGAACACTGATAGAAGCATAACAGATGATAGACTAAAAGTAGTGGAATTTAATTTTAAGGTTCCTGATGATTATGCTGGCTCAAAGATTAGTTTTAATGCTGCTCTTTTCCCAATGTTTCAAAATATTAAAAATATAGATAACAATTATAGCATGCTTATACCGTGTACGATAAATATTTCACAGCCAGATTTAACAAATAATAAAACCGTTAGTGATAAAAAGATAGATACAACTGATAATAAAACTGTTAGCGATAAAAAGACAGATACAACTGATAATAAAACTGTTAGCGATAAGAAGATAGATACAACTGATAATAAAACTGTTAGTGATAAAAAGACAGATACAACTGATAATAATACTGTTAGCGATAAGAAGGCAGATACAACTGATAATAAAACTGTTAGTGATAAAAAGACAGATACAACTGATAATAATACTGTTAGCGATAAGAAGGCAGATACAACTGATAATAATACTGTTAATGATAAAAAGACAGATACAACTGATAATAAAACTGTTAGTGATAAAAAGACAGATACAACTGATAATAAAGTTGATACAACTGTTAATAGCAATTCATCAAGTGCTATTACAAAAATACAAAGTCTAAAGATCATTAAATCGGTTGATGAAACAGCTGTTCCAGGAGAAACAATAAAGTATGAGTTTGTAGTGAAAAATGCTGGCGATACAAATATTAGTAATGTAACAATTAATATTGAAAGAATAGATAAATCCACATTAAATCCACAATTGGTGGATAATTTAGCTCCTGGTGAGGAAGTGACATTTACAGCAAATTATACAGTCCATGAAGACGCTAATATTTCAGAAAAGATTAAAAATACAGCAATTGCTACGGGACGAGGATTGAATAATACAATCATTACCAGCAATTCAAGCACTTCTGTGATTACAGTAGTAAAGCCTTTTGAACCAGCTATATCAGTTTTAAAATCTGTCAACAATACTATGCCCAAAACAGGAGATACAGTGACTTATACAATAACAGTTAAAAATACTGGAAATAGCGATTTGAAAAATATTAATGTAGTCGATGAAGCATTAGGATATAATAAAACAATTGATAAATTAAATGTTAAAGAATCTAAAGTTATAACTCTTACTAAAAAAGTAACAGAAAAAGCAGGGTCTTTTACAAATTCAGTTAAAGTTTCTGCATTAAATGGACCATCAGCTGAAGCAACTGCAACATATTGTGTATACAATAATAGTACTAATATTAATACTACCAGTGTTGTTGCAGCTAGTGTTGCAGCTAGCCAAAATAAACCTGGATTAAGTATATTAAAAACAGTTAATGATACAAATCCTAAAAAAGGTGATACAATCATGTATACAATAATGGTTAAAAACACTGGAAATATTCCTATTACTAACATAAAAATTACAGATGAAGCTCTTAATTATACTAAAACAATAGATTCACTGGATGTCGGCAAATATGCTAAGGTGCAGATTACAAGGAAAGTTTCAGAAAAAATTGGTACAGTGGTTACAAATACGGTAACTGCAACAGCTGACGGTTTCGATCAAATCTGTTCAAGTATTTCATATACGGTTTCAAGCGTTGATACTAAATCTAATGAAGCATATTTACCTTTAGCTGGAGAAGAAAAATTTCCAATAAATGACTTCATTGATAAATTAAATAAATTTTTTTTGTAACTATCAAGCAATATTAAAAGCACTACATTGATTAGTAGTGCTTTTTCAACTGCAGTTTTTTACTTGTATGCTTGTAAGTTAACAAAATTAACTTCAAAGCCATCAGATGTTGTTCCCCATTTATTTCCTTTATCATCAAAATATGATTTAATTATTGTAACAACAGTTCCTTTATTTTCTATATACTTTTGTATTTTTGCCGTTTCTAATGGTGTGTATCTTAGTGGAACAAAATTTTTGTTAGTGATAAATTTACCCTTTGTCATAGTGTTACTAACTGATTTTAAATTGGCAATATTAATATAAGTGCCATTTACTGTTTTTCCCCAAGTGATTTTAGTTTTATCCTCTTTAACTTCTGTAATTGATACACAAGTGCCTTTTTTGAGAGTTCCGAGTTTTTTAGCAGTAGTAGCTGGTTCACTCAATACAGGAGCACCTTTGCTATTTGAAACCTGATAGCTGAAGTAGGTATTTGGCACTGATGCAAATGCTACAGTACCTATCATGGTTAAAAATAAGATAAATGTTAAAAGTAGAATGTTAATTTTTTTAAGTTTCATTTGACTTTACCCCTTTTATTAATATACTATTATACCTACAAAATTAAGTATAAAAGCAATCATATTATAAATATGCAGGAATTTGTTTAAATGTTAAAAATTTATATCGATAATTTTTTAGCTTTTATAAATATTTTTTTAATAAAAAAAGGTTAAGGCTTTAATCTAATCTTCATTTTCAGCTTTTAACAATACATTAAAGGAGTCCAATGCGGCTTGTAACTTATCATCTGAAGGTTCTCTTGTAAAAAACACTCTCTGACAAAAATATCCAAGCTTAAATAGTAAAGATATCACTGGAATCTTATCTCCTTTTCTTAGAATGAATATTTCATATGCCATTGAAAATGAAACTAAAAAAACTATGCTTTCGTAGTGTATGAAGATAGATAACAATGCATACAAAAGAAAAAAGAAAACAGTAAGTTCAGTCCCACACCATCTTGAAATTCTGGAAGCTTTCTTAACAGCGTCAAAATCAATATTGGTAGATTTTTCATAGGCATTTAATATTTTATGTTCTGCTCCATGATATTCCAAAGTGCTTTTTAATTTAAATAATACCCTTTTAAACAAATAAATTAATGAATATACAGTTATTAAGACCATAATGGCTAAAATGATTAAATAAAATATATCGAGATTACCAAAGCTTGCTATGTTTTCACCAAAGCCAAATAAGTTAGTTAAATCCCAAATTAACATGAAGAGAATCATTATGAAAAATATTTTATTTAATTCAAATTGCACTA
>Ga0209629_10000310_pt1 | contig 25490 bp, 15 predicted proteins | sample TergutCu122P5_FD_187286 | JGI IMG/M metagenome (GOLD analysis project Ga0209629, IMG submission 187286) | Cubitermes ugandensis P5 segment gut microbial communities from Kakamega Forest, Kenya - Cu122 P5 (SPAdes) (version 2) | ecosystem: Host-associated > Arthropoda: Insects > Digestive system...
GGTAACGTGAAGCAAACCGTATATAGGCCTGGACAAGCCCTTAGGGCTCCAGGAGGTAGACGCTTCCGAATTTCTAGTCTGAATTTGGCAAGGTTGTCAGACCCACGCACCTACGGCCTTTACCCACGGGCGGTAACCCTGATACTCATTTCTGTTAAAGGATTAGTCGACCCCAGGTCCATTGGTGCAGCCGGAAGGATTAAGTTACTGAAAATCGCCAATGAGTCCATGGGGAATCGAACCCGCGACCTTTCAGCTTGTAACGCAATGCCTCAACCAACAATGCCGCCCGAAATCAGAACAGTGCAAATAAAATTTTTAGTTTCTATGATATCATGAGGTTCAGCCAAGTAATTGTGAAACCTTACCACTGGAAAGTACACTGAAACTCTTCATAACCTTTTCTTTAAGATCTAACTCAATTATGTCCTTACATCCGAGCCAATAAAATTAACCATAAACATTACAGTATTAGAAACACTATACAGTCACCGGTTCCCGAAAATTTAGAATAACTCTACCTAAAATGCATTTGGTTTTATTAAATTTCCAGAGATGAAGGAGGATTTGCTCAAGAAGTATAACATCTCTCATGAAGACTACAAAATGATTGAGATTGTCATAATCGAAAATAGGCCGAACAAGGCCGGGCCACAATGGAAGTTCGCAGGTGCCTTCTACTTCGCAACAGTTGTTCTAGCTATGATAGGTAAATAGACTTTAAAGCTGCCAACACGTCACGGCCCATAAGAGAGAAACTCCCTATCTCCGCGACACAGCAATCCTTCGTCAATCGCACGTTTCGCGTATCCGTTATTTTCCATTTTTACCTATCCGACTTCGCCAACCTCGGTACTTGGCTTTAAGTTATCTGTGCACATGGAAATAACTGGGTGGCTTATACGCAAACAGATCCAAATTTATTGACGAAAAAATTATAATGGACTACTGAATCCAATCCACGTTCTCACACTAACTCTATGACATTATTTTAACACTATCCTCCCTCTCTGCGCCTAGGTCTCCCAGTCGTAGGACTTCTGATCCCCGACCCAAACATAAGGCCTTCGTTTTGCCAACCGCAGTGTCTTCAAAGAACGTGTTCCCCGCGGCTGGCAAGGGATTGCTGTAAAGTGATTTGATCTCTCTTCAAATTTCCCCATGAATGGCAAAAAAATGTGAGGTTATGTTCTCTGTTTGGCAGGATATGGACATTCGACGCCTGTAACTGTAGGAGGAAAGGCTTTCTGCATGGCATATGCAATGGTCGGAATCCCGCTAGGACTTGTTATGTTTCAAAGTATTGGTGAGCGCCTCAATAAGTTCGCATCGGTGCTGATTTGCCGCGCAAAACGGTACATGCGGTGTAAACGCACAGAAGCTACCGAAATGAACCTTATGTTGGCGACAGGGATGCTGTCTTCAGCGATCATCACTACCGGTGCCGCTGTCTTTTCCAAATATGAAGGATGGAGCTACTTCGACAGTTTCTATTACTGTTTTGTCACTCTCACTACCATTGGTTTCGGTGATTACGTGGCCCTGCAGGTATGCTGGTCTAGAGGCACCTAAGTTACAGCACATTAAACTGTACTGCATATGATTCTGAACATCTCCAATTTAAAATATTCTAGATGATAAAATTAAAGGAAAAGTTACATCATAATTTTAAGTTTATTGACAATTATATTAGAGCAGTTCGCTCGTTTCGAAAGGAGGGCTTTATCCGTCCTTTGATCAATCTCATGGAGTATGAACCTGGCATCAAATGAAATATTTTCTGTCTCTACTAGAAATGAGAAACAAGTAGTCGCTCAGCTGTTCGCGAAATCCAGAAACGTTATGGAACCTGAAAGTTAATTACTGTATTCACTCATCCTGCACCTGAGCCAGATGAATCTAATCCACGCCCTCAAATCCCTTTTTTAACCATTCGTTCTGTTATTTTCACATGTATGCCTACGACTCCAAAATGGTCTCCCCCCTTCAGATTTGTCGACTAGAATTCTGCATGCGTTTGTAATCAGTCTCATGCGTGCCACATACACCAGCTATGTTATCTTCCTTGCTTGATGATCTTAAAACGTATTTAGTGACGACTGAAAAGTATGATACTCCTCTTTGTGACATCTTCTGCAGCCTCCTGTTACTTCTACCTGTTATGCGCAAATATTTTTCATAACACCCTGTTCTCAGACACCCCCAAGTTATGTTCTTCCCTCATACATATAAGAATCTGTGCTGGGCTTGATAAGACATTGAAGAAAACCAATGTCCAATCCAGTGCTGGCCTGTGTTCATACAACCCCAGACATCTTAAAATTAAAACAAACTAGGCAATATGCACAGCGCTTAACGCTTAGGACGTGCTCGCTCTGTTATAGCTGGAATTTGAATTCGTAACTCTTTTCAGGAACATCACTGAAGATGAGAACATTTGAAATGCGCCTTTCCAAAGTGTATACAACACTACTATAAGCGTTCCCCGTATCTCAGCGACAGATTCACAATCCAAATACCAGAAATAAAAAATAATATCGAAATTTAAAATCTGTAGTGCCCAACTGTTACGTTTGGATCGCGAAATTTTCTTTGGTCTCAGCCTGAATCCCACATAGAAAACTGTCTAAATTATAAAGGCCAAACACTGCGAGATGCTATCACAATATACGTAGGTCTTCCATAATGTGTATTATTACTGTCTGATTTTAACCACATTCGGAATGTGTCGACAAATTTCAGTAAAATCACACGTAAGAAATTTCACAAAATCCCACCCAATGGGAGTGGCGGTGTGCGATGAGGCTTAACAGTCGCCATTGTCAACTTCTTTGAGAACAAGACTATGCGTTACGGCGCTCTCAAACAGCACGCTACTTCAATACGGCTACAAACGATGTAGGCGACATAATATGGGTCTCGCACGCTGAAGGCACTCCACTAAGATAATGTGCATTACATCCGTACAAACATGCTATTATAGTAACACACAATATTCTGAATATCAGTGAAACTGATCCTACCTTACGTTGTTAAGTCAATTACAGTATATTTACTAATAACTTATCTTACCTGATTCGTTTAATCCTTTCCTCATTTTTCCAGCACTAGATCACCTTTTTCCTTGCTTGTACAATCACGATCTTTCCAGGCACACAAAATGGAGAGTTCGTCAAAAAGCTTCATGCTTCCTCGGTATGCTTACATGATTACGGCACTGTCACGGTCTTGATACTTCTGCTATCTGTGACATTGGTCATAACGTCTGTGGTAAATGAGTGTGACAGCGCTAGACGATACAGCATGCTGAGTCGTGAATTTATTACCGTGTCGTCTGAAGTATGCGGTTTACCACTCGTAAACAGGGGTGCAGTCATGTCGTAAGCAAGTGGTATCCAGCGTGCGTGTCCATGTTTGTTCAGTGGATATTGTTTGGCTACAACTTATTCCAGAACCTCAAGCAGAAGAAATTTTAACTTTAATATGTCACATTAACTTTCATAAGTCATGGAAATCCTTTCCAATACACATAACCCAACCACATTGGATGTCACCCTTAACTGTATTCAGACTTCCTATAGTTTGACATACTCCGTACAGGTACCAAAATGGCTGTCATGATGATATTTTTAATCTGGAGTTAAGTGTTTAAATAATCTTTCATTGCAGAATGATCACGCACTAACAAATAAGCCAGGCTATGTGGCACTCAGCCTTGTGTTCATTCTCTTTGGACTGGCAGTTGTTGCTGCCAGTATCAATCTGCTGGTGCTCCGCTTCATGACTATGTAAGTGTGTGGAATAAGGATATGATATCTCTACATATTAAATGCTTCAGGTTAATATATTAGTGATTCTTATGCACAAGCTGACATCAGATTCCACTTAACCTTTAGGAGATGGATTTTGAAATCAGTTGTTTCTCTTGAGGGCCTGAGTTTTTCTGGATTCGTATGGACATTTAAATTGCTGCCGAGGAAACACACAGAGACCAGTATATGGCGTTTTTGGTCATTCACCATTACATTTTACAGACCAGTATGTGGTCTCTTGTGATGATAAAAGTTCAAGTATCTGAAAGGTTCTTCCCAGGTAATAAATTATGACCCAGACTTTCTACACTTCATGTCATGTTATGTAACAGCTGTGTCATCCAGTCCAGAAGCATTTTTCATAAAAATACAGAGAATTCTCTTTATGTCCTATGGCAAGTACCATATCAAATATACATATTAAAAAAACATCTCAGTTGGCAGAATTACTATAATTGTATGCATATATTTTGCATAATTTGTACCATTGGGTCTTATATGCAACCTGTAGAACTGTTACCAAGCAACAGTGTAACTGTCTCAACAAGTAACTTTCTTGCTCAGGTTATGTGAGATGCCAGGTCACTTTGAAATAGTCATCAGAGATGGAAGCATCCTTTTATCTAACCACAACTTCAAAAGTATGACAGTAAAAATACCTGTTATTTAAACACAAAAGTATGATTAAAAAGGCATTCATGTCACTTCAAAAGATATGTAAAACAGTGTAGTACTAACTGTATATGTGGCTGGTGACAAGAAACTTGTTATAATGAGAATAATTAAATTGACTGTAATATTAAATATAGGAAAATTTGAAAATAATTCGTATCAACTCCTTAGATGTCCTACATTTCACATCCCATTAACAGCAATTCAGAGTGGAACAAGGAATATTACAGAACCCTTAAAAGACTATGACATATTTTTATTCTGACTACATAGTTTCAGTTACTATATCCTACTTATTTCATACACCCAATGTGAAATAGCAAATTTATGCATACCATTTCAGTATCCTATATGGGATGTACATTTATGAGAAATTTATCTACTAGGCCAATATTGCTTTCCATAGGAATGCTGAGGATGTTCGTCGGGAGGACAATGAACTGCAGTCTGCCTCACATCATGTTCTGACCTTGGATGGAGAAGTGTTATCTGTTAATGGGAAACTGCTGGCAGGTCATGTGCTGCTGGACACTAACGACCAGGCTGATCAAGTCTCTGTGTGTTCATGTACCTGTCTTGGACCAGCAAGGTGTCATAACCAGCTGCTACAACTTGAACCTGCCTACCAGCCATCTGGAAGCAGCCTAAAAGTCAAAAGGGCCTCTTTATAAATACAGTAAAAACTTTCTGAGGGCAAAATTTCCAGAACTGACACTAGTGGTATGAGGAGGTCATAGTATGGTCTCCAAGTACATGTGTAGTTGGTTAGCCAAATCTCTGTGAGAGCAGTGCCACAATATAGTTTTATATAAAAATTTTAATTACTGTTCTGCAAGAAAGAGATATTGCTGAGCCTTCCTTTGCACTTCTCATCACTTTTTCACACTGCTGGGTACTTTTCATAATATTTATTTTTCTAAATGGCTGCTAGAAATATATTAGTTATCATATATCGTAACATATTTGGAGCTGTAACAATGATCTTTTTATAAATTTATGTGTACAGTACAGGCAGCAAGTTATGTTTTGCATTCCAGATCTGAGTAGCCATCTTGTGGAGTCCTGTTGTCTTGAAGATCTTCCATGCTCAATATTATTCGGTCTGCAATTTGTAACAGGTAATAATATTAAAGAGGAGTTATAAATATGAAATACATGTGTACATGCACCTATCAGAAACAGATGTGAAGTGAAAATGTTGCAGGTTGGTCATTTTATAATTGAGGAAGATAAACCATTAAGTCTAAAAAAGTAGCTGCAATTTTGAATGTTATACAAATGTGCCTTTGTTTTCAACATCACCATTTTTGAGTGCAGCACCTGGTTCTTCGAGTCATTGTTGCTGTACCTTTTTACTTGCAACAAACCCTCAGAAATACTGTATTTTCTGGACAGCAAGATGCACTATTTCCTGGAAAAAACTGCATAAAATTCTCCTGAATCTCATAGTCCGAATGTGTGTCAATATGATGTCCAAAGGAACTGAAATTCCCTTGCTCACTATGGGGATAATAATGGTTGTCACATGACAGAGTGAAACAAGCTTCTGTGTTCCTTACATGTTGTTCATTAACACCTAGTGACAAATTAATAACCAGTAAATGTGTGATAAACAGAGAAGGATTTTTGTATTCTATGGATTGCAAAGTCAATATGATAAATTATGTAATAAAGCACTGTAGTAGGGGAGCCTAAAGACATATTTGTCTGCTTCAGATGTTAAGAAGGCATGAGGAACAATTACAAAGAGAATAACACTTGTCTGTACACATACTGCCGAAGTGAAGAACTGGATACCAGACCAAACGAATGACAGGAATGCTGCAGCGTGAAATGAAAAGATGGGAAGTTACAACCAGCATTACTCTTTTTGGTAGGGCAGCTTCTTTGTATTACAGATTTATGTTGAGGCATAGACCATGGAATGCAAGACGATTGGGAAGTCTCTCTGTATATGTGGGATAGCATTGATGGCACTGAAGATGTACAGTTTGAAGAGTGTAAAGGTCACATGATAATAGTGAGTGTGACATTAATGATACAGATTCCAGAGCATGCTGACTTTTTACTGTACTGTCACTTTGTTGAATAAGTGTCTGTGGATTTGAGCTTCAAATGTGAATAAAACATTTTTCCTCTAAATTTGCCTCCTAGAAACTTGGTGTATCTTAATGATCAGGTGCACTTTGTAGTCCAGGAAATATGGTACCATATTTGAAAGATCTTCTATACATTTTCAATTCACAATGACACCCCTCTTGCAAATGTTTCTTGGCCATTATTACGCTTTCTATAGTAGTAGAACAGCATGGAGGTACTTCATACTCAACAAATTGCTTGTGAATATTTTTGAGCACTAGATAGATATACAGTCAAGTTCATGCTATAATGTGAACATTCCATTTGGTGAGTACAACACAATACAAGCACTGCATCATTACTGTCTCAATGGAGTCCCCCTTTTAAGAAACACTGCTTGCTGTAGGAATCACTTTTGTGTAGTTACACAAGATAGCTGCATGAAGATCTTGTTACTAAATCCTTAACTGTTGTATGAAGTAACACTGCTGGCACATGTCGTATGTACATTTTGTTGTGTCTCATAGATTGGAATGTAGCATTTTATAGCAAAGAGATGATCCTTCCTATATTCTGAGGTCTTTGTTCCTCTCAGATTTGGTACTGCATCAGTGCTGAAATGTTGGGCACCATACCACATAGTGCCACATCCCAGAAGAACAAAGGACTCAACTGCACAAATGCAAAAGCGTAAAAACTTCCTGCATTCTCCTATTGGTCCATTAATAAGTTAAGCACACCTTTAATTCTCAAGTCTGTGAAGAAGATGAGAGAGATTTGATACCTGGCAGATATATTTCTCCTCACCATCATGTTCAGCCCAGTCCATAAAACCAAAGCAGCCTCCAGTGGATACCAGAGGATCTTACCCCAGGGGTAAAGCAGTGACCATCCACCTCCAGCTAATGCTAAGAATACAATTACACAGAGCTGTACCCCATCCAAACCACATTACCATGCATGAGACAGGATAGGTAAAGAGTAAATCCATGAGCATCTAATGAACAGAATGTTATGAAAAATCATACGAAGGCACAGTTAAATACAACAGGGTTAATGCAGTGTGATTATAAAGAATATGTGCAGGTAAATGGTGAAACTGGCCAAACCTAGTAGTTAACTGCTGTGAAATTTGGTTTCTCACATTTAGGGAAGAGCATAGGCTGAGGGAGTTCAAGGAGTACTCAGAAAGATATCTGGGCCTAAGAGAGAGGTTGTATAAGGAAGCTGGATAGACCTGCCCAGTGAGGAGCCAGATGATTTGTACTCCTTGCCAGCGTGGTCCTTGTAGTACACAGAGACAGGCTCAGGAATTGATTTTGGGCCCTAACCTCGCTGCAAGGGCCTAATTATTGTCCTTTAATAGGACACAATCCAGGGTTGTTATTGGTCTCCTTACTGGACATAACACCCTGAGAAGACATTTAAAGGTAATGGGGCTGAGTAATAACCTTATTTGTAGGAAGTGTGGTACTGAGGAGGAAACCTCAGCCCACATCTTGTGTGCATGTGAGGCCTTGTCTTCACTCAGACATGCAAATCTGAGTTCCTTCTTTTTGGATCCTGAGGATATCAGGAAACTAAATACAGGGGCCATATGGAATTTTGGTAAAGAAATAGGCTTCCTTTAACCTAGTAATAGATCATGGGGCACAGAGGGCCTGTTTTAAGACCTAGGTGCATCAGGCCTGGAAGGACTCAAACCCAAATACCATTCATTCATTCATTCATATTCCTTGCCAAACATTCTTAGGGTATTATAAACAAGGTTGGTGAGACTGATAGCATATATGGCATGCATGTGGGAGAAGAGAAGTGTGTACAGAGTGTCTGTAGGGAAACCTGAAGGAATGCTATATCCAGGAAGACACAACTGTAGATGACAGTATTACACTAAAGGGCCCTTAAAGGAATTGGGTGGAATAGTATGGTGCAGACCAGATTTTATCTGGCGATGTATAGGGACAACTGGCAGGCCCTTGTGAAAATGGTAATGAACGTCTGGGTTCCACAAATTGCAGGGAGTTTCTTAACTAGCTAAGGAACTATCAGGTTGTCAAGAAATACTCTGCTCCATGCAGTTAGTTAATTTGTTGATTAGCTAGCAAGTACAGTCAATCTGGCATAGTGTAGTCCAAATGCAAAAAAGTACAGTGTAGCAACTCTACCTTCTCATACACATAAATTCACTCGTACTTTGTATTCACACATAAATGTATCAAAGAAATAGGGTGTGTATAAACTGGATTTATTTGGCTCAGTACATAAAACAGTGGCAGGCACTTTGGTACATAATAATAAAACTTTAGGTTCCAGAAAACTTGAGAAATTTCCTGACTAGCTGAGTGATATTAGCTTCTCAAACACAATGTTCTATGGAGTCAGGCAGTGTAATGATAAGGTGACAGCAGTTAGGGTACACAACGGAATGAAATGAATGCCCTAACAGAAGGAAGGAGTTGGTAAGATCTAGATTGATGGTGCTGTACATATAAAACTGTACATTACTGAAAAGCCAAAAATGCCTTACTTTTCTGGGATAAAATACCACCTGCTTAGCGAGAGAAACCAATAAAAACAAAACAGGAGTGCTTCATTTCTAAATACATTACAAGGCATAATACTAATAACCCTTTAAAGCCCAGTGTTTACTATATATACTATAGGTTTAACATACAAAAATTCTACATTCTGCCCACAAAGTGCATTTGTACGTTTTGTACATATCTCAGAACAAACGCCGATTATTTTCCTGTACAGCATGAAATGATGGTTTTTATAACTGAGATGGAGGCTGTTTACTCCGTGGTATGGACTGGATCTTTAAGTATAATTCAGGTTAATTATTGTCTTAAAGGGTTAGTTCATGCAGCATACCCCAGTTTAAGAAAGCTGGACAGGACAGAAAAGCACAGTAATATCCACTGCCTATAGGGTCCTGTGTCCTTTTGATGTAGCACCTTAAATTGCTCCATATAAAGTGTAACATTGCATCCTTCGTCAGTCTTTTGAGAGATGTCCCTGTAAATACAGTGCAAACTATTTCGAGTTTCTCTCCTTTCCAACATATGAAGAAACTGCAAATGAAACTTAAAAACAAGGTGTGAAATTAGACATATTATAATGAAAAAATTCAGGGATTACTATCTTCATCTCTGAGTGTAACGTGGCCTAATGTACTGGGTGTTCAACTTAAAAGTGGACTGTTAACTAAGCCGTGAATATTTCACGTCAGATGCTATTTATAATGGTTCTGCTGGTATGAAATCATAATACTACATGTGCAGGAGTTGGCAAGACTGTTGCAGAAGAGGGGAGAACCGGTCTTGGCCATCCGTATCAGTTGAATCAGTCGACAGTGAGTGCTGGTGTTTGAACAACAACATTTTTTACGCTTTCATAATGTGGTTAACAGTGGAAGAACGTGTATTTATTTTGGAAAGTTATTTAAAAATGGTGCCTTACGTCCACTGTAGACAAATTTTTTTTGAAAAATTTAGAAGGCAAGCGCCAGGAGAAAGTGCTATTGCGAAAATGATTAAAAATTCCGTGAAACAGGTTCACTTTTGGACAAGAATCGTAATCGGCAGAAGTCAGTGTTAAGACCAGGGATACTGCAAGATATTCAAATGGCTATTACAAGATCTCCTCACAAATCTTTGCGGAAATTAAGTGCACAAACGGGTATTTCGTTAGGTTCAGCCCATACTGCGGTGAGGAAGATGCTGAAATTTTACCCATATCGAAAGCAGGTTTTTCACGAGCTAATTCCTGGAGACTATGCTAAAAAAGTTAACTGCTGCCGATGGTTTAAAAACCTAATTCGTGGCAACATTGGTGTTTTAGATCAGGTGTTTTTTACAGACGAAGCGTGGTTCCACTTTAGTGGTTACGTAAATAGCCAAAACTACCGAACATGGAGAACTGAAAACGCACATAATTACACTGAAACTCCTTTGCATCCACAAAAAATAGGTGTGTGGTGTGACATTTCGAGGCGTCGAATAATTGGACCTTTGTTTTTTGGAACCAGTGTAAATGCTGAAGCCTATCAAGAACTTATCCAACAATTCATCGCATTGCTGCCAGTGGATGAACGTAACTGTTGGTTCCAGCAAGACAGTGCAACTGCTCATACTGCTGCCTCTACTATGGTGATTCTGCATGAATTTTTCGGTGAAAATGTAATTTCTAAAGGACTTTGGCCACCAAGATCCCCTGATCTTACTAGTCCAGACTTCTTTTTGTGGAGTTACTTGAAAGACACTGTTTATCGGAGCAATCCGCGAGACCTACAGCAGTTGAAGATGAATATTACTCATGCAACCGAAGAAGTAAATGAAGGAATGCTAAGAAAATTTGCGAGGAACACGGTGAAACGTGTCGATAAGTGCATTGAAATGAATGGACATCATTTCCAACACTTACTGTAAATACAGGTTAGTTGTGTAATATAACAAGTTGTAAATCTTAGTAAATAAATTACTTATATTAAAACATGGTCCACTTTTAAGTTGAACACCTGTATAATAGATGCTCTCATTATGCTTTCCAAGTCATAGTTATTACAATGTTGTATTGTCATAGCAGAAATGAAAAGTAGGAGTCAACTACAATCACAGCTTTCTCAAGTAATACGTCACGTTACCAATAACTGCATTCATGTACACATTTAAATATGAAAATGATGCACCAGTGAAGCTGTGTCTTGACAAATTGAGCCCTGCTTTTTTTAATTACCACATAGAACAATACTCATAAAGCAGAATATTTTTATATTCTGAAAATTACAATCTCAGTGAAGGTGAATGCTCACTTTACACACTAAAAAGTAATTACTTTGAAACTGGGACTACTTGTATTGCATTTATCTGATAGTACGAGTAAAATCCTCTTACCACAATGTTATGCCTTTAAGTAATGCATGAACTGACTTCTTAAAAAAAAAGTCAGGCTCAATTCAACAAAATAAAATATGTTAGCTAAGAAAATATAGGGTGATTACTTTAAGGGAGTTTTCCTCTTATTTCAGTTTAGATACAAAATAACTATTTCCCAGCAGTTAGATATTCTAAATCAATGTATCTACAGTTGGCTCATAACATTAAAAAATATCAAGATATGCAAATTAATATCACAAACTTCATAATGTACGACAAAACAAATATTTCTATGTTGTACTATATGACATACCAGAAAAAATACAATTATGATGGGAAGGACATAGAACACAAGACATCTTATACACACAACAACACTAACAACCTAGACTTGTACTTTGGAGGTGCCCAGTTTGAATCTCATCTGGAGTATGAGCTATGATGACTGAAACTTTGTGGTTTTACTCAGTGCCCCCAGGCAGATTCCTGGACACTACCTTCATTAGACCACAGCCAGTTCTGAAACATTTCTAATTCAACATTCACCAATCATTATACTGTCAGTGCTTTAAAGTCTTAAATAACTCGGAGCATTTTGAAATGAATTACAAAAAAACAGTCAGCTTCCTTTGTTAAACAGAATGAAAAATAGTGGGGAAGTTACCCAGTCACCTAGGCTCTCCATTGTTGGTTCCTTAATGGAGAATTACCCTGTATGAATTTTAGCCCCATCCCTTTCAATGTCTTCCATGTTCCTAGCTTGCAATTGACAACCCTACTCGTTTCTTCTTTCCAGATTTTTGTGCCCAGGGCAAGTAATCACATTGGCCACTCCTACAAGAAATTCACAACTATTATTGAACTTCCTTTTATTTTGCCCAGTGATTTAAGATCTGTTGGCTGCAATCAATTTTTTTTTATTTACAATATTCACTTTTCTGCCCATTGGACCCCACACCCCTCAATGGCTGCACCACTTGGCCCCTCCACCACCAGCTATACCCCTGGTTATACATATTCATTATGTCTGTTTTATGCCCACATTATATGCAAAAACACATTACACTGTATTTTATCCCCCTTATACATTTCTAACCTAAAATGTGTTTGTATCCTGTCAGTATATTCATAGTGTAAGTAACTTATTATCAAAACTTTTTTAAAAATTCAAAAGTAAAACCTGAACTTTAAACACATACCTCAAAAAACATTTGCTCAAATTCATAAACTAATAAAATGTAGCCCAAAAATAAGATAATATAAATACAAGTGAACATAAATTATGAAACAGCTGTTAACACTAACTGAAGCAACTAATAAAGACTGAATGTACCTTAAAATAAATTATCAAAATGTCTTTTGTTTTCAGAGCAGAGAGTGATAAGTGGATAGTAATCTTGTAATTTTCACTTACAATAATATACCCTTTAGAAGCCCAGGTACTGTACAGCAGTGCCATGTTTTGCAAAAAGGAATGATTACAGAATATGATGTAAATTTATGCAGCTTTACTTCAGAAAAGTTTCTGAAAGACAAAGAACTTGAACAGTAAACTAAGAAACACCCTCAAGAAAGGATATTAGAAATACTGAACCATAATCTATCTGTAACACAGAGAACATACATGGGAATGGACGAAATAATGGGAACAGCTGTGACAGATAACACATTTCTTTATTAATACAGAGTCGGGACACCATTTGTCTGTTATACAGCTTGTATCCCTCTTGGAATAGACTCATATTAGTTCTGAATAGTCTCTAGTGGAATACTCTACCACTCTTCATGAAGAACATCTTCTAGTTGCTTGAGAGGTGTTGGATGAAGAAATCTGCTTCTTATCCTACTCTCTAAAACTGACCACAGTGGTTCAATGATAATTATGTCTGGCAATTGTGCTGGCCAGGGAAGATGTTGAAGTGCATCTTCATGCTCCTCAAACCAAGATTGAACACTTCTGTCTGTGTGTATGGATGAACTGTTATCTTGAAAAACTGCATCACTGTCAGGAAACAACATCTGGACCATAAGATGCACCTGGTTACCTCCAATGTCCACATAGTCACTGGCAGTAATTTGACAATTCAGAGTAATTATAGGACCAGCAGATTACTAAGATATTGCTGCCCAAATCATCATAGCTCCACCTCCATGTTTCACAGTTGGAACCAGGCATTCAGGATTATTGGCTTCCTTTGACATTCTCCAAATATAAACATGATGATGTTGGGAATGTGAAGAATGACTTGTCTGACCATATTACATGTTTCCAATCATCAAACAACCAGGTTTTATGATCATCACACTATCATTTTTGCCTTTTAACATTGTTTTCAGTAATCAGAGGTTTAGCAATTGCAGCTGTATTGTGGATGTTGGATTTGTGAAGCTCCTGTCAGATTGATTTTGTGGAAACAAAGTTTTCAAGATGAATATTGAGTTCTGCCGTCACCTTTGCTGCAGCAGTTCTATGATTTTTAGACACAATCCTCTTCAATGTACAATGATCCCTTTCACTCAGTTTGTTTTTCGGCCACTGTTCCTCTTAGCTGATGATGTCTTCCCGCGATTTGTATATGCTGTCATAACCTTGGAAATTGCTGCTCTTAATACACATAAAAAAGTGGCCATTTTGGTTACAGATGCTCAAGCTAAATGTGCACCAACAATCTGTCCAATTTGGAAATCTGACAAGTCTCCCATTTTGTGGTACATTCATATGAACTGTTATTCAACACAACTGTAATGCACTGACACCGTCACTACACAGCGTAAACATACAAAAGAATAATGAAAGATACTCACAAGTAATATTCTTTCAGTGCAGCCAACAAAAAGTTTTATTCCTATAGTGTCTAGTGTTTTCATTATTTTGTCCATCTCCTGTATATATAAAAGCAACCAATACAGACTAAGAAATTTCCTTAACATTACTTTTAAAAATGTCTAGAAGATAAACAATTTGAACAAAAAACTAAAAAATGCCTTAAATACAGGATATTAGTTATATTGAACAGTAATTCATTTGTAACATACAGCGAATATCCAGCTCAGAGTTCCTTGTTTTGCAGTTCAAAGGCTAATCTTTTAGGGTCCTGCTAGATTTTACCAACTTTGCATTCCTTTTTTTCTCAGGATATGTAAAAAAAAGAAGAAATGTAGGCGTTATTATTAAGTGTTGTAAAGTGTCTTTAAATAATAAATTACATTGACAGTTGTATTATATATATTATAAACATCATGCTATTAAAAATATAATAAAAATAAATAGGTCATGTGTATCATAATTGAAGAACAGAACAACTTTGAATAATATTTGTTCTGTGACAAAATGAATCAACTATTTTATATAATATTTCACTTTTGTAACATTTCAGAATTGAAGTGGTTTAATAAAATGTTATTGTAAGTTCTGTATATTAATTTTAAAAAACCTATGTGTATGCATTCATCTGTAATCAGTATTTCATAATAAAATATAACAAAGAGGGGCAGACTATGATTTTTATGGACTGTCCTGGTGTCCAAATCCACTTTTCTGGAACATTTGTTTGTCCAGGGCTTTGTATTTTGATGAACACTTATCAGATTTTGGTTAATAATGCATTAGACTTCACTCTCCTACATATAACATATAATGTAATTAGTATGGAAAACTATGAATCTGACAGTGTCCGATCATATCAGGGACAAGTTTATTTAAAACAGTATTTACTTTTATGGTAACCTGACTACACAGCAAACCCTTGACTACCTATTTAATTACATAAATTCCAGTCAACACAACAATAAATTAAACAGCAATTATGTTTATAGTTTATAGCGACATGTTTCGACTCACATGAGTCATCCTCAGGCTAGAACTATATTTGTTTGCAATGTCAATGTGCTCATTCTGGGATCCCAGACGTTTACATGTTTTTGACATAGATGTTATCTACTGTATTACAATTGGAGGTTGTAACAAATGTCATTGTTATGGTATTGTAACTGATTACTGTAGGTGTATTTATTGGTAGTATGGATAGCGGTTTTGGTGCACTAGGTGTGCCAGCTCGACTAGTATGTGTTAGGCCGCTGCACGTTTTTTTGTTTGTACTGCGTGTGGAGTACAATATATGTACATAAGGACTGGTTCACATTTCTTGGTAATATATCATATGGCCTGCAACCAGGTAAGTTCACAAGTTGTTAATGTGCTCTTGGTTGGTCCTGTGCAGTTGTTTCCTTTCGTGTGGTTTTCAGGTGGGTGTGTATTTCCTCTTGTTGGTTGTGTTTTGTTGTGGCTCTGTGTTTTCGCGGATTCTCTCCCTGCGTTGTCATCTGTAATTTACTGGCCTAGGTTTCACCAACCACTCTAACTGCTTGGAGCACTGATATATATAAATATATATATATATATTGTTAAAATCAATGGTATGTATTACTTACAGATTTTCTGGGTCTGGGGGCTGCTGGTCTTGTGTGTAGTGGCAGATGGCTTTTGTCTTGATGTAGCTTTCACTTCTGGCGGGGGTAAATGCCTCCACACAACTGGGTTGTGTTTTGGTCATTTGGTTACCATGAGTTCGAGGGTCCTCTATGCGGGGCTTACCTGATGCTAGATTATACACTTCACAGCTTAATACAGAATAAACAGTATGTGGTGGAATTCAGTGGCTTGTGTGACCCAACATTAGATAAATCTACTTTTTATGTGGCTATACCACAAGTTTTATGGCTGCTCTTATACTATATCTCTGAGTCATTCCACTGAAACAGAGTGTCACAAAGAAACAGCAAGTGTGAATTGGTTTTGCCAAGACATTTCCTAGACAAAACAAGCATTTAATAACATTTTGAATGAGAATGGCACTGCTAAAAGCTGTACAGCGCGTTTCACAGGCATGGACTTCAGTGGAGTGCCTAACACTGATAAGTGGGAAAAAACTTTTCCCAGTGTAGTAGATAATAAGAAGTTCTCATAATAACATGGGATAATTCTGATAAAAATTTTACTTTATTAATTTAAAAATGCAACAAGATTAATCTGACTGGCCTAAAAGTGGCCAGGAAAGTCAGGTTTTGTCACTGTCAGCACAGCATAATAACAGGATTTCCAGTTTGGGTGAACTAAAGATGATTACCAAGTACAAAGCTCATAGTGGTACTCCAATGTCTCAAAACTATACTAAGAGTGCAGAGAACATTGCAGATTGAAATACAGGGGAACTGATGAAGCCAGCAAAATCAAAACTTATGTCATAAGTAACAGATAATGCAGAAAATTTCTATAAAAACTCCACTACTCATTGTAGGTCTATGTAGCCAACTAATGTACATAAATACTGGGTAGGGAAATGTGTCTTATACAGTCCCTCTCTAATGTGTGTACCCACCAAGTTATGTTTTTCTGATTATACATTATCCCTCTTCAGTCAATCAGACTTGATAATTGTGAACTTTACCTTGTTCATATCCACACACTAATATCACTATATCAAATAAATGCTCACAAATGCACATATATACTAAAACACCATTTATTAACATTATATATCACTCCAACATGTTTCAACTCTTAAAGAGCTATCCTCGGGGAGTACAATTGATACATTTCAGCAGCAAGGTCAACACAATGAGTTACAGAATGTAAAATTTAGGGATGGATAATCAGGAAACTACAGCACTCTGCATTGAATAAAAGATATTTAGACCCTTCTCTTATAATACCAAATCACATGCTCCACACAATGAGATTCTACAGAACAACAGAATGTGAAGCACACAAAATATTGTAGGATCAAATCCATAAGCTTAACAGCATACTACTTTCAAACTCCAGTATTAAAAATAAAACAAAAGAAAAAATGTGAAAGCCAAATTTGCAAGTAAAGGGAAAAAGGGACTTTCATCTTCATAAGAGACTTAGTTGTAATAAATCTAATATTTTTATTTCTTTATATTTCCTGCTTTTGAAATGTCTAATTTTACTTGATGTTGTTCTGCTCAGTCTAATACACAAACTGACAGTAGTCATGCATGCACCTTCGCTAACCACAACTTTGAAATTAGTACACATAATAGAAGAGAGTTTATGATTAACTGTGTGTGTGTGTGTGTGTGTTATTCAGGAATACAATCACCAGCAATAGTTAAGAACTGGACCAGAATATGAGCACAATAAATGGCAGTAAGAGGTCCCTATGCAAAGACTGTGTTGTTCCTTGCGATGGTATAAGGTTCAGAAAAGAGCTTATCTGAACTCATGCACAAAGCTAAATATCATTCTTTAGGTATTCTCTCTCACCTTGCCTGTTTGCTAAGGACTTTTAGGCACTTCACAAAATCATGAAAAGTGATTATTAGCTTCACCATGTCTGTCTGTCTGTCTGTCTGTCTGTCTGTTCATGTGGAACAACTCTGCTCCCACTGGATTGATTTTCATGAAGTTTGATATTTGAGGATTTTCCAAAAATCTGTTGAGAAAATTCAGGTTTCATTCAAATCTGAAAAGAATAATGAGTACTTTACATCACAGAGACCTATGCACATTTATGGTAATATCTCCCTGAATTCTTTTTAGAATGAGACACATTTCAGACAGAAGTTGTACAGGAAATCACAACACACATTTTATGTTCAAGTTTTTTCCAAACATCATACCATTTATGTGATAATGTGGAAAAAATATGGTCCAACCAGACAGGCCACAGATGACAATATAATGTGGCACGTGTGCTTTGCATGCTGGATAATTAAGGCTACAGACACATACTCAGAATATTTAATACTTACTGCTTTTTGGCAGCAACAATGGATACATGAACGCTCCTCAATGCTATGTTATACGTACATGCCCTTCAGGTTTATGTATTTGTTTCTAATTGAAGATACATTTCACGCCTTCTTTTCTTTCCAGAATCTTCACACTGCAGCTGCCTAGTATTCTTCCCAGAACAAATCTTCTGTCGGAGAAAGCAACTACATGGTTATAACAAAAATAATTCAATGTGGGATTTGAAAGTTCTCAGTGTAGTGAATATCAAAGATTATACGCCTTCTGGAATATTGTAACACACAGAATGGTAGAAAGGTATCACTTATTGTTGTGTAATCAAAAACTACCTGATAGAAACAACTGTGTAAGCACTCTCCGCACCTGCATATTTAAGACTGCTGACACTGAGCTACACCAAGCATGTTCCACACACACACACATACATTAATATGAATTTCATATTAGTGACAATTCTATAAAACAAGTATCCATCACAATTCAAATAGAAGCACGTTCTATATTCCCCAGCTTGATCTATATTTAATATATTTTCCACTGCAATTCCAACACCAACACACATTAGCATGAGACTGTTACAAAATAGCCTTAATTTCTGTGTACTCCTACTAATGGAAATATGGTTTTATATATAAACCCGATCACAGACCATACGTCATATTCACCACACACCCTGTACTAAAATTCTTCTGCAGAAAATTTAATACAGCTAATATGAGACTGTTGGGGCTAAAAGTTGTAATGATTAGTATAGTGAGAAAATTTTAAATGATACACGGTTATTGATACATTTCACTTACAGTACCATTCATAACGTACATCCAGACATCAACAATATCACAATTATATATAAAGTATGTTGTATAACACAGCTAGCAGATCACTTTCCTATAACACTATAATCTCAGCCCACAGAGTACTTGCATGACGCAAATATTCTTGTAATTGAAATGCAACAAACTGCAGTGAAAGTTCCGCTTGTTACCTACAAGACAGTGCATCTGGAGGCCTTATGCCAGCTATCTAAGGTGTGTGAAGCCTCAGAGCCCACATTATAAATTAAAAAGGAGATCTGCACATTATTCACAAAACTTACTCTTCCACTGTAGTACTATTCTCTTACCTTATTTTTGTAAAGATCCTGTAAATTAAATTTGAAGCTTTCGTAGCAAAGAAATAAAATAAAATCATCTTGATCGATCAACTGCATCAAATCTGAGTTAAAACCTACATTCCAGAGACCTGTTCTAGGTCTTGGATAGTTTCATTCTATATCACAAAACTCAACAGAGATAAAGCAAACAGACCTCTCTTTCTTGTGCTAATAAGCAGAAAGTGCCACAAGATTTAACAAAGAAACCTCAAGCACTCTGAACTCATGTTAAATAACTCAATGTTTGTTTTCCTTCTCACTCCAGTTATGGGTCACAAAATAAATGTTATGAGCCAGCATCTTTATTCAGTTGTCACACCAAGATAGATTTATTGGTAGTTAAAGAAGCATTATGTCATGGGTTGGTGGTGAAACATTCTTCACCATGGTTATCATCTAAAATGAAACAGACAAAAAGACATGATTTTTGTTTTAACTATTTAATAGTTTCTCCAGAAGTACTACCACATACATCACAATTGTGACTGCAAACCATTAGAACAAAAGGCCAGCAACCTACTGAACACATCCGGATTATAATCTTCAAGTACTGGTTTCCCTTTCACATACATGCATGAGGAGAATAACGGTATTCTTGGCAACATCCAGAAAATGTTCTTTTTTCCTTCAACACCATCAAGATCAAGTGTGTTAAGCTGGAGAACAGCAAAGTGAAATAACCTCCCATCTGTCTGGACACATTGAAGAGTGACTGGTTCTGGAAGGTCTTTCACATCCACCTGAAGAAAATAAAAATATACAGAACTTCCTCATACAGGCACATAACAGAGTCATTCTCATACACATGTGTCTGACACATGATTCAACCTCACCTTCACTTTTACTTGTCCCATATCAGCAATACCATTAAAACAAGCAGTGAACTTCTGAGGCAGCAGCAACAGAGCCATTCAGTGGTCTTAAAATTTTATGGTGAAAATCTTCAAAGAACAAGCAGCTTTCATATAGGGAAATTTCACACAGAATTTAAAGTTACAATATAGGAATCATGGAAAATTACTTAGTTATCTAATGAGCAACCACACAGCAATTCAAAAAGAAGTAAAAATCAAATCTGGTAGGAAGTATAAACTCTTTAAAAACTAAACAGAAATTAACAGTGGTATTTATTACTGATGGGACATGATACAGATCAATTCAGTAATGAGAGGGAGGAAAGTGCAGTCAAACAACACAACTTGTTTAGAAAGATGTTGTAGTCTAATAATAAAACTACATGTTTCGGCCTGTAATGGCCATCATCAGGTTTCTAAACCGATTTAGAAGAGTCTATATATCTGTGTGAGGGAGTGCTGATGACACCTTAAAGATCAATTCAGAATCTTTGCAAGTTCCCTGTACCCCTACATGCACTCAATATGAACCAGAAGCACACTACAGACACTGATTAAATACTCAATTTCTTCACACACAAAGTCAGGCCAGTAACCTGCGGAACACAGACTTTAACTTCATGTACAGTATTCTGTTTAGTAATCTGCTGTCTTGGTATTCTGAAACTATGACACTTTTTATGCTGAAGTTTATACTGCTGCACATCAGCTATTTGTGAACACTGTTTCAAACTGTTATTGATATCCAATTGTTTGCTGTGATCACACCTATATGATAGATGACAGGTTGCCTAGTCAGTATAGTAACTAGGTATGGGCTGGACAGCTGAGGAATGGTGGTTCCCTTACCAGCACAAACAAGAGATTCTTTTCTTCTCTACAGCATCCATACCAGCTATGGGGCCCAACCAGTTCCCTACTCAAAGCATGCTGAGGTTTATCCCCAACAGCAAAGTGGCCAGGATGTGTGGCTATCTTCATTTAGCACCAAGGTTAAGAATGCATGGAGCTTTATATCCACCCCTACATATGCTTTCAATGGAATGCAATGAGACATCTTTAACTTTGCCTTAACACCTATCTGATAAAGAACAGATATATCTTACCCCAAACCGCTGCTGTGCATATGCTGCAGCAACTGCAAAGGCCTTCAGAAGCGTCCTACCAAGAACTTGCTCTTCTGTGACTGGAGTTTCATATTTGTTCTTCACTTCAGTTTCATTGTAGTGAAATACAGCAGTGTGAATGTGCGGAAATCGGCTACCCTGGAGTACAGCTAAATATACAATGAAGATACATTAGTATCTCATTTGCTCAAAATCTGTGTTCATGTTAAATGTACTTCATCATTCTATCTCCAGACAATATCTATATGTCTATAATCATAAGCAGATACAAATAACATAAGAAAAAACAATTATGAGTGTGCTGTATCCAAACCCATGAGAAGAAATATAAAAGGTACATGGGCTTACATCACTTAAAGACAGTGGATGCAGTTGGCATTACTTTCTGTAAACAACACTCCTTTTTAAATCTTCTTGTCCTTTGGCAATGAACTTCTCAAAACTGACAATCTTTCCATTTCTCTTTCTACAGCTTTTTCACTTTTACTACATCTCAGGTTATTTCACTTTACATTTATTCAAAGAAAATATATGGAATGTCAAATGTTACATAAAGTGATCCTACAGCAAGAAATGGTGACAAGACAAGGTTCTGTGTGGAGTGACAAATTACAGGGGTGCTGATAAGTCTTTAGCCCGACCAGGAAGAAAACAAGCTACAGCGACAGAAGATTTTGATTTTCATATATCCTATTTTTAATCATAATTGGAGGAATATTAGTATTATTTATATACATAACAAGACTAGCATCAAATGAAATATTCTCACCATCAAACAAAATACATCAGGAAGTAGGTCAGACTTGTTCAAAATTGGCACAAGAGATTGCTGTTACAGCCAAGGGCCCAAATCTTCTGCAAATTAGCCTATCATGTACAATTTTCTACTCACACATAATTAAAACTATTGACAACAACACTTAAAACTATCAATCTGAAATATTCTGACTGCATATAATTTTGAGCTTGTTTCTTCTTTTTCCAGCAGTAAAATAAACACTATCCACTATCAAACAACATGAACATATTCTTCAGACTTGAAAGAAAGGCCATTCTGAAGGCAAAATGAAGTTCTAATGACAATGCACTTTGAAGGTGAAATGTTGGTGTCCTATCATTTTCTTAGATCATAACACCACAATTAACAAAATTTACAGCATTTTAACTACATCTGTAATAAAACAATACAAATAGCACTTGCAATGACATTACTCCACTGAATTTCAGCAGATTCATTACTAACAGCCCAGAGGTGAAGTAAGTATGGGAACAAAATTATCTCCCTCTACACTTCCTTAAAATCCATCACTACAAAATATGAGAACAGTTTACATTACTGTATAAGACAGAACACTACACCACAAAATACTGATGGTATACAGACACAATAAAAATATTCTAAAACTTACGAAAGACATGTTTCATTTGATATATGTTCTCTTTCTCTAAAGTAATGGTGTGTTTTATTGGATACAAATCTGGCAATGGAATATCTCGTGTTTTCTGCACTTCATCAGCATCCACATAGGCTGGTAGAGGCATCGCAGAATTCAGCAGGAAATCTGCTGTTAATTCCAGCTGTATAAGATCCCCATCTTTCTCCAGTGGCACAAATACAGTTTCATCCTGTAGCAATGCACGACTTGATACAGCATTCCTGCCATTTGCATACGCAAACTCACACAACTGTATGAGTTTTGAAGACAAAAGAACGCTAAAACAGAATGGAATGAAAACTCTAATCAGTTGGTAAGGGGGAAAATGTATCAAGTACAGGCAAATATAATAAATTTAACTTTTAAAATCAAACCAAAGTTATTTTTCTTAAATAACACATTTGAAAACCACCATAAAATCTTTCATCAGTTATCAAAAACCACAGTAATGAATGAAGATATCAGGACACTGATCTCTGCATCCTCACTATCACATGTAGTTGAAAACATGAATTACCACAAAGAGAAACAAGGAAACATGAAATTTAGAAGAAGAGACAAAATTCAGAAGCAACACAAGAGAACAAAGAAGTAATAACATTAAAAGATGGTTACAGAAAGGGTAAAAGTAAAACATTAAATGGTAACTTAAAAGCCAACAGACATTTCTGGTTCACACAGTCAAAGAATGGCTGATTACAGGGTTCTAGATAGAACCTTACAATACAACATGGGCATCCAAATCACAGTCAATGTTATACCTATCCATCTAAAGCACTATGTAATTTTTAAACTATATAAATAATTTAAAAATGTGGCCACAGGCCACATAACACAAGAGGCTGTTAACACGAGTAACAGTAATTCACATATATATATTGAGAAAGTTGATAATGTGACAGAAGAGGAATGCACTGGAACCAAAGATGATGTGAATCCTAACCAGTTAGTGTATACATCGAAGACTGATAAAATTACATGGAAGGAAGGTTTTGCAGTGCAAAGTGATGATCCTACTATAAAGCTAAAGAACGGCAAAAACCTCTTTAAAATATTCCATCAAAATATCAGAGGCATAAAAACAAAAGCAAATGAACTGTTAAACTCCCTCACTTCAGACTACCCTCAAATTATATGTGTAACGGAGCATCATTTGAAAGATTTTGAAATAGTTAAATTACCCATTGAACATTACAAATTAGGTTCCAAATACTGTAGACAAAACCACAAAAACGGAGGAGTATGTATATATGCCCATGAAGATCTCGAATTCTCCCCTATCTCATTGGAAAAATATTGTGTGGAGAAAGATATTGAAATTTGTGCCCTAAAAGTATCAATAGCCCCTATTCACATAATCATATTAGCTACGTACAGATCACCTTCAGGCAATTTCAACAATTTCATGACAAACCTAGACACTGTTCTGAACTTATGTTATAATAACAACACAGTACTAGTAATTTGTGGAGACATAAATATTAACTACCTGGATAACTGTATGAAAAGGCAACAATTAGATGCCTTACTTCTAACCTATAATCTAAAAGGAACTGTGACATTTCCAACGCACATAACAAATATATCCAGTACAGCCATAGACAATATATTTTTAACAAGGACTAGAAAATACACAATAGCCCCCCATACTAATGGACTTTCCGACCACGAAGCCCAGATATTAACGATAGAAAATGTTGCTCTGACAAGGCATAGGAAAAATAGTATCACTGTAAGGGACATCAATGATCAAAGCATAAGAGAATTTCAATTGCAGTTAAGCTATGAAAACTGGGAAGATATTTTTATGGAGGAGGACGCCAATGGCTCCTTTAATAAATTTCTAAATACATACTTGAGGATCTTTCATTCATGTTTCACAAAGAAACACAAAAATGTTAATATAATCCCCAAACCCTGGTTAACAGCAGGGATAAAAACCTCCTGCAAGCGGAAAAGAGAATTATATCTAATAGCAAGGGATAGCATAGGATCTGAACCCAAAATATACTATAAACATTACTGCAAAATATTAACCAAAGTACTAAAGGAAGCAAAAAAATTATATTATAAAGATATAATTGACAAGTCAAAAAACAAAATAAAGACCACATGGAATATTATACACAAAGAAACAATGAACCAACCCGATGACAGTAATATCAAATCACTAAAAATCAACAATTACATAACACAGAATCAAAAAAGTATAGCAAATGAAATTAACAATTATTTCCTAAACATAGCAAAAATTACAAACACCATAGGAAACAATGCTAATAAAGAAAACACAAATCCAATACAATATTTATTTAAACACTTTCACCAACCATTTAAAAATATACAATGGACTTATACCTCTTCAAAGGAAATAAATAAAATAATAAACTCACTGAAGAATAAGAATTCCAGTGGATATGAAGAAATTACAACAAAAATCATAAAAATAAGCAAACCTTACATAATTTCCCCCTTAATTAATATAAGTAACAAAATGCTTTCTCAAGGTGTATATCCAGAAAGACTGAAATTTGCATTAATCAAACCAATCTACAAAAGTGGAGATAAATCCTCACCATCAAATTATAGACCAATTTCCTTACTGCCTGCATTCTCTAAAATCTTCGAAAAGCTTATATATGAAAGATTATTTGACCACTTTAGTAAAAATACTATATTAAGTGAACACCAATATGGAT
>Ga0209629_10000311_pt1 | contig 25471 bp, 25 predicted proteins | sample TergutCu122P5_FD_187286 | JGI IMG/M metagenome (GOLD analysis project Ga0209629, IMG submission 187286) | Cubitermes ugandensis P5 segment gut microbial communities from Kakamega Forest, Kenya - Cu122 P5 (SPAdes) (version 2) | ecosystem: Host-associated > Arthropoda: Insects > Digestive system...
GCAGACAACGATATCTCCTTTTTTTAAACTTTCGGCAGGGACAATTTCTTCATTTCCATTTTTCAGCAGCCGCGCTTTGGTTTGCGAGCGGTTGGCTTTTAAACTTTCAGTTTGCGCTTTGCCTCTGCCTTCGGCAATGGCTTCCGAAAAGTTGGCAAACAAAACGGTAACCCACAGCCAAATGGCAATTTGAAAATTGAAAGTTGAAAATTTACCTGCAAACAATCCATAGAGGACTACAATTGTGGTTACCACCGCCCCCACAGCGACAAGAAATATAACCAAATTTTTGATTAACATATCTGGTCGCAGTTTGACGAAAGAAGTTTTGAGGGCTTCTGTTACTATCTTTTTATCTAAAAAACTTGTATTTTTCATTTACTTAGAATAATTTTTCTTTTCTAATTATTTTTATAATTCCCGATCGCATACAATGGATAAACTCGAATTTTATTATATTCCGAAAAATTTTCCAACGAAGTGCGAATGCCGTATTTTGCCTGTTTTTCATTTAAAAACAGGTACATACTTTGCATTTTTCCACTTGTGCCCGACTTTACTTCAATTGGAATAATCTGTTCATTGTTTTGTATCACATAATCAATTTCTGCTTGACTGCTTTTTGTTTCTCGTGTCCAAAAATAGAGATTTTCAGGCATATCACAAGGCGCTGATTTCAGCAATTCTAAACCAACAAACTGCTCTGCAATCGCACCTTTATTTATTACATCAAAATTATCGGAAAATAAAATATCAGACAATTGCAAGCCCAATAAACGCTGAAAAATGCCTGTATCGAGCAAAATAATTTTCTGTTTTCTGAAATTGACCTGCGCACCCAAAGGTATGCTGTTTGCCGAAGAATGAACAACAGGAATTATCAATCCGGCTTTTTCCAACAATTCGATGCTTTCCTTTATCTGTCGGTAGTTGAGTTGCTCCACTTTTGCGTAATTAAATTTACCACCTGACTGATTGACAACTGCCTCAAACGCCGTTTGAATGCGTAATTCAGGTGCTTTTTTTCCATATTTTGAAAAGTCAGATTTTAAGGAATTTATTAAATCATTAAGTGTTATTTGGCAGGCAAGAATATTACGCTTTTTTACAAATTCAGAAACAACAGCGGGCATTCCGCCAATTACCAAAAACTTTTTCAAATATTCCAAACATTTTTCGTGAAAAACAGGGAAAAGCGGTTTCTCTGGCGATGATTTACAAACTTCGTCCCACAAAAGTTCTTCGCCGCAAGCCGCCATAAATTCGTTTACAGAAAAGGGAAACATAAACATAGAACGAATACGTCCAACTCCGAAAGAGGGCAGTTTTTCCAATGCAAATTCTAACAGTGAACCCGCAGCAATAACGTGCAATTCTGGATAATCTTCGTAAAAAAAGCGCAACGCCGAAATAGCATTCGGACACGCCTGTATTTCGTCAAAAAAAAGAAGCGTTTTATTGGGAATAATCGGTTTTTGAAACTGCACGGAGAGATTGGCGCAAATTTCTTTTACATCAAAATCGCCATTAAAAAAGTGGTGTGCTTGACGGTTTTTCTCAAAATTTATTTCAAGAAAATTATCAAATTTTTCTGCCAGTTTACGCACAGAAGACGATTTTCCAACCTGCCTTGCCCCACGCAGCAAAAGCGGCTTATGATTTACTTCATTTTTCCAAAGAAGTAAATCATTGTCTATATTGCGTTTAAAGTATTCTTTCGTCATATTTCACAATCTAATTTTAATTATTTCTGCAATAAATACAAATCAAATATTATTTATTTTTGCAATAATTTCGGAGCAAAGTTACGATTTTTTTTCAAAAGTTTATAATAATATTTTGCAATTAAATATTTTACAAAAACAAAAACGAGTGCAAACAATAAAGCAAAAATATTTTCTGTAAAAGTTCTATCTTTAATAAAAAAAACATTCAACACAATCACGTCAATAATCAAAACAGCAAAAAACAGGTATGTTTTTATTTTATTTTTTACAGAAATAATATTCAAAACTGTTTGAATCAGAATATTTGCACTTAAACAAATTGACAAAATATAACTAAGAATGACCGTAATTATAAGAAATGAATTGTCGCCTGTTGAACTGTATCACATTGTGCCTCTTATAATATCTGTGATTTTACCTGTTACCCAATATAAAGTGACAAGCACAATAAATGCAGATATTGAAAACACAATACCAAACAATTCTTTTTTTAGAAATATTTTAGTTTTTTTGGTCATAATTATTTTTTTTCATAATTTTAAAACATTACCCCTTTCCCCATTAAAATATGTTCTACAATCGGTCCCAGTGATAAGGCGGGGAAGAAGGTTAATCCGCCGATTATAATGATTATCACTATTAATAATCCTACAAATAGAGGGGTGTCGGTTCTGAAAGTGCCTTGAGATATGGGAACAATTTTCTTTTTTGCCAAACTGCCGCCAAGGGCAAGCACCGGAATAATAATTCCAAAACGTCCTAAAAACATTCCCAGAGCAACCAAAACATCATAAAAAACGGTGGATGTATTTAATCCTGCAAAAGCGCTGCCGTTGTTCCCGGCGGCGGAAGAGAAAGCGTAAAGAATTTCAGAAACTCCGTGCGGACCGGGGTTGCCTACACTCGACAAGCCCGAAGGCATTATTAAAGCCAGCGCCGAAAACAGCAGAATAATTACAGACGGACACAACGCCACCACCATTGCCATTTTAATTTCAAACGCTTCAATCTTTTTACCCATATATTCCGGTGTCCGCCCCACCATCAACCCTGCAATAAAAACCGTTAAAATCACAAAAATGATGATGCCGTAAAGTCCGGAACCCGCGCCGCCGAAAATCACTTCGCCGAGCATCATATTGATCATTGCAATCATTCCCGCAAGCGGCGTCAAACTGTCGTGCATAGCGTTGACCGAACCGTTGGAAGCGGCAGTTGTAACGGTTGACCAAAAAGCGCTGCCCACTTCTCCAAAACGGGTTTCTTTGCCTTCCATAAACGAAATGCCGCTCCACGCACCCGAAGCATTAATTTCCGAATAAATAGAAATAAAGAGTCCAATTGCAAACAGTACAAACATCGCCGTAAATATCGCCCAGCCCTGTTTTTGCGCTTTTGCCATTTTTCCATACGTGTAAGTGAGTGCCGCAGGAATAAGCAATATTGCCAACATTTGCAGAAAGTTGGAAAAAGGGGTAGGATTTTCAAACGGGTGTGCGCTGTTGGTGCCGAAAAAACCGCCGCCGTTAGTGCCGAGTTGTTTGATGGCAATTTGCGAGGCAGCAGTACCTTGCGGAATAATTTGCGTATCGCCCTGCAATGTTGTGATTTCGGTGTAATGATTCAGATTTTGAACCACCCCCTGCCCAACCAACAAAACAGAAAACAGAATAGACAACGGCAAAAGAACATATAAAGTGGAACGAGTCAAATCCACCCAAAAATTACCCAAATTATCGGTCATTTTCCCAATAATTCCTCTGATTAGTGCCAAAAGCACGGCAATTCCGGTGGCAGCGCTCACAAAATTTTGAACGGTAAGTCCAATCATTTGGCTAAAATAACTGATGCCCGTTTCGCCTGCGTAGGATTGCCAATTTGTGTTGGTAACAAAACTTACGGAAGTGTTCAAAGCCGTATGCCAACTCATATTTCCAACATTTTGCGGATTGAGCGGCAACCATTTTTGAATCATTAAAATAATAAAAAGAAAAACAAGTCCTGCCAAATTAAAAAGCATCAGCGAAAGCGCATACTTCTTCCAATTCATTGTTTGACTTTCTTTTACGCTAACGATTTTGTAAATTATTTTTTCAAATCTACCCAAAACGGGCGTTAAAACATTCCGTTCACCGCTAAAAACTTTTGCCATATAGCCGCCTAAAACAGGCGTTAAGGCAACAAGCAGAAAGAAAAACAGGAAAATTTCTATGTAATTGTTGTTTTCCATAAATCTTAAAAAAAACGGCTGCAAAATTACATATTTTTGCCCAAACAATGATTTTATATTTTTTAAATTTTTTCATTCATAAAATTTTAGTAATTTTGCATTCAATTTTAAATTTACTTTTAATTGTATTTATTTTTAATTTATAACTTTTAACTTTTAGTAAATATGAGTATTTATTGGATAATTTTTATTGGTGTAGGGCTTGCAAGTTGGATTGTGCAGGCAAGTTTGCAGTCGAAATTTAAAAAATATTCGCGTATTCCGACATTAAACGGAATGACCGGGCGCGATGTTGCAGAAAAAATGCTGCGCGACAATGGCATTTACGATGTTCAAATAACGCAAACCAACGGACATCTGACCGACCATTACAATCCTGCGGACAAAACAGTTAATCTCAGTGAGTCGGTTTATGCCTCAAACAGTGTTGCGGCGGCGGCAGTTGCTGCGCACGAATGCGGACACGCTTTGCAGCACGCAAAAGCATACGCACCCCTTACCTTGCGCTCAAAACTTGTGCCGGCGGTGAGTTTTTCGTCGAAATGGGTAATGTGGATTTTGCTCGGCGGAATGTTTTTGATAAATATTTTTCCTGCGCTTATGCTGGCAGGAATCATACTTTTTGCGATGACAACGCTTTTCAGTTTTGTAACTTTGCCTGTGGAAATTGACGCAAGCCGCCGTGCGTTGGGTTGGCTCGAAGAATCAAATATTGTCGACCGCGAGACCTATCCGCAAGCCAAAGATGCCTTAAAATCAGCCGCTTACACTTATGTTGTGGCTGCGCTCGGCTCTTTGGCTACGCTGATTTATTATATTATGATTTTTATGCGCAGAAATTAAAATTTTTCCCATGTAATAATTGGAATCTTTATCGTTAATGTGTTATGAATAAATTACTAATGTCAGAAATAACCGCATTAAAACGCAAAATACTTCCAAATGATAAATTATTTTTATTTGGTTCGCAAGCGCGTGGTGATGCCCGTCCTGATTCTGATTGGGATTTGCTCGTGCTTTTGAATAAAGATAAAAAATATAAATATGATTTTGCAAAATACAGACATCCTTTTGTGGAGTTGGGTTGGAATGCTGGCAAATATTTTAGCACAAAAATTTTTACAATAGAAGAATGGGAAATGCAACAGGGGACACCTTTTTATAAAAATATTATGAAAGAAGGTATTGAAATAAAATGAAAGTAAACAAAGATGAAAGAGATGCACTGGTTTCGTATCGTTTGGAAAAAGCGATTGCGACCTTGATTGAAGCAGAAGGAAATATTGAAATGAAATATTGGCATACGGCTGCAAATCGATTGTATTATGCGTGTTATTACGCAGTATCTGCCTTATTAATTGATAACGGATTTACAGCGCAAACGCATAGCGGAGTGATACATTTGTTCGGATTGCACTTTATAAAAACAGGAAAAATTAGTAAAGAGTTAGGGAAATTTTACAGCGATATTTTTGAATTAAGACAAACAGGAGATTATAGTGACATTATTCCTATTGAAGAAAATGAAATTAAGCCAATGTTAGAACCTGTAAAATTGTTCGTTCAAACTATAAAAAAATTAATAAATAATAACGATTTACTTTAAAATTATAATTTATGAAATATTTAAAAAAATCGCTGTTTGTTTTAACAGCAAGTGTGGTGCTGGCAGGTTGTGTCAGCAGTAAAAAGTTTCAAAGTTTGGAAACTGATTACGGTCAGTTGAAGGAAAACTACAATCAACTGACAGCGGATTACCATCAAAGTCAGTTGCAGTTGGCAACCTGCAACACAAATGCAAAAAGTTTAGAGGAAAGATTGGCGGAAGCCAAAAAGAATAACGACGAGTTGCGGGCTTCTTTGGTTGATATGCAAAAATCTCTGAATAAAAGTTTGACTCAGGGGTCGCAAAGCAATCAGAATATTGCAAAACTTGTTGATGAAATCAACGCTTCCAATAGGTTTATTCAGCATTTGGTTCAGGTAAAAAATAAGTCCGACTCTTTGAATCTGGTGCTGGTAAATAATCTTACGCGCTCGCTCACGCGCGAAGAAATGAAAGATATGGACATTCAGGTGTTAAAGGGTGTTGTTTATATTTCGTTGGACGACAGAATGTTATATCAGTCAGGCAGTTACGAAATAAGCGACAAGGCGGGTGAAACTCTTTCCAAAATTGCAAAAATCATTTTGGATTACAAAGATTACAGCGTTTTGGTTGAGGGAAATACCGACACCGACCCTATTTCGCGTCCTAATATTCGTAATAATTGGGATTTGAGTGCCTTGCGCGGCTCTTCGGTTGTGCAGGCGTTGCAAAATACTTATGGGGTAAACCCAAAGCGGCTAACTGCTGCCGGACGTGGAGAGTTTAATCCGATTGCCAAAAATGACACGCCCGAAGGCAAAGCCCGAAATCGCAGAACTCAAATAATCATTACCCCAGAATTAGACCAGTTTATGGAATTGATTGAGCAGGCACCGAAAAATGCGTCTGATTCAAAATGAAAAGACATTGACAATTTTTATAAAAATAACTTAAATTATTCTATTGTTAAAAGTTTTTTTGTATTTTTGCAAAATAATTATAACATATAAAAAATATAATTAGTTGAATATAAAATAGTTAAAAATAAACACGTTAAATATTCTTGTTTCTGAAACTTCAGCAATTTCAAAGCTACAAGTAATAAGTGAGCGTTCGCTGTGCTGCGGGCTTTCTTATTTGTAGCACGGGTAGCTGAAGACCTCAGAAGCGGATATTTAAGTCCGCTTTTTTTATTGTAAAAATTCAACAACGGCACGACCGTTACTATAATATGAAACAGAAGCGCAACTGTTCCCCAAAAAATGCGTAGCGAAACCTGCAAGAATGCTTAATAATAATGCAGGAAAGAGCAGAAACTTTTAAAAACGGGCGGAAATCTTGAAAAGCCATACGAGTAAAGAAAAACTATTCAAAATCTTTAAACTAAAAAACAAAACAATAAGATTTTGAATAAAATTATAGGAGAAAAAAAATGATGAAAAAAATAAATCATAATAATTATATTTTACAAACAACGCTTATTGCATTATTTGTAGTTTCATTTACAGTATATGGATGTCATACTCGTCGTAAAGTTGTTGCAGAAATTCCAACCAGAAATATAAGTGTTTCTGTAACCCCAAATAATGCCGATATTAAAAAAGGAGGAAGTGTTGTAGGAACTGGCTACTATCAATTTTCATTGAGTAAAGGTTATTATCAAGAATTAATTTTGTCTGCACCCAATTATTTATCAAAAACGGTGCGAATAGATTATTCCGATAATCAATCTTCTTACAACTTTGCATTGGAAGAAGACCAGGCAATGTTGGCATCTGTTAGTGGTGCCGATGTTGCTAATAAAACAATGAGAATTTCCGTAAGAAAAGAAATGACGAGGGAACTGGCATTAAAAAACTTAAAGTATTACATTACAGACAATTTTGAAACATTGGAAGTAAATGATAATATGGCAGGTTGGGTTAGAACTGCTTGGACTATCACTACATTTAACTCTATGACAGTTCGTACAAGATTAGAAATTAAAGAAGTGCCAGACGATGGCAGCGGGCTTAGTTTCAAATTCTTTATTGCAAGTCAATACGCATTACCAAATTGCGGAAAAGGAACAAAAACAAATGAGGAATGTTTTCAAGAATGGGACAGAATCTTGAAAAAATATGCAAAATTATATTCTGATATGTCAAATGCTGTAAATTAATATGTATTATAAAGTTATAATTACTAAAAATTAGGAGGTTTTATAATGAAGAAAATTAAATTTTTAATGATTACATTGTCGTTTGTAACTGCACTTCTTCTATTAAGTTCTTTTAAAGTATCTACAATAACGGAATTGAAAAACGAAGAATATAATCAACAACTTTTTCTTTATACTGATGGTACGTGCGTTATTAGAACAGAAAATGGTCGTGGTACAGGAACTTATGATTTAAGAGGTGGTACTTGTTATTTTGAATGGGATAATGGAATAAAAAATCAAGGTTATTACGTTATTGAAAATAATCAGGTAAAGTCAGTCAGTGTTGAAGGAGTAACTTATTCTCGACGTATCGTGGTACAAAGGAGATAATTAATGCGAGCATTATTATAAGAAATGACAATTCACAGCAAAATCACAAAAACGGTTTTGCTGTTTTTTTGTGATATTTTTTTGTACCTTTGCAGATTATTTTTTATTATAAATAAATTTAATTTCGACAAAAAAATAATTTGAAATCTTTAAAATCTTGAAATAAAATAAATATTATGGAAAATAATTTAGTAACACTTGCGATTCGTACCTCGCGGCGTGCAGAAAAGATAAAGGAAGAATTGGAACGTAACGGCATTGCCACCGTGATTCAGAATATCAATATTGATGTTCCGGCAGTTGATGTGGGCGTTCGTATCCGCATTGCCGAAAGCGATTTGCCGCGTGCGCTGCGCATTGTCGAAGAGGTGGAAAAAGCGTGGGAAACGCAAAAAGACAGCGAGCCAAAAGAGCAAAATTTTGTGCTTATTCCGATTGATTTTGCTGATTTTGTGCAGAAAACCGTTGATTTTGGCTTTGCTTTTGCCGCATCGCTGAAGGCAAAAATTGTGCTTTTGCACGTTTATACGGTTTCGCCGTACAATATTTCCACTTTTGGCGACACGAATATTTACACTTTAAGCAATACAGAGCAGTTTCGCCGCCTGACTTCTTTGGCGCAGGCGGACAAGGAAAATTTTGAAAATCTGCTGAAAAAACGAATTGCAAAAGGCGAAATTCCTGATATTGAGTTCGCTGTGGAAATTACCGAAGGCGTTGCCGATGAGGAAATTATTGAATTTTGCAAACGCCGCCGTCCGCGCTTGGTCGTGATGGGGACGCACGGCAGAAAACTTTCAGAAGAGTTGATTGGCAGCGTTACGGGCGAAGTGCTTGATGCGAGCGTGTCGCCGGTGTTTGCCGTGCCAATTCAGTTGCCGCTCGCCAAACCCGATGATATTGAGCGAGTTACGTTTCTTACAAATTTCGACCAGAAAGATTTAATTGCCATCGATACGCTTTTGAATTTATTCCAAAATAAAAAACTTGAAATATTTTTCCTGCATATTTCTGAGAAAAAACAGCAGTGGGACGAAATTATGCTCGAAGGTATAAAATCTTATTTTTCAACACATTACAAAAATATTTTGACGCATTACCGTATTGTTAATTCTCAAAGCAATACCGCTGCGGTAAGCGATTTTTTGGCAGAAAACAAAATTGATTTGCTTGCTTTTAATGCAAAGAAACGCAATCTTTTTTCACGCATTTTTAATCCCTCTTTGGCTTACAAAATGGTTTTAAAAGCCGACACACCGCTTTTTGTAACGCATATATAGAGGTTAGCAGCAAGTTTTTTGAACACTAATACTAACTAACAGACAGATAGTGTAATTTTAAAAAATAAAGGAGAACAACAAAATGAAAAAAATTGGAATTATTATCGGTTTTGTAATTTTATCATCATCTGTATTTGGACAACAATTTCTTTGGTCAACAGTAAATGATAGTACTTCAAAATATGTTCCTTTGGAGAATGTAACAAGTGAAGTGTTAAATTTTTATGATCAATATGAATATTATTTTGACGCATCAGGTTTTAGCAAAGATGGTTTTATGGAATTTGTTAACAATTTTGGAAGTAAATCTATTGATTGGAAAAATTTCAAAAAAAAGATTGACAAGATTGACAAATTGACAGTTTTTGCATTACGGTCAAATTTTGGACGTGGTTCAGTAGTTTTTGTTATGTGTATTAGCAAAGAAAATGTCAATATGCTTGTTTTTACAAACAGTTATGAACCTGATGTATTTTAACTACTGACAGAGAAAAATTTAAAAATTGGTTTAAAACGCTATTAAATTAAAAATGAAAATTCTGAAAATAAAATCTAATTTATCATCTCGCAGCAAGAAAACTTTTGTTTCCCCAAAAGGTTATCGTAAATTTAAAGATAGTGGAATATTGGTACATCGTTGGGTTGAGGAAAACAAACTTGGTCGCAAGTTGAAACCGGGCGAAGTGGTTCATCATAGAAATGGCAATAAATTAGACAATTCGCCTAACAATTTAAAAGTTTTCAGCAGCCAAAAAGAACATATGGCAACGACGCATAGTAAGAAAAAATAAAAAACGCCCCTCTCTGGTAAAATTTTAGCATTGCGTAACTTGTGAATTAAGCAAGAAAGTAAATCAAATTATAATATGAATGATTTTTTTACATATAATCCGCTGTGGCACGAGCAAATCGGAAAGATTTATGCTCTTATTGAGCGCGTGAAAATTTCTGAAGAACAGTCGAAAGATGTATTGCAGTTGCGAAGGACAAATCGTATTCTTACAATCGGCTCCACAACTGCCATTGAGGGAAATCGGCTCACAATTCAGCAGGTTTTTGATGTGATTAACGGGAAAGTTGTTTTTGCACCACTGAAAGATATTCAAGAAGTTAAAAATTCATTTTTCGCTTACGAACAAATTTCTGCCTTAAATCCTTACAATATTGATGATTTCCTAAAAGCGCACAATTTCATTACCGAAAATCTCGTTCAAGAATCGGGACAATTTCGTACCGTTGGCGTTGCAGTTGTCAATAGCAAAAGAGAAGTGATACATTCGGGTGCTAATTTTGAGCAAGTGCCAAAATTGGTTGCCGAATTATTTGAGTGGGGCAAAACTACCGACACGCACGAATTGATAAAAAGTTCGGCAATACATTTTATGATTGAACATATTCACCCTTTCCGAGATGGAAACGGCAGAATCGGGCGGCTTTGGCAAACGCTTATTCTCACAAAATGGAACGAAATTTTTGAGTGGTTGCCGGTGGAAACGATGATTTATCACAATCAGAAAAAATATTACGAAGTCCTGTTGCAATCGCAACCAAAAGACGGAAAAATGGATTGCCGACCGTTTGTTGATTTTATGCTTAATGTAATAGAAAATACAATGTATCAATATGTTGACAGCGATGAAAATAAAAATGGTGGTGTAAATGGTGGTATAAGTGGTGGTATAAATGGTGGTTTAAATGAAACCGAAAAAGAAGTTTTTGCTTTAATAAAAGAAAATCTGCATATCAGGGCGTTTGAAATGGCACAAAAACTAATGAAACCAGTCCGCACAATCGAAAATAACATTAGGCAACTAAAAGAAAAAGGAATTATTTCTCGAATTGGCAGTAGAAAAACAGGATATTGGAAAATAAATTAAAATTAAATATGGACACTTTATTATTATCAGCGATTATTGGAATTGTAGCAGGAACGATTGACATTATTCCAATGGTCATTCAGAAATTGGACAAGCGAGCGACTATTTCCGCTTTTCTGCAATACATTTTTTGTGTCAATTATCATTGTGAATATTGACTTGCCTCACATTGTCTGGTGGTTACAGGGCGGTTTGATTTCTGTGGCGTTTGCTTTACCAGTGGTCGTTTTAGTTTCGGCACAGGACAAGAAAGCCGTACCGATTATTCTGACAATGGCTGCAATTTTGGGAACATTAATTGGCATTGCGGGACATTTTCTGAAATGAAAAACACCACATAAAAATAGAAAAATGGCACAAGTAGGAAAACTTGTGCTTAATTTTACATTTTTTAAAACATAAAATTTTCTTTAAATTGAGTGATAAAGAATACAAAAACACTGTGAGAAAAAATTTTTTTGCGGAAAAACTTGTAAAATTATTAGAATTATCATATATTTAAAATAAAACAGTAATTTTGCGTTTCAAAAAGTGTAAAAAACATTTTATGGCAAAACCATTTCAATATCAAGAGCCGTTTCCGCACGTTATGGAAGACGAGACAGAATATTATTTATTGACAAAAAACTTTGTTAGCGAAACGGAATTTGAAGGAAAAAAGATTCTCAAAATAGCACCAGAAGGGCTGACGGCAGTTGCAAAGCAGGCGTTTCACGATTGCGCTTTTCTGCTTCGTGCGACTCATCAGGCGCAGGTGGCAAAAATTCTAACCGACCCCGAAGCGTCTGAAAATGATAAATACGTGGCACTCACGATGTTACGCAATGCCGAAATTTCGGCAAAAGGGCAGTTGCCGTTTTGTCAGGATACAGGTACGGCAACAATTTACGCAAAAAAAGGTCAGCAGGTTTGGACTGGCGGCGGCGACGAGGCGGCGTTGGAAAAAGGCGTGTACGAAACATTTACCGAAGACAATTTGCGTTATTCGCAAAATGCGCCGCTCACAATGTACGACGAAGTGAATACAGGCACGAACTTGCCCGCGCAAATTGACCTTGTAGCCACAGACGGCGATGAATATAATTTTCTTTTTATTGCAAAAGGCGGCGGCTCGGCGAACAAATCATATCTTTTTCAGGAAACAAAAGCGTTGTTAAACCCTGAAAGTTTGGAAAAATTTTTAACGGAAAAAATTAAAACATTGGGTACTTCGGCTTGTCCGCCGTACCACATTGCGTTTGTCGTTGGCGGTACTTCTGCCGATATTTGTATGAAAACCGTAAAACTCGCATCTACAAAGTATTACGACGAACTTCCAACGCAGGGAAATGAACTTGGGCAGGCGTTCAGGGACTTGGAAATGGAAGAAAAAATCTTAAAAGCGGCGCAAAATTCGGGCATTGGGGCGCAGTTTGGCGGAAAATATTTTGCGCACGACATTCGCATTGTCCGCCTGCCGCGCCACGGCGCAAGTTGCTTTGTGGCAATGGCGGTTTCGTGTTCTGCCGATAGAAATATTAAGGCAAAAATCAATAAAGATGGTATCTGGATTGAAAAACTTGAAGACAATCCGTCGAAATATATTCCTGCCGAATATCGCAACGCAGGCGAAGGCGACGGCGTGAAAATCAATCTCAATCGCCCGATGAAAGAAATTTTGGCAGAATTGTCGAAATATCCTGTTTCTACACGCCTGTCGCTCAACGGCACAATCGTTGTTGGACGCGATATTGCCCACGCAAAACTCAAAGAACTTTTAGACAGCGGACAGGATTTGCCCGAATATGTTAAAAATCATCCGATTTACTATGCCGGACCCGCAAAAACGCCCGCAGGAATGCCGAGCGGCTCGTTTGGACCGACAACGGCAGGCAGAATGGACTCTTATGTTGATTTGTTCCAAAGCAAAGGCGCAAGTTTGGTTATGATTGCAAAAGGCAATCGTACTCAGCAGGTTACCGATTCCTGCAAAAAATACGGCGGATTTTATTTGGGAAGTATCGGCGGACCGGCGGCGATTCTGGCGCAGGACAGAATCAAAAAAGTGGAATGTATCGCCTACCCCGAACTTGGAATGGAAGCAATCTGGCAAATAGAAGTCGTTGATTTTCCGGCATTTATACTCGTTGACGACAAAGGAAACGATTTTTTCAAACAAATAAAACCGAATTGTTTGTGTTGAAACTAAATAGAAGCAAATTAAATTACAAAAATACACAAAATTTATATATAAAAATTTAATGTAACAAATATTTATAATTATAAAATAAATATTAAAAATTGATACAATATATTATAAAAATTTGTATCTTTGTCGCCTTAATTTTTATATAGAAAAATGGATCTTCTTGTTAACTATTTACTAAAGATTTGTTCTTTTTTTAAAAAGATAAATTGCATTTGTATATCAGTTAAAGAATACTTTTTTATAAAAGAATTCTTCATAACTACTTGTAGCAGTTTATATGAATGTAAATACCGCCGATTCTGCAATTACGGATTAATATTTCCCCGAGCAGGCATAAAGCAACGCCTCGTTATTAAGTCGAAGTAAAAAATGTCTTATTTTACTGACAGACGAGGGGCAAAATTCAGGATATTTTCTCTTTAAAAATTCTAAAAGGCAGGAGTTTTTTAATAAAAAAATATAATTATAATAATAATTTAAATAATTAAATATAAATAAAAAATATATGAAAACAATAATAAATATATTCACAATAATTGTGGCTGTGGTGATGTTCGCAGCGTGCAATAATAAAGATATTGAGAAAACAAATGATTCTTCGACTGTATTCAAAGCCGGTCCATATAAGGATATTGCTATGAACACAGCAAATCCTTTTGACAATGTAGGAAGATTGCATAATGAAATATTAGGAGAGGTTTTGAGCAATATGACAAATGACAGAACTTATGATATTTCAGAAATTTGTAATTTGACAGAACAAGCCGCCTTAAAAAATGCAGAATTAGCTCCGTTTGCTAATGGATTTAATAATAATATTGATACTGTTTTAATTGATAATGTAATGAGTGATTATAAAAATTATTTCAATAATATAATCCCGACTTTACATTTATCAACGATAGCACGTACTGAAGTACAAAAAGTATTAAATTTTATATTAGAGAATGCATACACGGAACAAGAATTTATTTATACTGATTTTCGTACCCAGATTTGCGATTACGAAAATTCAGTGATAAACACTACACTTTTAAGCGCAAACGAAAAAATGGCTATTCTATCTTTTACCTCAACAACGCGATATTCTGCTTTATTTTGGTATGAAGATAATTTCTCTATTTTCTCATCAACTAAGATGCCTAAATGGCTAGCAAAATTGCTATGTGTAGCAGCCGACGCTTTAGGTGGAGTCGCAGGTGCAAGTTCTAGTTTTGGTAATCCAATAGCAATAGTTGGATGTGGAAGTGCCTGTAGTGGTATAGCCGCTATGATTTTTGAGAATTCAAATTTTGTTCGATATGAGACGCCTCCTGTTATGTCGATAGGATATAAAACTCCTCAACTTCTCCCTTTTTCTTTGAATTAAATATGAACAAGTATAAAATTATTTAATTAAGTAAATTTTAAAAAGATGAATAGAATAATAATTTTAGTAGCACTGTTTATTTCAATAGGAGTAGCAGCACAAGAAAAGTTTCAAATCAATGCAGATATGGGAGCTTTGCTTTTTGGCAAAAATAATTTTGGGTATTCGTTGTCGGCAGCATACAATTTTAATAGCATAGGCAGTGTTGGTTTGGAAGGTATGTTTTCAAACAAAACTTCCGAATATGGATTAATCCAAAAATACACTGCTTTTGTTGATGTGTTTGCCGAAAAGAACAAAGATTTTGGCTTATCGTTTGGTGTAGGTTTTTCGTATTTACATTCTCCAAATGTTCTTAATAATTTTGGAATGGATTTTCGGTCTAGAATGTATATGTATTTGTTTTCAAATACGTATCTTACAGTTGGAATAGAAAACACAATTGCCAAACAAATAAATTGTTTGCCTCAGTTAAAGGTAGGTTTAATGTACAGATTTTAAAAAATCACTTTAATGATTCCCCTTCGCAGCAAAAACGAAGGGGAATTTTTTGTTTTGTTAGTAATGATAAAAATTGTATTTTTGCACAATAAATTTATATTTGAATTAAAAGTCAAAATTTTTGCAATTTTTATTCTAATAAAAAAATGATTGATACCTCAGGCAATGAATTTAAAGTTTTTTCGGGGACAAAAAGTCATCAGTTAGCGGCAAAGATTTGCCGCTCAATAGGTTGTCCGCTTGGGCAGTTGAATATAGAGCATTTTTCCGATGGGGAATTTGCCGTTTCGTTCGAGGAGTCCATTCGCGGACAGTTCGTCTATTTAGTGCAATCTACTTTCCCAAATTCCGATAATTTAATGGAACTTTTACTTATGGTCGATGCTGCCAAACGTGCTTCTGCCTATAAAATTATCGCTGTTGTTCCGTATTTTGGCTGGGCGCGGCAAGACCGCAAAGACAAGCCGCGCGTGTCGATTGGCGCAAAACTTATCGCCGATATGCTTAGCGTTGCAGGAATCGACCGACTGATTACAATGGATTTGCACGCCGACCAAATTCAGGGATTTTTCAACGTCCCTGTCGACCATCTTTACGCATCGACAATTTTTGCGCCTTACATTAAATCGCTGAAATTAAACGATTTGGTTGTTGCATCGCCCGATGTTGGCGGCTCAAAACGTGTCGGTTCGTATTCAAAATATCTTGGCGTCCCGATGGTTATTTGCTATAAAACACGTGAAAAAGCAAATATTATCGGCGAAATGCGTATGATTGGTGATGTTAAGGGTAAAAATGTGATTTTAATTGACGATATGGCAGACACCGCAGGGACACTTTGCTCTGCTGCCGATTTGATGCTCAAAAGCGGTGCAAAAAGCGTTAGAGCGATTGTTTCGCACGGGGTAATGTCAGGCGATGCATGCAAAAGGATTGAAAATTCGGCACTGACCGAAATTGCCTTTACCGATTCAATTCCATTCAAAAAATCGCGCTGTAAAAAAGCAAAAATTCTTTCGGTCGCCGAAATGTTTGCCGACACCATTCAACGTGTCCAAGACCACAAATCAATCAGCGAACAGTATGTGCTTTAATTGAATTTTTTTATTAATAAAAAATCATTTTATTTTTCATTTCAAAAGCATTAAAACCTTTTTTGTGTGCGGCTGTGCGGTTGAAAAAAACTTTTTCACATTTATTTCCTGCATACGAACGGTTTCCGTTTTCAAAATCAAAACGAATAACCGTACATTGATTTGTACAGCCATTACACTGTAACTCTTTACTTTTTACCAAATAATTAAGATTAAAAAAAGTTGAATTTTTATTGTAATTGTTAGTATTTTTGTTTTCTTTTATCTTCATTTTTTTTACAAACAAAGCCGCACCAAGCGCGCCCATCATTTCGGGCATATCGGTCGTGCTTACAGTTTTGTCCGAAAGCAGTTCCAAAGCGCGATACACTGCATCGTTGCGAAAAGTGCCGCCCTGAACAACAATATTTTCGCCCAAAGCATTCAAATTGCTTATTTTCAATACTTTGAAAAGGCAGTTTTTTACAACCGAATAAGCCAAACCTGCCGCAATATCGCCTATTGATGCGTTTTCGCGCAGCGACTGCTTCACTTTTGAGTTCATAAAAACCGTACAACGAGTTCCCAAATCGGCTGGGTGGGCTGCAAGACAGGCCTCGCGAGTAAAATCGGCAAGAGTAAGATTCATTGTGGCGGCAAAATTCTGCAAAAAAGACCCGCAACCCGACGAACACGCCTCGTTAAGTTCAATATTTGAAATCACGCCGTTTTGCACAAAAATCGACTTCATATCCTGCCCGCCAATATCAAGCACAAAACTTACCTCAGGCGTAACCCATTGCGCACCGCAAAGATGAGCCATTGTTTCAACAATTCCAAAATCCAGATTTAACGCCGATTTTACCAAATCTTCGCCATAACCGGTCGAACAGGAACCGATAATGTTTATCTCTATGTTTTTTTCGGCACATTCCCGTTCAAATTTTTTGAGTCCATCGACAACTTTTTTTAACGGATTACCCTGATTTACAGCATAAAAAGTAAAAACGATATTTTCGTTTTCATCTAAAATCAAAATCTTTATTGTAGTTGAACCGCTGTCAATTCCAAGAAAACAATTTAACGTTTCACTTTGTTGTAATTCTCTAAATTTCAGCGGTTTAATATTTCTTTCATTTTTCCAAGTCAAATATTCTTTCGCGCAAGAAAACAACGGTTGCAAGCAGTTTTCAAATTTTTGTTCCTGCTTTTTGTTTAAAAGTATTTGAAGTTGATTAATTTTAAAAATATTATTCTGTTGATGAGTCATTTCCTGTTTTTTTATTTTTTATTCCTGAAAATAAACTCTTTTTACGCGGCGAGAAATGCCTGTAAGAATTTCGTATGGAATTGTACCGATTTTTTGCGAAATTTCGGAAACTGTAATGTTTTCGCCAAAAATTTCTACAGTATCGCCCTCATTTACATCAATTTGCGTAACATCAACCATCGTCAAATCCATACAAATATTTCCAACGGTTTTGGCGCGTTTTCCGTTTATAAATACTTCGCCAACGCCGTTGCCGAGTCGGCGGTCGTAGCCGTCGGCATAGCCGATTGGCAAAACAGCAATTCGTGAATCGTTGGTAATCAGTTCATTACGACTATAACCAACAGTTTCGCCGGCGGAAACATTGCGAATTTGCAAAACAACAGTTTTCAAAGTGCATACATTGCTCATTTTCTGATTGTTAATTGCACTAACGCCGTAAAAACCGATTCCCAAACGCACCGCCTCAAACTGAAATTCGGGGAAACGCTCAATTCCCGCCGAATTAAGAATGTGCCGCAGAATTTTGTGTTCAAAAGCCGTCTGAATTTCGTCGGCAGCGGCAGCAAAAGTACGCACCTGCAAGCGTGTAAAATCATTAAAACGCGGTTCGTCTGCACCTGCAAGATGTGAAAAAACGGAACGAATTTTTAACTGCGACTGATTTTGTAATTTTTTTATCAAAAGCGGAATTTCCGCCGGCTCAAAACCGAGCCGATGCATACCGCTATCTATCTTAATATGAACGGGATAGTCGGTTATTCCAAGTTTTTCGGCGGCAGAAATAAAATTTTCCAAAAGACGAAAACTGTAAATTTCGGGTTCGAGCGAATTGTCGAAAATCGTTGAAAATGAGTGCTTTTCGGGATTCATTACAATAATCGGCAAAGTTATTCCTGCTTGGCGAAGTTCTGCGCCCTCATCTGCAACTGCAACCGCCAGATAATCAGCGCGATGATATTGTAAAATTCGCGCAACTTCCACAGAACCACTGCCGTAGGCAAACGCCTTGACCATACAAATTGTCTTGGTTTCGTTCTGCAATTTGCTGCGAAAATAATTAAAATTATCAACAATCGCATTCAGATTGATTTCAAAAACGGTCTCGTGCGCAACCGATTCGAGTGCGGTGGAAATATTTTCAAAATGAAAAACTCTCGAACCTTTGAGCAGGACGATTGAATTTTCAAACTTATTGATTATTAATGAATTAAGAAATTCATTTGTATTTTCAAAAAAATAACTGTCAATTTCTGAAAAACAATTCCGATGTTTTGATATTTCTTTTCCAATGCCGATAAAATGTTGTATATTTTTTATTTTCAATAATTTAGCAACATCGCCGTAAAGTTCTTCGTTACTTTGTCCGCTTTGCAAAATATCCGAAAGCACAGCCACGCGAGCAAGATTTTTGAGCGTTGCCTGACGAAGAAGAAAATCGAGCGCAATTTCCAAAGAATTAAAATCAGAATTGTACGAATCGTTGATAATCAAGCAGTTGCCAATGCCTTGCTTTACTTCCAAACGCATTGCGACGGCTTCCAATTCCAACAGTCGTTTTGCAATAATTTCAAAATTGTATTTTAAAACCAACATCACGCAAACGCATTGCAAAGCATTTTCAACCGATGCGTTATCAATAAATGGAATTTTTATTTCAAAAAAATCATTTTTATGTTTCAGTTTTATATTTGAAAAATCATTTTCATTACAAATTGAAATTATTTGTAAATTATCATTTGTTTTTTTCCCAAAAGTAAAAATTTTGCTTTGCAATTTATTTTTCTTTATACAATCTGTAATTATTTGATAATCAGAATTATAAATCAAAATTTCGGATTTTTCAAAAAGTTTGAGTTTTTCTTCACATTTTTGCTGCAAATCCTTAAATCCTTCCTGATGAGCGGCACCAATATTTGTAAAAATACCGATTGTTGGGCGGATAATTCGCTGTAAATTAGCCATTTCGCCTGTTTTGGAAATTCCCGCCTCAAAAATTCCGAGTTGCGTTTTTTCGTTAAGTCCCCAAACCGAAAGCGGCACGCCAATTTGTGAATTGTACGAGCGCGGCGAGCGTGTAATACGTAAATCGTTGTGTAACAGTTGATAAAGCCATTCCTTGACAATACTTTTTCCGTTGCTTCCTGTAATTCCAATTATTGGAATATTAAATTTATTTCGCTGGAATTCAGCAATTTGCTGCAAAGCAACCAAAGTATTTTTCACCAAAAGAAATTCTGCATTTTGCAAACTTTCAAATTCTTTATGCAATTCACTGATTACAAAGTATTTAACACCTTGCACGTACAAATCAACAACATAACGATGACCGTCGTTGCGCTCGGTTTTAATGGCAAAAAACAGCGTTTCGTTAGGAAAAGACAAATTACGACTATCGGTAAGCAACCTGCTGATTTCGTGATTGTTACCAACTTTGTTTTTATTTTTTATAATATTTGAAATTTCAAAAAGTGTCATATCAAGGATATTAAAACTGACAAAATTACGATTTTTTTTCAAATTAAGATTTTTGTAATGAAATTTATTTACTTTTGCATTAGGATTTTAATTGATAATAAGCATTTTAAACCAATTCAATGAATTTTAATTTAAAAGCAATAGAACTTTTACATTCGGAAATTCAGTTGTGGGCGACTGCACGTGAAAATTTTGAAAATTTAAAACAAGTTGAGAGAAAATCGCTTGATTTTGAGGGTTTTAGTGTTCAAGTGCATTTTAACCAGTCGCGGATTCGCTCGGCGGCAGCAAAACTTGATGCGCAGAGCCTTGCTGTCAGGCAATGTTTTCTTTGCAAAGAAAATCGTCCGATGGCGCAACAAAGTGTCGATTGCGGGAATTTTGAACTTTTGGTAAATCCTTATCCGATTTTTCCGCAGCATTTTACCATTGCCTCAAAGCAGCACCAACCGCAAAATATTGATGATTATTTTGCTGATTTTATGAATTTTACCAACGAACTTTCGGATTTTGTCGTGTTTTTCAATGCCGCCGGCTGCGGTGCCTCTGCCCCCGACCACTTGCATTTTCAGGCAGGAACAAAAAATTTTTTACCTTTAATTAAAGATTATAAAAATTTAAAACAAAAAAACGCCGAATTGATACTAAATACAAATACTTTTGAGATATTTTTATTAAAAAATTATTTAAGAAAAGTTTTTTGCATCGAAACGCACAGTTGTGAAAATGCAGAAAAGGCATTTAATTTGTTAAAAACCAATGATTTAATAGACACGAACAAAATTAATCTTGTGGCAAGTTTTGAAAACGGGAATTTTTTAATTTTCGTTTTTCCTCGTCGAACTTTCCGTCCCTGGCAGTTTTTTGCAGAAAATGAAAACGAACGGCTGCTAATCAGCCCCGGAAGTGTCGAAATGAGCGGAATATTGATTACCCCTGTCAAAGCGCATTTTGAAAAAATCACAAAAACCGATGTTGAAAGTATTTATCAGCAGGTAAGCGAATAATAAATTTTTTTTATAACTTTTATTTCCGATATTTTTCGTAGGCAACGGTTTCCAAGTCCTTGTATGCATTCAGACGCAGCAACATTTCGTCAAAATCAACTTTGTGAGCATCAAATTCAGGTCCGTCGACGCAAACAAATTTCACTTTTCCATCAACACTCACACGGCAGGCACCGCACATTCCCGTACCGTCGACCATAATAGTATTGAGTGAGGCAACGGTTGGAATTTCATATTTTTTTGTAAGCAAACTTACAAATTTCATCATTATCGCCGGACCGATCGTAACGCAAAAATCAATTTTTTCGCGCTGAATAACTTTTTCTACTCCATTTGTAACTAATCCTTTATCGCCATACGAGCCATCGTCGGTTGTTATCACAATTTCATCGGAATATTTGCGCAGTTGTTCTTCCAGGATTATCAAATTTTTGGTGCGCGCAGCCAAAACAATTATGACTTTATTTCCTGCCGCTTTGAGAGCCGCCGCTATTGGCAGCATAGGCGCAGTACCAACACCGCCACAGGCACAAATAACGCTGCCAAAATTTTCTATATGAGTGGCTTTGCCCAGCGGACCGACAACATCGTTAATAAAATCGCCGACTTCGAGTGCGCAAAGTTTTGCCGACGACACGCCAACTTGCTGAATAACAAGTGTTATCGTTCCACGTTCGATGTCCGAATCGGCTATTGTTAGCGGTATGCGTTCGCCATTTTCGTCCACGCGAACAATTACAAAATGACCGGCACGCCGCGCCTTTGCTATCATCGGTGCCTCAATTTCAAGTTTTACTACATTCTCGGAAAAATATTCCTTTGAAATAATTTTATTCATTTTTTTTACCAATAAATACGTGTGCAAAAATAGTAATTTCTTTTAATTTCTGCAAAAAAAAATCAAAAAATGAATATTTTCGATGAAAATTTTTTTTGTAATTTAGAATGATTATAAATAATGGAATATTATTATTTTTTTTAATAAAGTTTAAAAACCTTTTATTATTAGCGTTTTAAAGAAATTTGATTTTGGTTTGTCTTAATCAAACAAAGATTTGGGCAATGTGTTTATTTTCAATATTTTAAAAGTATTTTTTATTTAAAGTATTGAAAATAATAATTTTATACTAAATAATTGAAATTAAATACTTTAAAACATTTTTTAATATTCCAAATAAAAGTTCGTTTTTTTATGAATTATTTTTTTGTGAATTTTGCAAAGAAAATTTTTGGGAACAATTTAAAGAGTTTAAAAAATGAAACACAACGAACAATTACAATCAGCAAAAACCGTGCAGCACGAACAAATATGGTCAAAATGTCTGACGGTAATCAAAGATAATATAAGCGAGAGCGCATTTATTGCGTGGTTTGCGCCGATTGTTCCGCTCAAATATGAGCGAAATATTCTTGTGTTGCAGGTGCCAAGTCAGTTTTTTGTAGAATATATTGAAGAAAAATATATTGACCTGTTAAGCAGGACTTTACATCGTGTTGTGGGGTCGGGAACGAAATTGGAATACAGGGTTTTAATTGATAAATCGAGCAATAGCAGCACACAAATTCCATCGAGTATTGAACAGCCGAAATCGGAACAAAAACCGATTTTAAAAAATCCATACGAAAAGCCGGCATTGCCCGAAATTGACCCGCAACTGAACCCTTCGTACATATTTGGGAATCTGATTGAGGGCAGTAGCAATATTCTTGCGCGTTCGGCTGGAGAAAGCGTTGCGCGTGAGCCGGGAAAAACCGCATTTAATCCGCTGTTTATTTACGGTCAGTCGGGCGTTGGCAAAACACATTTGGCAAATGCTATCGGGGTGCTGTGCAAGCAGTTGTATCCGCAAAAGCGCGTTTTATATCTTTCCGCAAATACTTTTCAAATTCAATATACCGATGCTGTTCGCAATAATACAGTGAATGATTTTCTGTGTTTTTACCAAACTATTGACGTGCTTATTATTGACGACATTCAGGAATTAGAAGGAAAAACTGCTACGCAAAATACTTTTTTTCATATTTTCAATTATTTACATCAAAACCGCAAGCAACTTGTCATCACTTCCGACCGCCCGCCAATGGAAATGCGAAATCTCGAACAGCGACTTTTAACGCGGTTTAAATGGGGTTTAAATGCCGAAATGGAAAAACCGGACTTGGAATTAAGAAAAGCGATTTTGGAAAATAAAATTTACCGAGACGGACTTGTAATTCCCGCTGTGGTTGTTGATTATATTGCTGAAAATGTTGTTGATAACGTGCGCGACCTTGAAGGTGCTTTGATTTCAATACTTGCGCATTCCACTCTTACAAATAAAAATATTGACCTAAAACTTGCAGAAAAAATCGTTTCGCGCATTACAAGTTTATCCCCACGAGTAACCACTGTTGAGCAAATTCGCGACACTGTCTGCAAATTTTATGCGCTTTCGGTTGATGCCATTTCTACCAAAAGCCGTAAGCGCGAAGTTGTTCAGGCGCGGCAAATTGCGATGTATCTTAGCAAACAAATGACACAAAATTCACTTTCGGCAATCGGCTCTGTCATTGGCAAACGCGACCACGCCACAGTTTTACACGCCTGTAAAACGGTTGGCGACCAAATTCAAATTGATAAAAATTTCCGTAACGAAGTTCAGGAAATTGAAGGAATGTTAAAACGCAGATAAGTTTTTTTCAATTATGAAATCAGAAACAACATTGGGTTTGGTTGCGGGCGCAGGTATGATGCCTGTGGAAATTATCAGACATTGCAATCGAAATAATATTCCCGTTTTTGCGATAGGGTTGGAGCCATTTGCCTGTGAGGAACAACTTGCAGAAGTGCCGCATATTTTTGCCAAAATCGGTGAAGCAGGAAAAATGATTAAAGCCCTGAGAGAGAATAATGTACACAATATTGTGCTTGCAGGAGGAATTAAACGTCCATCTTTTAAAGAATTGTTGCCCGACTGGGAAGGTGTTAAAATCGCCGCTAAACTTGCTATGAAAAGTATGAGCGATGATAATCTTTTTCGCACTTTGATTGACGAAGTTGAAAAACGCGGATTTAAGATTTTGGGCATTGAAGAGGTTGTGCCGGATATGCTTTTTCAAGAAGGAATTTATGGGAAGGTAAAACCCACAAAAGATGATATGAGCGATATTGAGCGCGGTTGGACTGTTGCAAAAGCGATTGGTGCAGTCGATGTCGGGCAGGCGGTAGTTGTGCAGGAAGGGCTTGTGCTTGCAATGGAGGCAATCGAAGGAACTGATATGGTGCTTTCGAGGGCGGCTGCCTTGCGTAAGGCAGGCAAAAAACCGATTATGGTAAAAGTTCTAAAGCCAGGGCAGGACATGAGGGTCGATTTGCCGGCTATAGGGCTGCAAACGATAGATTTGTTTATTAAATATGGAATTGGCGGTATCGCAGTGGAGGCAGGAGGAATTTTACTGATAGAAAAAGATGCCGTGATAAAAAAAGCGGACGAAAACGGAATTTTTATTATCGGATTAAGAAAATAAATTTTAATGGGAATTTTTTCTCAATAAAAAAACATTGAAAATCTTTATTGTATATTGATAATCAATGTTTTGTGAAATGTCGGGATGACAAGATTTGAACTTGCGACCACACGCCCCCCAGACGCTTTTTATGTATTATAAAACATTGATAATCAGTTTTCTATGAAACTGTATTAATTTTTTGCCTACTTTTTGCTTATTTATAACATTTTTCCTTCGCCTGTTAAAAAAAACATTCAGCAGAGATACTGTACCTTATTTTGTGTACAGCCAAATTTTACAACTATTTAATTTATAACATTATGCAGTTGTAACATTTAGGTATATTTTTGCGATTTCAATTAATTTATCAGCATAATTGTAGATTTCGTCCAGCGTTGCAATTTTATACCTGACTTCCTTTTTATCTGTGTCCATAATTCCAATTGACTTATTGCTTTCATTATTAAAATAAAGTCGGCAAATGATTTTTCGGTTTGTATCGTCAAGTAGAATTGCGCAATACGATTGGGCATCGCGATAGGTTACCCTGTCGGGCGAAACGTCGTTATGCAATATTGATTTTACGATAAAAAATGCTTCGATTTCCGATTCAGTTGTAACTATTTTATTTTCGTCTTTTGGCTGTTCCTGTTGCTGTATTTCGTTTTGTACCTTATTATTTTCTTCTTCGTTTATTGCCGCCTTTAATCTATCTGAAATTAAATCATTTATATGCTGCGAAATAGAACGCCTTACAAAAGTTGTAAATTGCTCTAAAATTTTATCGGTAAATCTGCCATCATAAATTTTCTTACCAATCAGCAAAACAAAATCTTTTGACGGATTGGTAAATTCATTAGA
>Ga0209629_10000312_pt1 | contig 25465 bp, 23 predicted proteins | sample TergutCu122P5_FD_187286 | JGI IMG/M metagenome (GOLD analysis project Ga0209629, IMG submission 187286) | Cubitermes ugandensis P5 segment gut microbial communities from Kakamega Forest, Kenya - Cu122 P5 (SPAdes) (version 2) | ecosystem: Host-associated > Arthropoda: Insects > Digestive system...
TGCCTTTATGTTAAGGGCATGAGTGCGTCCGTTTGCTACCGCTTGCAGCGTAGCGGTTTGACCTGCAGGCAATGTAGCCGTAACTGCTGCTGTAGCTCCATTGTTGGCAGTGGTAAAGGTAAAGCCGGTTGGGCAACTCAAATTAGTCAGACTCCATACGGGGATTTCGCCGGTAGTTAATGAATAATTGAATGAGTAACATATAGTCTCGGGTCCCGCAATGGCATGCGTCCAAATCGTTTTTGAATATTGCTTCCCGTTCACCACCGCTGTAAGCGTTGCAAATTGGTAAGGACTACCCGGAGAAACCGTAACGGTTGCGGAATTGCCGTTGGGAGTAAGCGTGAAAAAACGGACCGTTTACTGCCCCTTCGGATATTGACCAAGAAGAAACCTGACCGCAATTTACCGTGTAGGTTGCTGAAGAACATACAAATTCGGAACCGATAATTTCAGGTTTTGCATAATAGTGCAAATCTCCTGTTAAGTACGGAGAATCAAATTTATGGTGATAGAACCGAGGGCCTCGCCCCCACTTGGAAATAAAATAATCGGGTGCAGATGTGGTGATAGCCGATACGCATGACAATTATACTTATAAGTGGCTTCCGCCTCAAAAACAATTCGGTTTCCATAATCTTTCAAAATCATGTTTTTTATACTATCTTTTTTCGTTGAAGTATTATCTGTTCCATTAAAGACCCCTACATTTACAGGAGTATTGTTTGGGGTTTTTGTAGTTGCGTCTTGATATGGGTAATTATAATAAAATTGAGCGGCAACGCTAATTGTATTCAACAGCACGAATGTCGCAATAATGTATTTTATATTTTTAATGACTTTTTATTTCTTTTCATTTAAAAATTGTTTTGCATATTCTATTATTTCATTTTCATACACATTACAAATTCCGTAACCCCAAGTACCTTCAGTCCATTCCGTGCCGAATTCGTTCAAAAAGGGAGTGTAATTACATGATTTCAGAATGGCGACTATGATGTGAAGGGGTTCTTTTGTACGAATGCTTTCACTTTTGTTTTTCACCCTTTCCAATGCCATAGCCATGAACAGAATTTTCTCTCTTTCCTTCAGCGTCTTCATGCACATATCGCTTGACAAAAGTATTTCGAAATATTCTGTTCTGTCAGTTTCCTCTTTCTGCTTGATAACGGTTAGATACTTGGATGCCAAAACGGAAACACATTCGTCTCTTTTAAACAATTCCACTGCCGCTTTGTTCATCGAAAGCCTATTGTTAAACATGGTGACACCGGGAAGCTCGGAATTATTGCAATACATACACCAAGGGCCCGCTATGCTATTTGTCGGATGTTCCAGCAGAGTCTTTAATAAACCGCAAGTACTCATAGAACCGAAAAAATCATCGGGAAGATTTTCATAGCTATCCAAATCTTCTCTTGACCAATTCTCCGGGAAAATGAAAGCATCATTAACAGAGGTGCAAGCGTTTAGGTTGAGACCTGATTTATCCAATTCTTTTAAAAAAACATCAAATTCATTGGAGGAATCCAAAGAATTATTAGAACAAGCAGTAAATACTAACTGTATAATTATAACTAAGCAAACTGACTTTTTCATTGGGTTTGATTTTTAGAGTTAATATAATTATCGGTCATTCTTACTATTTCATCTATCAACGAAAGATCGCCCAACATCCCTGTTTTGATGAATTGTTCTGTTGTTTGCCTGTTTTGAGAAGCTGTGAATTCAAGATAATTTTCCATATCCAAAATGCTTGCCATAATGCGAACGGAGGATTGAATATCAGGAAGTGATGAAAAAGTCTCGTCAATAATTTTTTCAGAAAACTTTTTTCTTGCTTCCGATAGCAATTCCAATCTTTCGTCAGACGTCAAGTTTTGAATAATACACAACTCAACAAGTTCTTCGGAGGATAATTTTTCTAAAATAGCTTTCAGTATCTGAACTGCGTCAATACGTTCTCGCTCCGTCTTTAACCGTTCCCATTCTTCTGTTCCCGGTTTCACCGGATAATCCCAGGTTGTTCTTTTTTCATCAGTTGTTTGTGCATTTAAAACACAAGCGAACAAACAAAATAATATTATTAATATTCTACTTTTCATATTCATTTTATTTTTAAAAGTTAAGTAATTGTGTTTATATATGGCTATATTTATCTCACGACTCCCGCCTTCTCTTTCAGGGAGCCTTAACTATATTAAGTCGCGTGGCATTTTGAAGAAAATTATTTTCATAAAAGTACAGCTGAAATTTTATTTTGCAAATATATAGTAATAAAAATTAAAATCCAAAGAAAATAAATAAAAAAAATATTATTTTATTCGGTATAGGACAAAAAAATTATTTAAACCGTTATAAAATGGTAAAAAAATGTCAGATATGAAAAAATATCCGGAACGGAATAGATATTGGTAGTGGCCCGATGCTTGATACTGAATCAAGGAGATACGCTTCTTTGAATCGATGCCATGCTCATACTTTCAAAATTTTATCCAATCAAACCCCGTATAAGCCTGCAACACGCGGGGAATTCGGATGCCCTCCGGAGTTTGGTTATTTTCCAGCAAAGCCGCAACAATTCGAGGTAAAGCCAAGGCGCTTCCGTTCAAGGTATGGCACAGTTGTATCTTTTTGTTTTCATCCCGATACCGACATTTCAGGCGGTTGGCTTGATAGCTTTCAAAATTGGAAACTGAACTGACTTCTAACCAACGCTGCTGAGCCGCCGAAAATACTTCAAAATCGAAAGTCAAAGCAGAAGTAAAACTCATATCGCCGCCACAGAGTCTAAGAATTCGCCAAGGCAATTCCAAACTATCAACCAACGATTGCACATAATCGACCATTTCTTGTAACGATTCATAGGAATGTTCCGGGGTATCGATCCTCACGATTTCTACTTTATCAAATTGATGTAAACGGTTTAAACCGCGAACATCCTTACCATAAGAACCGGCTTCGCGACGAAAACAAGCCGAGTAAGCGGAATTTTTAATCGGGAGGTCTTTAAGTTCCAAGATCATATCGCGGTAAATATTTGTGACCGGAACTTCTGCCGTAGGAATCAAATACAAATCATCTTCGGTTGCATGATACATTTGCCCTTCTTTATCGGGCAACTGCCCGGTTCCGTAACCGGAATCCGCATTAACCATATACGGCGGTTGGATTTCCATATATCCGGCTTTACGTGCGCTTTCTAAAAAGAAATTTATCAATGCCCGCTGCAATTGAGCGCCTTTATGCTTGTAAACCGGAAAACCGGCGCCCGTAATCTTTACGCCTGCCTCAAAATCAATTAAATCGTATTTTTTAGCTAATTCCCAATGCGGAAGAGCGCCCGGATGCAAATCCGGAATAACACCTCCCGTTTTTTCAATCACATTGTCTTCTGCAGTTTTACCTTCCGGAACGCGTTCATTGGGAAGATTGGGGATTTGACACAAAAGCTCAATTAAGCGTTTTTCAGCTTCTTTCATGTCGATTTCCAATTGCTTAATGCTTTCCTTTAATGAGGTAACTTTGGAACGGGCCGCTTCGGCAGCTTCTTTTTGACCCTCTTTCATCCATTGTCCAATGGATTTTGATAATTGGTTTACTTCGGTTAAATTTTTATCCATTACCTGTTGCGAAGTCTTTCTTTTTTGGTCGGTTGCTAACACTTCACCGATAATTGCTCCGGCATCGTAATGCTTTTTAGCCAATCTTTTGACAACATCCTCGGTATTTTCCGTAATAACTTTTAAAGTAAGCATGATATTTGAGTTATGAGTTATAAGTTATGAGTTATGAGTTTATTATAATTCATAACTCATAACTCATAACTCTTATTTGAATACATGGGCTAAATGTGCCATTTTTATTGCTGATTGGGCAAATTCTTCGCCTTTGTTTCCGTATTTTCCTCCGGAGCGGTCGTCGGCTTGTTGCAGATTGTCGGTTGTTAAAAGGCCGAATATACAGGGGATGTCCCCTTCAGCGTTTAACTGTGCAAAACCTTGGGTTACACCTGAACAAACATAATCAAAATGCGGCGTATCACCTCGAATGATACATCCTAAACCGATGGCAACATCCGGTTTGACACTTGCAACAATTCGTCGGGTGGCATAAATCAATTCAAAACTACCCGGAACATGAACCACATAAATATTTTCAACTTTGGCTCCATATCGAATCAAAGTTTTATAAACGCCTTCTTTCAGTTTTCCGGTAATAGCAGAATTCCATTCGGAAACAATAATTGCAAAACGCATTTCACTTGCATTGGGTATAGTTTCCGGATTGTAATCGAGTAGATTCTGATATCGAGTTGCCATTATTTGATTTGCAAAGCCGCGCGGTCGATGAATTTTTCTATATCACTTGCTTCTTGTGAATTAGGATATTTATTCTTGATGGTTTGATAGGCTTTTAAAGCACCGGCATAATTAAAAATACTTTCGTATGCAATCCCGGCTTTTTTCAAATAGATAGGACTTAAAGTTTCACTGTTTGCTTCGGAAGCTGCTTTATTGAAATTGTCAATCCCTTCCTCTATTTTTCCTAAATCTACATAGCAATCGCCCATTAATCCTCGGATTACAGGGCCTGTAATATTGTCGTTTACATTGTATTTTTTCAAATACTCTAAGGCTTCTTCCGGTTTATTTAAATGATAATAACAAATTCCTGCATACGCTTTTGCCAATTTAGCGGTTTTGGTAATTCCGTAATCCTCAATTATGCCCAAGAAACCGATATAATCTTTCCCGTCTCCGTTCAAAGCCATTTCCCACTGTTGACCGGCTAAATAATTTTCTCCGGGAAAAATTGCCGCTTGCGCTTCTTTTTCTTTCGGGATAAAGTAATACTGTCGAATGCCTAGAATAGCTACTACAATTAAAATAACAGTCGCTACTGCAATGATAATATGATTTTTGTATATTTCAATGAATTTTTCGGACTTTGAAAAAATTTCACCTACATTTGCCTCAACCTGCGTAGAAGCTTTTGTCGCTTTTTTTGCCATTGTTTACCAATTTAATGATTGAATTGTTTCGGAGTGCAAAAGTAAATCTTTTCTCTCTATAAATAAAATTTTTAGATATCTTTTTTTATTATCTTAAGGAAAAGACTTATATTTGCTTCGGAAATGAACTTAACCGATGAAATTCTTATTTATAGTTCAAGGAGAAGGACGCGGACATTTAACTCAAGCGATCGCTTTGCGTGAAATGCTGGCGACAAACGATCATGAAGTCGCAGCTGTTTTAGTAGGCAAAAGCAATCGTCGGGAACTTCCCGCTTTCTTTTTAGAAAATATACAATCAGAGGTTCTGCGTTTTGAAAGTCCGAATTTTCTTCCGGTTTCAAAAAATAAACAAACCAATATTTGGGCAAGTATCCTTTATAACCTTTTCAAATCAGGCACCTATTTAAAAAGCATTTTATTCATTCGAAATCGGATCAAGCATTTGGATGTGGATATCGTTGTCAATTTTTACGAATTATTAACCGGATTAACATACGTCCTATTTCCGCCGAATATTCCATACGTATGTATTGCACACCAATATATTTTTCTTCATCCCGAATTTCGCTTCCCGAAAGCCAATAAAGTTGAACTCGGATTGTTGCGCTTTTTTACTCGAATAACTTGTATAAAAGCATCTAAACTATTTGCGCTTTCAATTAAAAAGATGAACAATGTGCCGAAAAGCCAAATGGTCGTTGTCCCTCCTTTATTAAGGAAAAGCGTTTTGGATGTCCATGTGAAAGAAGGCGATTACATTCACGGTTATATGCTCAACGATACGTATGCCGATACGATTATCCGGTTTCAGGAAGAACATCCCGAAGTGTCTATTCGTTTTTTTTGGGATAGAAAAGGCGTAGAAGATCAAATAATGATTAATGATCATTTATCATTTTTTCGTTTGAATGACCGGTTATTTATCGACTATATGGCCGGTTGCAGAGCATACGCTACCACAGCGGGGTTTGAGTCGGTATGTGAAGCTATGTACATGGGAAAGCCGGTTATGATGGTACCTACACACATTGAACAAGCCTGCAATGCTTTTGAAGCTTCTTTGGTAGGCGCAGGAATTATATCCAATGATTTTGATTTTGATAAATTATTAGATTATATTCCTAATTATCAAAAAAATACCGATTTTCGCGATTGGGTGCAACAAGCGCATTGGACCATCATGAAAGAATTTCAAATCGAGAAAAAAGAACTTCTCAAGAATCGGTTGAGTTACCGATTTATTTTCAATCGCTATTAGTTATTCGAAACGCGTCAGATTCCACTTGAATCGCTTTGGGGTTATTTTCAAATAAGGTATTACTTTGATTCTATCCGGTTCGCTCAGATATTCCGGAGTTGTAAAATATTGTTGTAATTCTTTTTTATCGGGATCGTAATGTAATTGCATCAAAGAGATATCTAAGGGAATCAATGCATTTTTTACATTTTCGTCTTCCGGTTGAACGTTTTCTTTAAGATAGTCATATTTATTGGCAAGGGTTATAAATATTGAACCGGCTAATTTTTTCCAAGAAGTTGTATAAAACTCAAGATAACTGTCACAAACCGGTGCACAAACCGTTTGAATGAGACCAACTATTTTAGAATCATTAATCATCGGAAGTATAAAGAGTTCCATTGTGCTTTTTCCTATTTGGATTTGAAGATAATTGTCTGTCAAACGTAGGATCGTACAAGAATCATTCAATTGATTTTTTACGGTTGCTTTTTCTCCGGATTTGTATAAGTCGATTAAATCCAAACGATTGGAAACAGTCATCGATAAAAAAGCAGCATCGGGCAGTTTGACAAACAAGTCGCTTACTGTTTGTCCTTGAGTGACGCGAGTAATAACGCTTAATAATAAAACGATAAAAAAGAGTTTTGATTTCATAATAGAAAATTTGTAAAAATAGATGGAGGATATTCGATATTCGTCAGAAATAAAGCTTTACCGGGGACGGACATTCCGGCATTTTCCCGATTTTTAGATTCGATCACTTGCCGGAAACGGTCCAAAGACATTTTTCCTCGTCCGACTTCCAACAACGTTCCAACAATCGCACGTACCATACCGCGAAGAAAGCGATCGGCTTTAATCGTAAAAATCCATTCGGCTTCTTCTTGCGTCCATTCGGCTTGCATTATTTTACAATTATAGGTTTTCACATCCGTATGCGATTTGCTGAAACTTGAAAAATCGGTATATTCCGGAAGTATAGTCACCGCTTCGTTCATTTTCTTAAAATCCAAAGGCGAAGTAATTCGATATGAAAACGGATAGGCAAAAGGGTCTTTCTCCGTGCTAATATAATATTTGTAAGTTCTTGATAAAGCATCGAATCGAGCGTGCGCTTCCGGCAAAACCGGAAGTATTTTTTTTATGGCAATATCGGATGGTAACAAGCAATTCAATTTTTCCGTCAGGAAAGGTAAATCAACTATTTCTTCTTCCCAATCAAAATGAGCGACCATTAAACGCGCGTGAACCTCTGCATCGGTTCTTCCGGCTCCGGTGATAGACAGTGGCTTTCGTAAAAGGACTTGCAGCGCTTCCTCTATTTTTTGCTGAACGGAAATCCCATTCGGTTGGTTTTGCCAGCCGCAATAATTCGCTCCGTTGTAAGATAAGTAGATGAAATAGCGGGTCATAAGACTTAATCTTTCTCAATATTCGGCCTTTCTAATCCATAGCCCTTTTTTGCGTCTTCGCGCTTCAAAAGAAAGGCGACCAATACCGACAAAACGGCAATCACGGCAAAAATACGCATGGGAAGCGTGTAATCATATTGATTTGTTTTTATCAACTCTCCTTCAATCATTTGCATTTTTGTTTCGATAATACAGTATTTATCCAAAACCACGCCAATAAGCAGAGGGACAAGCATTAAACCTATATTTTGCACCCAAAATATAAGGGCATAAGCAGTGCCAAGTTGTTTTTCGGGAATGATTTTCGTCACAGAAGGCCACATCGCTGAAGGTACCAACGAAAAAGAAATACCCAATAAAACCGTTAAACAAGCGGCATAAATCCAATTATTAATTCCGGGAATTGAAAATAATGCGTGAACGCCCACCAACATTAACGCCCCTATAATCATAATGGTAGCGCCTTTCCCTTTTCTATCGTAAAGCGAACCGAAAAATGGGGTAAGTAACACAGTACCCAAAGGCAAAACCGAAGGAATCACCCCGGACCACTTTTCTTCAATGCCGAATTTGTTGGTCATCAAGTCAGGAGCATACTTCAAAAACGGAAATACGCAGGAATAAAACAACACGCAAAGAAGTGTCAATAACCAAAAGCCGTAGTTGCCAAAGACCACTTTTACGTCAGAGAGTTTAAATTCATCTTCAGGAGAGGCTGTTTCGACCGTTCCAAGTTCTCTGTCCATTTTCTTATCTAAAGCAATATTGTAAATCAAAAAAGCCAACATTCCGATAATCAACAATACAACTCCGAACATTACGAGATTGGGAACGTTTTTGAAATACTCGGCTAAAGGATTGGCTGTCAGATAGGCGATCCCCGTTCCGATACGCGCGATTGCCACTTGCAATCCCATTGCCAAAGCCATTTCGAAACCCTTAAACCATTTAAAAATAGTTCGTGTAACAACTACGCCTGCTACTTCTGCGCCAATCCCGTAAATACCGAAACCGACCGAAGCATACAGCACCTGACTTTTTATACCGAACAGCATACCCTCCACAGGTAAAATCTCCGATAGTGCGGCATATTTTATCAATGCTCCTGCAACCATTAAACCGGTTGCCAAGCCGCCCGTGAAGCGAATGCCTTTTTTGTCGAGCAGGATTCCACCCATAAACAGCATCAGCAAGAATACATTAAACCAACTGTAAGAACTTGTGAATATGCCGTAATCCGTACTGTTCCAGCCCTGCGTCCGTTCAAGCATTCCTTTCAGCGGCGCCATCGCATCGTAAAAGAAATAGGCAGCCATCATCGTAAACGAAACGATCATCAGGACTGTCCAGCGTACACTTTTTTTATCCCGTAAACTCATAAAAAAAATATGTTTTAATTTGCAAATATACAATGAATTCAAATAATTATTTATACTTTTGTCGCTAAGTGCAATAATTTTATGGTAATATATAATTAATTATTAAAAAAATGAAAAAAATCTTTGTTTTGATGTTTGCTGTCATCAGTATCCAACAAATGATGGCACAAAATTTGTTACTGCAAACCCTAAAAAGTGAAGCAGACCGCAATCTTACGGAGTTGAAAAAAAAGCCGATCCCGGCTTATTACATCAGCTACCGGGTGCAAGATCAGACAACTTATGGTATTACTACCGGCTTTGGTAACTTGATTACGAAAAGGGAGCCTCTTACACAACGAATTTTCAATGTTGCGGTTCGAGTAGGTAGTCCCCAATTGGACAATACCCGTGAAATAAAAGAGTCGAATGAACGCGGGTATGCTGATTACAATTCTTCCGGTTATGGAATGCTTGGATTGGAAGATAATCCCGAGTCGTGGAAAGTGACGCTTTGGCAAAAAACCGATGCCATGTATGTGGAAGCGACCAAGCGTTTTGAAAAAGTAAAAGCCAATGTTGCGGTAAAGGTTAGTTCGGAAGATAAGTCGCCGGATTTTAGCGCTGAAACTCCCGAACGCTATGTGGAGAAGCCGATCAAATTTTCCGATATTAAGTTTGACAGTAAATCCTGGGAAGAAAAAATGAAGAAATGCAGCGCTGTATTCAATGGTAACAAAGATATAGTTGATTCACAATGTTCTTTTGAAATAGAATTATTAAACAAATATTTTGTCGATACCGAAGGCTCCGAAATATATGAAAACCATTTGTGTTATCGTATATATATTAATGCTTCGACAAAAGCCGACGACGGAATGGATTTGCCTTTATATAAAAGTTTTTTTGCATACGATCCTAAAGATTTGCCTTCCGAAGATCAACTTGTTGTGGAGGCTAAACAGATGAATGAAACCTTGTCACAACTACGCAAAGCGCCGGTTGTGGACTCTTATACCGGTCCCATGCTGATGGCCGGACCGGCTGCAAGCGTATTTTTTCATGAAATTTTCGGACATCGAGTCGAAGGAGCGCGTTTGAAAATTGAAACTGATGCACAGACATTTAAGAAAAAAATGGGCGAAATGGTTTTACCCGCAGACATGTCGGTGATTTTCGACCCGCAATTAAAAAAAGCGCACGGTTTTTCCCTGAACGGTCAATATATATATGACGACGAAGGAGTAAAAGGAAAACGGGTAGAGGTTGTGAAAAACGGAAGGCTCAACTCATTCCTGATGAGCCGTTCGCCTATCCAAGGGTTCCCAAATTCTAACGGACACGGACGAGGGATGATTTACCTGAATACTGTCACACGACAATCAAATACCCTGATTGAAAGTTCCAATCCCAAATCGGAAAAAGAATTGCGGGATATGATGGTGGAACAATTAAAAAAAGAAGGTAAGGAATATGGCTATTTAATGGGTCAGGTGGGCGGAGGCTTCACTATGACCGGCCGTTATATTCCCAATGCTTTTAATGTTACTCCATATTTGGTATATCGTATTTATGCAGACGGACGTCCCGACGAAATAGTGCGCGGGGTTGACTTGGTTGGAACCCCATTGGCCATATTTTCTCAAGTTGCAGCTTGCGGAACAGACTATGATGTTTTTAACGGTTATTGCGGAGCCGAATCCGGTAGTGTCCCTGCCTCTTGCGTTTCACCAACATTATATGTAAAAATGGTGGAAACTCAAAGAAAACAGAAATCACAAAGCCAGCCTCCGATTTTAACTCGTCCATAACAGATCGAATATTGTAAAAAATGCATAAATTAAATATACAGATATGAATACAATAAGAAAATTTATTATTATATTATTCGCCGTTCTGACGGTAGGAGGGTTTAGCGTTTCAGCTCAAAGTGAGAACCCGGTCATAGATGCAATTAAAAAAGAAGTTGACAGAAATAAAACGGAACTTAAAATGGAAGGAATGAGTTCTCCCTTTTTTATTAGTTATACGATTGTGGATTTTTCCGCCTATAATCTTTCAGCTTCATTAGGTAAAATCACCGGTTATAATGAAAATCATCGAAGATTCGGTTTACCAACACTTTTAGTAGGCGACTATCATCGAAATAACTTGAACTTATCAGGAAGACCTTTCTTTTTTTCTCCTACGACAACAAGCCTTTACGATAATTCTTCAGGAATTCCCATCACTATTTGGAAAGATTTGGACAATTCGTACAAAAACGCAGTAGAGCAGTACAAAACAAAAATGGCCGTACTCCAACAACAGACACAAACCAAAGAAGAACAGGATTTACCTGATTTTGAACAAACGAAACCGGTAAACATTGTTTTACAACCCGTGCCTGTCAATTTTGATAAAACGTATTGGGAAAATTATTTACGCAAAGCATCGGAAGTCGCAAAACAATTTCCCGGAATTTTAAGTTCAAATGTAAGTTTAAACGCACGTAATGTGATGACTTATACATACAATACCGAAGGTAGTCGGTATGCAGTTCCCGTTACATTTTACCAGTTGTCGTTCACTGCAAATACGCGCGCTGATGACGGACAAGACCTGACGCAAACCATTTGGGTGGAAAACGCCACATTGAATCAAATGCCCGATGTAGAAGCGTTTAGTCAACGTTGTAAAACTGTTATGGAAAATCTGGTAAAATTAAAAAATACGCCTATCATCGACGATACCTATTGCGGGCCTGTGTTGTTTGAAGGAGGGTCAGTAGGACGTCTTTTGGAACAAACTTTCTTTGTCAACGATAAATTGGCTGCCTCTCCAAAATTAGTTCAATCAGGCGCCGCTCCTTCTTATTATATTATGAACGGTCAGATACAAAGTAATCAACAGCAGGGAGGAAATGATTTGGAATTAATGCTTAACAAAAAAGTAATCTCTCGTGATCTCTCTATTAAATCCATTACCGGACAGGAATTTTACAAAGGGCAACGACTCAATGGTTATTATCCTGTCGATGCCGAAGGAGTTGTACCGGATAAAGAACTGTTTTTGATTGAAAACGGAGTATTACGCAATATGCTAAATGGCAGAAAGCCTACTCGAAAAATCCATAATTCCAACGGACATGCCCGATTCGATATTGTATCTAATGGCGTAAAAGTAATGGCTGGAAATGCATTGATTACTTGTAATCAAACTCTTAGCAAAGAAGACTTGTATAAAAAACTGATTGAAACAGCCAAAGAAGAAGACTTGGATTATGCTTATATCGTCAGACAATACGAATATGGCATTAATTTGATGTACAAAATCTATGTAGCGGATGGTCGTGAGGAATTGGTTCGCGGAGCAACCATCACCGACGCTGCAAACCTTCGGTCGTTCAAGCGCATATTAGGCGCATCCGATAAAGAACTCATTTCAAGTTACGGAGAAACGCAAATAACCCTTGTTTACCCGGAAGCATTATTGTTTGAAGAAATGGATGTTACTCGTATTCCTAATATCGAATTTAAAAAACCATATTTTGTTCCAAAGCCGGAATGATTTGGTTAAATGAAGCTATCTGAATATGTTCGTCATTGCGAGCCCCTTGCGGCGAAGCAATCTATACTGTTAAGAGATTGCATCGGGCTCTGCCCTCGCAATGATGGAACCGATAACGCTTCCGCGACTACAAACATACTCCCTCCGACGAAGATAAAATCATTCTTCCCTGCATTCTTCTTTGCAGCCGAAAAAGCATCTGAAACCGGATGAAAAGCTTCTCCTTTCAATCCGAATTGTCCGGCTTGTTCTGCTAACAAGTTTGCATCCAATGCGCGTGGAATATTTGCCTGTGTGAAATAATAAATTGCATCTTTAGGCATTAAAGCCAATACAGCTGAAATGTCTTTGTCTTTCACCATACCGAAAACGATATGCAAGCGCTCGTATTTTTCCGATTGCAGTTGACGGACAATGTATTCGATTCCGCCAACGTTGTGTCCGACATCCAACACTGTTTTCGGATGCCGGCCGACTATCTGCCAGCGTCCCATCAAACCGGTATTTTCGATGACGTTCTTAAATCCTTTTCGGATGGCTTTGGAGAGGGTGAAAGGTGAAAGGTGAAGGGTGAAAGTATTGAGAATATCAATGGCATATAGAACGGTAGCGGTATTTTTTTCTTGTGCAAAGCCTTGTAAAGGGGAATCAATTTTTAAATTGGATATGCTCGGTGTAGTCTCCGGACTACGCCGAGCCACAGCGATTTCATCTTGCACGAATACAATTTCAGCTTTCACCTTGTAACTTTCACATTCAAAAACTTTCCTGACTTCTCCTTCCGCCTCGCCGATAACCACAGGAACGCCGGGCTTAATGATTCCCGCTTTTTCATGAGCAATTGCTGTTAAGGTATTCCCAAGCAGTTGCGTATGGTCGAAACTGATATTGGTGATAATACTTAAAACCGGAGTGATGACGTTCGTACAGTCCAAGCGACCGCCCAAGCCAACCTCGATAGCCGCTATATCTACTTTTTTTTCGGCGAAATAGGCAAAAGCCATGCCGGTAGTCAGTTCAAAAAAAGAAGGTTGGATGGATTCAAAAAACGCTTGATTCCGCTCAATGAAATCGACGACATATTCCTTGTCGATCATTTCTCCGTTGACTTTGATTCTCTCTCTGAAATCCAACAAATGGGGCGAAGTATAAAGTCCGGTTTTGTAACCCGCTTCTTGCAGAATTGAAGCCAGCAGGTGGGAAGTAGAGCCTTTGCCGTTGGTTCCACCCACATGAATGGTATTGTATTGAAGGTGCGGATGATTCAGATGCTTATCGATACGAAAAGAATTTTCCATACCCTCTTTGTAGGCGCTGCTTCCGACTTTTTGAAACATCGGAGCGAAATCGTAAAGATATTTGAGGGTTTCGTCGTAGGTCATACCATGCAAGTTAATTTCTTTTTGCTGTCATTGCGAGCGGAGCGAAGCAATCCGGTTCACAAATATTTCCGGATTGCTTCGGCTGCTTCGTTCCTCGCAACTCTCGCAATGACGAAACAATATTCTTATTTTATTAAGTAATTATTAATATTTGCCGACTTCTTTTCCTTTAAATCTCCGTTATCATCAGCATAAATAAACAGATAATCCAAGCCCGGTATTTTATCGCCGATAGCGGCAGCTTCGTCCACGTTCTTAGTCATGAAAACCGTTGCGAAAGCGTCGGCTGTCATGCAATCGGAATAAATCACCGAAGCGCTTAAAATATTGGTTTCAATCGGATAACCGGTCAAAGGATTAATGGTATGTCCGTACTTCTTTCCGTCTTTCACATAGAAATTACGATAATTTCCCGATGTTGCCAGAGATTTGTCGCATAATTGGACGACTTCCATCCGTTCATTTACCTGACTGCTTGCGTCGTCAATTGGTTTGGTTATTTCAGCTCGCCAACAAAAGCCCGAAGGATTTTTCCCTTTCGAGTGAATTTCCCCTCCTATTTCAACTATATAATCCGTAATACCCTTCGATTCAAGAAGATTGGCGATCACATCGCAGGAATATCCTTTTGCAATGGATGCCATATCGAGTTCAAGACGCGGATCGTCTTTGACGACTTTCCGACCGTCCAAGCGCACTTTTCGGTAACCGACAAATTGTTTCAGGCTGTCGATGGTTTGTTGAATATCTGTCCCCTTATCCACTTTTTGGAACCCGAATCCCCACAAATTAACAAAAGGAGCGCAAGTGATATCGTAAGTGCCTCCGGAGATTTCGGCGACTTCCATCGCTTTGTTGAAAACGGCGATAAACCAATCATCCACTTCGACCGGTAGATTGTTATTCACTTTATAGATACCGGATTCTTTATTGAAAGGATTCAGCGACAAGTTGTATTTATCGAAACAATCCCGGATTTCTTTATCCAATGCCCGATTATATTTATATTTGATATGAAAACTTGTCTTAAAAACCTCTCCGGTTGTTTGGTAATATGATGTTTCTTTTTTGCATGAAAATATACTCAGGCAAAAAACAAGAACGATAAAGAATTTTTGCTTCAACCCAAGCTTATTTTGAAAGCGATTTTCATTTAACTTCTTCATAATAATTCATATTTTCAATGCAAAGAAAATCATTTATTTTAAATGCAGCAAATGGATAAAGGATGCATTAGTAAAAAATTATCATAACATCAGCAAGAAAGAATTCAAAATAATTGCGTATCTTTGCCTCCTGTTTCAATTTCAACTTAAAATTAGATCACTATGTTTAAAAAAATTGTATTAATTGCTCTTATCACGCTCCCTTTTGCAGCATTTGCACAAGAAGGTAAAATTGCTTATTTGAATTATGGGGATGTGATCACCGCTATGCCTGAATATAAGCAGATGACAGATTCATTAAGCAAATCCCAAAGCGAGTTTCAAGCTGAATTTAAAGTTTTTACGGATGATTATACCAAGAAAATGTCCGACTATATAGCGCAACGGGATTCTTTAAATCAAAGCATCAGGCTGCGTAGAGAACAAGAACTTCAGGACCTGCAACAACGTGCGGATAATTTTCAACAATATGCCGCTCAAAAGCAAGAAGAATTGCAACAAGCATTGGTAGCTCCCATTCATGCTAAATTGCAAAAAATAATCGAAGAAGTAGGCAAGGAAAATAACTTCCTTTACATCGTCAATTCGCAGGTATTCTTTTTCGAAGCTCCTAATGCAATCAATGCAACCCCTTTGGTAAAGAAAAAATTAGGGATACAATAATTGAACGCGCCTATCGGTATTTTCGATTCCGGATACGGCGGTCTTACCATCTTGGGTAAAATACGTAAACGGTTGCCTGAATACGATTATGTCTATTTAGGCGATAACGCTCGTACCCCTTATGGGAATCGCTCGTTTGAAGTTGTTTATGAATTCACGCTTCAAGCGGTGCAGTGGCTGTTCAAACAGAATTGCTCCTTAGTTATTCTTGCTTGTAACACCGCATCGGCAAAAGCCTTACGAACCATTCAGCAAAAAGACCTTCCATCCGGTAACCCCGAGCAAAGGGTATTAGGTGTGATTCGTCCAACCATCGAAAGCATAGGGTTGATTACACAAACCCGACATGTGGGAATTATGGGTACTCCGGGTACTGTTTCTTCCGATTCCTATCCGCTTGAAATTAAAAAATTATATCCGGAACTCGTCGTTGAAAGCGAAGCTTGTCCGATGTGGGTTCCTTTGGTTGAAAATAACGAATATGATAAACCCGGAGCCGATTATTTCGTTCGACAGCATATTAACAACATCCTTGCTAAAGACTCCCTTATTGATACGATTATTTTGGCATGTACCCACTATCCTCTATTAAAAAAGAAAATTCGCTCCTTTTTGCCAAAGTCGATTAAACTCGTATCACAAGGCAAATTAGTTGCAAAAAGTTTGGAAGATTATCTTCGTCGTCATCCTGAAATGGAAACTCGCTGTTCGAAAAATGCAACCTGCCGTTTTTATACCACCGAATCGGCTCAAAAATTTGCGGAAATGGCTTCGCTCTTTTTGAAAGGAGAAAAGATCAAAGCCGAACGAATCAATTTCGAAAATGCGTAATGAAGCAACCCGAAACTTTGTCAGGGATCATCGGTTCGATGATGTTAGGAAATTAGCTTTGCGTGTACCGTCTTTCCACGATCCGAATATTGATTTTCCTTGGGCTTTGACTCAAATCGAAGGACGCCAACGTTCTGAACTAAAAATTCCATCTTGGTTTCAATCCGATGCTATTGTTTATCCCCCGCATCTTGCTTTAGAGCAGTGTTCATCGGAACCAACCGCTCGCTACAAAGCCGGAATGCTGTCCGGAACATCTTTGGTTGATTTAACCGGCGGTTTCGGAGTTGATTTTGCTTTTCTGTCCGAAAAATTCCAAGAAGCGTTTTATGTGGAGAAACAAAAAGAATTATGCGATATCGCCGCTTATAATTTTAAGATTTTAAGATTAATCGCCGCTCATGTTATTCATGCCGATGCGTTCGACTTTCTAAATCGAATGACGCCGGTGGATGCAATTTTTATCGATCCAAGCCGCCGATTAAATTCCGGAAAGAAAGTGTTTCGCATCGAAGAAGCTGAACCCGATATTATGAAAATACAAGATTTGCTCCTTAGCAAATCCTCATCCGTATTAATCAAGCTATCGCCGATGCTCGATATTTCATTATCTTTACGCCTAATCAAAAACGTTGCCGAAGTCCATGTCGTAAGTCTTGAAAACGAATGTAAAGAATTGCTGCTCTTTATAAAAAAGAATTGTATATCGGAACCTTTAATCACTTGCGTGAATTTAAGTGACAAAAGCAATCAACCTAAAATCTCTTTTCTGCAATCGCAAGAAAAAGCAAGGGAAATCAGTTATACTTCCGAAATCGGACCTTTTATTTACGAACCAAACGCTTCACTGTTAAAAGCCGGATTTTTTAAAGGCTTGACCGCATTATATCCTTTGCGAAAACTACATCGGGACAGTCATCTTTATACTTCAGACCATCTAATTCCCGATTTCCCCGGACGAGTTTTCCAAACTGAGGCTGTCGCTTCATTTAATAAGAAAGAATTGAACGGTTTTCTGCGAAAAGCGAGTAAAGCATCCCTTGCCATTCGTAATTTTCCGCTTTCGGTTAGTGAATTACGTAAAAAATTAAAAATCCGAGAGGGCGAAGGCGCCTGCATTTTTGCGACCACTCTTGCGAACGAAAAACATATTCTGCTGAGAACTAAGAAAATTGAATGAAGTCGGTTATACTAATCTCCGGATCAGCGATTCTTTTTCACCATAGATCATATCAATGACGGGTAATTCGATCAAGGTATAGGCTCCGGGCGGCTGTTTAAAACTTGCTCGTGCCGCTGCCAACATCACTTGCGCTGTTAATGCCGGGTTGTTTATCTGCATATTAAATTCCATGCGTTGGTTATGCGTTTGACCTGATACTCCTTTCCGGGTTAAATTCACTCCGTGTCCCATGTCGATAAAATCTTCCACGCAATCCACTTGCAAAATATGAGTTTCATCATGAATAAAATAATCATCGGCTTTTATGGCGGCTGCGACTTTATCAAAGTTATATCCTTCTTTTATTTCAACATAGACCATTCGTCGATGAACTCCCGTACCGGTCGGAATAGTCATCGAAAGCGCAGCTTTCACGCCTTCTACGGCTTTTACGGCTACGGTATGTCCCATGCTCATACCCGGTCCAAAATTTGTATACGTAATGCCTTTAGGAACGATAGCTTCCATCAGAGCTCGAACCATCGAGTCGCTTCCCGGATCCCATCCGGCCGAAATAATCGCTACCGCATTACCGGCTTTTGCGGTTCGATCTAATTCTCGTCGCAGTTCCACAATACTACCGTGAATGTCATAACTATCCACTGTGTGGATTCCTAACGCTAAAATTTCTTTGGCATACTTTTCTACGCTGCGCGTAGGGGTGCATAACAGGGCAACATGCACCTCGTCCAAGTCTTGAATGGAAGTAGCAATTTTCAAATGCGCTATTTCTGCCGGTTGATCCGCCGGATTCCTTCGAACGATACCGGCAACTTCAAAATCGGGGGATGCCTCGATCGCCTCCAACACCTGTTTCCCGATATTGCCGTAACCAACGATTGCAACTCGTATTTTTCTACTAATCATTTTTTTCATTATTAAGACAAATAATCCTCCATTTTCTCATCATAATAAACAAAGGTCAGCCCTCACAACAACCGGGCTGATTTTCAGCCTAAGCGATTCCTTGAAGGTAGTGTTATGTTAACTAAAATTTGGCGCATCGTCATTGCGAGGGCGATAGCCCGAAGCAATCCGGAAAAAGGCATGGATTGCTTCGCTCCGCTCGCAATGACGGCATAATAAAATTAACTTAACAGTAGTTCCTAAACTGCGCATAAATTCATGACGAGTATTTTCCATATAGGACAACTTTTGCATGCAGATTTCATGCAAGTATGATCTGCTTATTTACTGCTTATCCAAGATCCAAGCATCTTGAAAGTCCGGATAATATTTGTCTTTGATGCGATCTCTTTCGGCAGCCGCACTTGCTTTGTCGCTGAAAGTGGCTACAATCACCCGAAACATTCCTCGTTCATTTTGCGCCAACAAAGATCTAAAACCTTGATTAGCCATCCGATCTCTTAAAGATACGGCATTGGTTTTGCTAAAAAAACTTCCGATTACAACGCTGTACTGTTGAATTCCCGCTCCATCAACAACAGTCACTTTTTCTTTTTGAACAGCATCGGTCGATGAACTGTAAGTCGGCTTTGATACAGGCGTTACTTCATCCACCGTATTGTCTTTCATTTCTTTGGCTTTTGCAGCTTCATAAGCTGTTTTGTACGCGCTTTCTTTGGGCTTGCAAGAGTTAAATGATAACAAAAGTGCAAGCGCTAAACTTCCTGATAAGTAAATTTTTGATCTCATAATATAATCATTTATAAATAGTTTAATTGTATTAAAACTTCCGGAAAGACATCTTTCCGGCATCTGAATATAAAATCAGTTGTTTATTCGTTAATTTTTCAATTTTAAATGCCTTAAACAGGGTGTCTTGACCTGTTTCTGAAAAAAGTGTATCCCACCCTAAGTAATCTAACGGGCAGGAAGCGTATTCGCTTAACAATCTCAAATCAATGGCTGTATCCCCATATAACACATAATACCCATAATCCACAGACATCACATTCTTTTCTCGATAGATTTGATACTGAAATAAGCTGTTTTGAAAATTATAATAAACCGTATCCGCATCATCCTGTTGCCATTTTCCTTGTAAATCAGCCTCTATCCCCGATACGCCCACAAAAATTTTATCACAGGAGAAGAAGAATAACAGACTGCAAATTACAAAAATAAATGTTTGTTTCATCCAATATGCCGGTTATTATTTATACTATCCCTTTTGTACTCGGCAGTTCATAATTGAAAATATTTCTTCGTATAGCCATTTTAACTGCTTGAGCAAATCCTTTGAATATACTTTCAATTTTATGATGTTCATTTTGTCCTGTCGCTCGGATGTTCAAATTCATCTTAGCTGCATCGCTCAAGGATTTAAAAAAATGATAGAACATTTCGGTCGGAACATCTCCCACTCTTTCGCGATGAAATTCCACCTCCCAAACTAAGCATGAACGCCCGCCGAAATCCAAAGCAACGGCGCAAACGCAATCGTCCATCGGTAAATAAAATCCGTAACGTTCGATTCCGCGTTTATCGCCCAAAACTCGTAACAATGCTTCGCCCAATGCAATCCCGGTATCTTCTATGGTATGATGCTCGTCGACCATCAAATCGCCGGTTGCTTGGATATCTAAATTAATACAGGCATGTTTTCCGATTTGTTCCAACATGTGGTCGAAAAAATGCAAACCCGTCTTAACATTAGTTTCACCGGTTCCATCTAAATTGATCCGGACAGAAATTTCTGTTTCTCTTGTTTTACGAACAACCGTAATGCATCGTTCCTTAGCAAAAAGATATTCCGAAATCGCATCCCAATCGGTTACAGCTAAACTACAAACGGATTTGAGATCGGGTTTATTATTCAACAACTCTTTTTTATTGTACAAAATTGCTTTACAACCTAAATTCCGGGCTAATTCCACATCCGTTAAGCGATCGCCAATAACAAACGAATTCTCCAAATCATAATCGCCGTTCATATAACGGGTAAGCATCGCAGTACCCGGTTTTCGTGTAGGTAAATGATCTTCCGGCCATGAAGGATCAATGAAAACAGCATCGAAAGTTACTCCTTCATTGTTAAAAATTGTTATCATTTTATTCTGAACCGATTCGAATGCTTCCAACGGATAACCCGAATCGCCCAACCCATCTTGATTACTCACAATTACCAATTCAAAGTCTAATTTTTTACGAATTAAATACATATTTCGGATCACCGCCGGAGTAAATTCCAATTTTTCCAAATGATCAATCTGAAAAGTTTCAGAAGGTTCAACAATCAATGTTCCGTCACGATCAATGAAAAGGACTCGTTTCATTCCTCAATAATCCAAATTGTTTATTTGTATGACAAAGATAATCATTCTATTAACAGTAAAACAAGGTTTAAGTTATTTTAACATTTTAAAAGAATCAATCAACGCTCTGTTTTCTTCTTCCGTTCCTATGGTTATTCGCAGACAGTTGCCACAAAGAGAAACAGAATTTCGATTACGGACAATGACCCCGGCATCCATCAGTTTTTTATAGATACCAATGGCGTCGGTTACTTTTACCAATAAGAAATTAGCATCGGAAGGATAGACTTTTTCAACTGTCGGAAGTGTTTTCAAAGCGGTTGCCAAAGGCTCCCGTTCTTTTAATATCCGGGTTACCCATTCGGTTTTGAAGGCATTTCCTACGTTTAATTGATCCAAAATCGTTTGTTGAACCAATGTACTGAGGTTATATGGATATTTCACTTTATTGAATAAAGCAATGATTTCTTCTGTTGCAAAAGCCATTCCGCAACGCAAAGATGCCAATCCCCAAGCTTTCGAAAATGTATGTAAAATGATAAGATTCGGATATTTATCTAAGTCATTCAACCACGAAGGTTCGCTTGAAAAGTCGATATATGCCTCATCAATCACCGTAATCCCGGAAAAATTTTCTACAATTACCCGCATTTCCTCTCGATTTAGCAAATTTCCCGACGGATTATTGGGAGAACAGAGAAAAATCACCTTGGTATGTTTGTCGGAAGCGGCTGATAATAAATCTGCATTCATTTGGAAATTCTCATTCAATAAAACCTTCCGATATTCCACATTATTGATATCGGCGCAAACTTTATACATACCGTAAGTAGGTTCGATGGCGACCACATTGTCTATTGCCGGCTCGCAAAAGATACGGAATATCAGGTCTATGGCCTCGTCGCTACCGTTTCCGAGAAATATCCGTTTGGGATTTATTTTTTTTATTTGGGAAATTCGTTCTTTCAATCGTTCTTGCAAAGGGTCGGGGTAACGATTGTAACGCAAATTATAGGGGCTTTCGTTGGCGTCGAGATAAACGGAAGCCTCACCCTTGAATTCATCTCTCGCACAAGAGTATGGCTTCAAATGAAATACGTTTTTCCTAACAATGGATTCTAAATTCATAGCAATCATGATACAATAATCGGCAAAGGTACGTTTTTTATTAAAAACAAAAAAAGATTTATTACCTTTGCCTTGAAAATAACAATAAGACAGAAAATTATACAACACTATATAATATTGTTGCGCAATTATGCTTTTCTCTATCATCACCGTTACATACAATGCCTCCCGGCGGATTGAACGAACCCTTCAAAGCGTTATTTCTCAAACATACCCGGCTATTGAATACATCATTATTGATGGAAATTCTACCGATGGAACATTAGAACTCGTAAATAAATACCGGTCGTCAATTGCGCATTGTATCAGCGAACCGGACAAAGGGTTGTATGATGCAATGAATAAAGGACTGAGATTAGCTTCGGGCGATTATGTTTGGTTTATCAATGCCGGCGACAGGCTTTACTCCGAAACTACGGTACGGGAAATAGTCGATAGAATCGACGCCGGCAATCTGCCCGACATTCTGTATGGAGAAACCGGAATAATTGATCCGCAAGGCAATTCGTTGGGTATGCGACGCCTGAAAGCTCCCGAAAGTTTGTCGTGGAAGAGCTTTCGAATGGGGATGCTGGTTTGTCATCAATCGTTTATTGTCAAAAGAACCATAGCTGTTCCATACGATTTGCAATATCGGCTGACAGCTGATTTCGATTGGTGCATTCGCTGTTTGAAAAAAGCGAATACGGTATTTAATACTCGTCTCGTTCTTTCGCAATTTTTAGAAGCAGGCTTAAGCGCTGTCCACCGAAAAGATTCTTTAAAAGAACGCTATCGGATCATGTGTAAAAATTACGGAATGCTTCCGACTCAACTTCGTCACATTTGGTTCGCAATTCGTTTTTATTTCGCAAAAGGAACCAAGAAAACGGTTTCCTGAAAACCAAGTTTGAATCTATCTAAAAAAAACGTATTTTTGTCGAAAATATATTCAAAAACATGCAAAATTTTATAAAAAGAGTAAGCGGGCATCTGATTGCCATCCTTTTATTTTTGGGAATTACCGTAACTTATTTCGCGCCGGCGGTATTCGAAGGGAAAACGATTCAACAGGCTGATATGATTCATGCGACAGGAATGGGCAATAGCCAGGCAAAAAAGTATGAAAAAACGGCTAAACCCGGAGAATTCGGCGCATGGTCGGACGCTATGTTCGGAGGAATGCCATACAATGCCGTTTACGGCGATCCGGCTCCAAAATTACCGAGTTATACTTGGGTAGAACAACTTGTCAAAGGGATCGGAGTTTTTAATGCCGGAATCGTTTTTGCCGGATTAATCAGCTTTTATCTTTTAATGTGCGTCATGGGAGTGAACCGCTGGGCAGCGATTGCCGGTTCCATCGCATTTGCTTTTGCTTCGTATAATATCATCATCATTGCTGTCGGACACATTACGAAAGCTTACGTCATCGCTTTTATGCCGATCGTTCTATCCGGCATGCTTTTACTATTCAAGCGAAACTACCTTTGGGGCAGTATTTTGTTTTTGTTGGGAACCGCTTTATCCGTCAATAATTTCCATGTTCAGATTACGTATTATCTGATACTTCTTTGCTTATTTATTTATGTCGGTTATCTTGCAGGAAAAATCAAGCGAAAAGAATGGAAAGAATTAAGTAAAGCAACCGCCATAATGGCCGCTTGCGTAATCCTTGCTATCCTACCGAACGCCAGATCCTTATTTGTCCAATGGGAATTAGGGAAAACTTCGCTCAGAGGAGCCACCGAATTAACTACCGTTACCCCAAGCGGCGAAAAAATATCCTCCGGATTGGATAAAGAATACGCTTTTCAATGGAGTTACGGAAAGGGAGAATTACTGACTTTCCTTATACCGGGCGTTTACGGAAGCTCTTCAGGAGAGTCTTTGAATAATTCCCCGGAATTTGCTAAAGCGCTGCGCACAGCGGGCTACCGAGTGAATAAAGAAACTCGGTCTCCCATGTATTGGGGTGATAAAACGAGCACATCCGGCCCTGTATATTTTGGAGCCGGCATTTGCTTCTTATTTTTATTGGGAATGTTTGTGATTAAAAGCCGGATGAAATGGTGGCTTTTTGCAGGCGCCGTTTTTCTTACGCTACTCGCCTTAGGAAGAAATTTAGACTGGTTTAACACGTTTTTATTTCACTATTTACCCTTTTATAACAAGTTCAGAACCGTTGAAATGGCTTTAGTGATTCCGGGTTTGGTGTTTCCAATCATTGCTTTTTGGGGATTAAAAAACATACTCGAAGAGAAACCGGATGCTAAACTATTAAAAAAAGGATTCATTTGGTCGCTCTCCATCACCGGCGGAATTTGTTTGATTATTTGGTGGTTTCCGGGTCTTTTCTTCAACTTCCAATCAGAATATGATACAATGTTGCAATACGATAAACAACCATGGTATGATGCATTGCTGCAAGATCGCACGCATTTAGCTTCTTCAGACGCTTTTCGTTCATTGGTATTCATTGTGCTAACCGCAGCTTTGGTTTTCATATTTATGAAGTCAAAAAATAAGAAACAAAGCGCTTTGTTATTGGGAATCGGAGTTATTGTCCTCACTTTAGCCGACCTGTGGACGATTGACAAACGCTATTTAAACGATAATAACTTTAAAAAACAAACCTTGGAAGAGACTTATCAAGAATCGGCAGCCGACAAAGAAATACTGACAGATAAGGATTTATCTTATAGGGTTCTAACGCTTAATAATCCTTTTCAAGAAACAACCGTTTCGTTTTTTCATCATTCCATTGGAGGCTATTATGCCGCTAAATTAAGACGATACCAAGAATTGATCGATCATCGGTTAATAAAAGAAATGGAAATAATTACCCGTCAAACATCAATAGAGGGCGTTCAACAAGCGCTCGGCTCTGCTCCTTCTTTAAACATGTTAAATACGCGTTACATTATTTATGATCCGAAACAACCTCCCATTGTTAATCCACACGCTTTTGGGAATGTTTGGTTTGTTCCCGAAGTGAAAATAGTGGAAAATGCAGATGCTGAAATTGCAGCATTAGATTCCATTAATCCTTTGCAAATTGCGGTAGTGGACAAACGTTTTGCCGATGATATAAAAAACTTTACTCCCATGCAACCGCTTGATTCCACTGCAAGTATCTTTTTAACCGGTTATCGACCGAATCATTTGATTTACACTTCTAAAACCAATTCTCAACAATTGGCTGTTTTTTCGGAAATCTATTATCAACCCGGATGGGAAGCAACAATCGATGGCCGGCCGGCCCCACATTTCAGGGCAAATTGGACTTTACGGGCGATG
>Ga0209629_10000313_pt1 | contig 25415 bp, 22 predicted proteins | sample TergutCu122P5_FD_187286 | JGI IMG/M metagenome (GOLD analysis project Ga0209629, IMG submission 187286) | Cubitermes ugandensis P5 segment gut microbial communities from Kakamega Forest, Kenya - Cu122 P5 (SPAdes) (version 2) | ecosystem: Host-associated > Arthropoda: Insects > Digestive system...
TCCGGGTCGGCTCGAAACGCTCAAAATCGCCGGCTTGGGTGAGTGTGCTTGAGGTTGTTTTTGTTCAGGGGTTCCTTAAACTTCTCCCCCACCGCACCTCTCCCAAAAATTGTTTTCATCCAGCATCTCGTCACGACAGAGGCATGACTCCACCAGAGTGTGCCGAGCATGTCAAGAGCAAATCCATGGCAATGTAGGAGGCAAGTAATCTGTCCTGACTTGTAGCATCGTCATACGTCGAGCTTTTTTGAACCCGCCGCTGCTCAGAAATCGGCGGCCGCCTGCCAGACGATATGGGCTTTTGGCCCGCTGCGCCCGGTGCGTTCGAGCATCTCGATGAATGGCCAGGCGCGCTGGCCGAGGGTGATGACCGGCTCTTTGCCGGCCCCTTTTTCCTCTTCTTCCTCATCCTTGCCGCCACCTTCCTCCGCCGCCGCCCGCGCTACCGCCTGGCGCAGCGCGGCAGCGGCGGAAGCCATCTCGCCTTGCGTAAACGCGCCGCGGGCGGTCGTTTCCTTGCCCAGCGCCTGGAGGATGGTGCGCGCCGTCTCGGCGAACATCAGCAGTTCCCCGGTTTCGCTGGAAGTGAATGTCACGATCATGAACTCTCTCCTGGTGAAGTTCGATCGGTTGTCACAACCCCCGCCCTTCATGCAGAATGGAAGGAACCGCAGAGAGGAGCAACCATGGACGACCATCTTAGCGCCAAACCCGCCGCCAGTTATCAGGACGAGAACGAGCGTCTGGCGCTGGAGGAGTGTGTCAAGCGCCAGCGCATCGACCAGCGCGTGTCGGTGCTGGTTTTTCCAGCGGGGCGCTGCGAACTGGCCATTCAGTTCGCCCGCCTCGGCGCCAGCGTCTTTGTCGGCGACCAGCCGGGCCGTCAGCTCGAAGTGGAGAACCGGGCGCTGGCCGACGGCATGCAGGACAACATCCGCTTTTTCCCCTGCGCATTGAACGACTTACCGGCCGATCTGCCCGGCGATCCGCATGACATCATCTTTCTCCGCCGGGGTCTATCGCAACTGCCTTACCATCAAGGGTGCGCCGCCATCCGCCAGTTGCTGCGGCACCTGCGGATTGGCGGCAAGCTGTATCTCTCCCTCCTCGGCTTGCATTCCGAACTGAGCGACGGCTATTCCGGCCGGGATCGGCCCATCGGCGAGCGCTTCGCCCATCTGTCGCCGGCGCTCGCCGCCAGGTACGAGATCGACGAACCGGTCTGCCTGTACTCCGAGCGCGACCTGTTCATGCTGCTGCTCGAAGCCGGCGTCAGCGTGCTGCGCACGCTGACCACCACCTACGGCAACGTCATGGGCGTCGGCGTTCGGGTTTAAGGCGCTTGGCGACAGTCTCCCTGTTCATCGGCGGTATCCGGCCGCTGCCCGAATCCGGCCGCCCGACCGGCATTTACAAGCACGCGGTCAGCGAACGGCTGCTGCTCGGCCTGGAGGGCTTCAGCGGCGACCAGCAAGCCGACCGGCGCGCGCATGGCGGCCCGGAGAAGGCCGTGCATCTTTATCCGGCCAGCCATTACGCCCGCCTGGCCGAGCGTTTTCCCGAAGCCGCCGGGCAATTGCTCCCCGGCGCGATGGGCGAAAATCTTTCGAGCGCTGAACTCGACGAAAGCAGGGTGCGAGTCGGCGACATCTGGCGCCTCGGCGCGGCCCGGCTGCAAATCTGCCAGCCGCGCACGCCGTGCTGGAAGATCGACGAACGCTTCGGCTGCGACGGCATGGCCGCTTTCATCGGCGAACAGCGCCTGAGCGGCTGGTACTGGCGGGTGCTGACGCCGGGCGAAGTCATGCCGGGCGACGAATTGCTGCTGGAACAAGCGGCCAGCGCCAACCCGACTCTGGCCGACGCCATGACGTTGTGGGCGCAGCATCGCCCCGACCCCGATGCTCTGGCGCGGCTGGCGGCCAGTGCGGGCATCGCCGCCCATTGGCGCAACAAGATCGAGCAACGCCTGCTCTGGCTGCGGCGCGAAGCCGCTGCTTCACTCTCCACTTCGCCGCCACCCGCGTTCCACGTGAAACCGGAGTCCGTTTGAATCCCGACTTGCGCCGCCTGCTTGTGAGGCTGTTCCTGCCTTTTGCCGCCGGTTATTTTCTGTCCTACCTGTACCGCACGGTCAATGCCGTGCTCGGGCCGGTCATCGCCCATGAATTGCACCTGCCCGACCATGCGCTCGGTCTGTTGACCAGTGCTTATTTTCTCGCTTTTGGCGCGGCCCAGTTGCCGCTCGGCATGCTGCTCGACCGCTTCGGGCCGCGCCGGGTCGAGGCCGTGCTGCTGTTGATCGCCGCCGCCGGGGCCGGCATGTTCGCGCTGGCCGAGACGCTGATCGGACTGACCGGCGGCCGCGCCTTGATCGGCCTCGGCGTCGCCGCCTGCCTGATGGCGTCGTTCAAGGCGTTCAGCCAGTGGTTTCAACCCGAGCGGCAAGCCTCGCTGACCGGCTGGATCATGGCCGCCGGCGGCCTCGGCGCGCTGACCGCCGCCAAGCCGCTGGAACTTGCACTGGGTCTCGTCGGCTGGCGCGACATCATGCTGGCCCTGGCCGCCGTGACCGTCGTTGTTTCTTTCGCGCTCTGGCGCTTCGCGCCGGAAAAACCGCAGGCCGGCGGGGGCGACGGACTGCGCCGGCAACTGGCCGGCGTGCGTCATATTTTTTCCAGCCGCCATTTCTGGATCTATGGCCCGGCGGGTTTCTGGATCGTGGGCGGCTTCATGGCCGTGCAAGGCTTGTGGGCCTCGCGCTGGATGAACGTCATGGAAGGTCTCGACGCGCCCGCGGTCGCCGCCCGCCTGACCGGGATGGGCATCTGCATGCTCGGCGGTTTTCTCTTCATGGGCTTTTTCGCCACCGCGCTGGTGCGTCGCGGCGTGTCGCTGGACACGGTGTATCGCCGGGCGATGATCGTCGCCTGCATCGCCTTCGCCCTGATCTGCGTCTTCCCCCGCAGCGCTGGCGCCTGGCTGTGGCCGGCGCTCGGCGCTTGCTTCTCGCTGTCCAACATCGGCTATTCGCTGGTCGCCCGGGCCTTTCCTCCTGCCCTCTCGGGGCGCGCCAATACGGCTCTCAACCTGCTTGTTTTCACTGGCGCCTTCGGCCTGCAATGGGGGCTTGGCGTCCTCATCGACGCCCTGCGCGGCAATGGCTGGGACATCACCGCGGCTTACCGCATCGCTTTCTTCAGTCTGGCCGGCGGTCAGTTGCTGGCCTTGGTCTGGCTGCTCAAAACTCCAGCGGATCAACCTCAAGATGCCAGCGCAGCCGCGCCGGCGCCTTGAGGCTCTCGATGGCTTCCCGCCAGTGCGGCAGAAAAGCCTGCAAGGCCGGACGCGAGGCTGATTCGGCGAGCAACTGGCCGCGTTCGAGGTTGGCGAGGCGTGCCATGCGCATCGGCACCGGGTCGTAGAGCAGCACCTCGCCATGCGCCGCCACCGGCGGCAGCGCCGCGGCGGCTTTCAGGAAGGCGATGGCGTCGGCCATTTGCGGCGCTTCGGCGCGCAGCATGGCCTGGAAGGCATAGGGCGGAAAGCCAGCCTGTTCGCGCTCCTGCAACTGACCGGCGGCGAAACCGGCGTAGTCGTGGGCGGCCAGCGCGGCGAACAGGGGGTGCTCGGGGTATTGCGTCTGGATGACTACCTCGCCCTTCAATTCCGCCCGCCCGGCTCGCCCGGCGACCTGCATCAACTGGGCGAACAGGCGCTCCGGCGCCCGCCAGTCGGCGGCATGCAGCGCGGCATCGGCGCCGAGCACGCCAACCAGCGTCAGTTTGGGAAAGTCGTGGCCTTTGGCCAGCATCTGCGTACCGACCAGAATCTCGGCCTCGCCACCGTGGATGCGCTCGAGCATCGCCTCCCACTGCTTGCGGCTTTTCACCGAATCACGGTCGACACGCAGGATGCGCGCTGCCGGGAACTCGCCCTGCAAGCATTCCTCGAGGCGCTGGGTGCCGCGCCCATAGGGGTGGATGTCCTGATTGCCGCAGGTCGGGCAGGCGGGTGGTACGCGCTGCTCATGACCGCAATGGTGACAGCGCAGCCGCTGGTCGGCGCGGTGCAGCACCAGATTGGCGGCGCAGCGGCGGCAGTGCGAAACCCAGCCGCAGGCCGGGCAAGCCAGTACCGGCGCGTACCCCCGGCGATTGAGAAAAACGAGGCTCTGCTCGCCACGCTTGAGGCGCTCGTCGATGGCCGCCAGCAGCGGCGCGGCGATGCCCTCCTGCAAGGGGAGCCGCCGGGTGTCGAGAATGCGGATGGAGGGCAGCGTGGCCTGGGCGTTGGCCCGCTCGCGCAGCGTCAGCCGCCGGTAGCGGCCACTGTCGGCATTGGCCCAGGTTTCCAGCGCTGGCGTCGCCGAACCGAGCACGACCGGCGCGCCGGCCTGATGGGCGCGCACCACGGCCAGATCACGCGCCGAGTAGCGCATGCCATCCTGCTGTTTGAAGGAAGGGTCGTGTTCTTCATCAACGACGATCAGGCCGAGCCGGGGCAGCGGCGTAAAGATGGCGAGACGGGTGCCGAGCACGATGTCGGCCTCGCCCAAAAAGGCCGCCCGCCAGTTGCGCTCGCGCGCCGCCTCGGCCAGCTCGCTGTGCAGCGCGACCACGCTGCGTTGCGGAAAGCGGGCGCGCACCCGCTCCTCCAGTTGCGGCGTCAGATTGATTTCCGGCACCAGCAGCAGCGCCTGACGGCCGGCGGCCAATGCCCGCTCGACCAGGCGCAGATAGACCTCGGTCTTGCCGCTGCCGGTAACGCCGTGCAGCAAATAGGCGGCGAAACCCGAATCCAGCGCCACCGCCGCCACCGCTGCCGCCTGCTCGGCGGTCAGATCCGGCAAGACCGGCGACGCGCCGGGCGATGGCGGAGGAATTGACCGGCGCTTGGGCGGATCGCGGCGTTTCAACCCGCTCGGTAATGCCTGTAGCACCACTTCACCCAACGGAGCTTGATAGTAAGCGCTGGCAAACGAGCACAGGGCGAAGAAATCCGGCGGTAGCGGCGGCAAGTCGCGCAGCACCTCGCCCGCCGCTTTCAGTTGTTCCGGCGGCCACTCGCTGCTGGCCGCGACATCAACGATGACGCCGACCCGCTCGCTGCGCCCGAACGGCACCCGAACCCGCAGGCCGATGTCGTCGCGGCTCGCCGCCTCCGGCGCGGCGTAGTCGAACAGGCGATAGAGCGGCAGATCGAGGGCGATGCGGAAAACGGGCATGGCGAGGCGAATGAATCCCAAGCTCGGATGCAACCGGCCATCATGAACCGGCGCTGAATTTGTCCACAATTTCTGTGGATAACTTTGTGGATTACAGACCCGATCAACGCGGGATTGCGGGTTACAGCCCAATTCCCTGCTTTGCCGAAATATTGGGCAAGAAAATTATTTCTTTTATTTTCAACGAATTAACAAAATCAAAAACTGTCAAGCCCATTTCGCAAGATCGTCGTCGATTCAGAATTTTTCGGTGTGCATAAGTCCCGTCTTATCCCGACCGCGCAGCTTGGTTATTGACGCAACCGGCGGCTATGGCCATGCACGGTTTCGATCAGCGCGGTGACGCTTTCCGGCGGCGTGAATTGCGAAATGCCGTGGCCGAGATTGAAAACGTGGCCGGTGTTGCCGGGGCCGAAGCTGTCGAGCACTTTTTTCGCTTCGGCGGCGACGATTTCCGGCGCGGCGAACAGCACGTTGGGGTCGAGGTTGCCCTGGAGCGCCACCTGGTCGCCGATACGGCGGCGGGCCTCGCCAATATCCACCGTCCAGTCCAGGCCGACCGCATCGCAGCCGCTGGCGGCGATGCTCTCCAGCCACAGGCCGCCGTTCTTGGTGAACACGATGCACGGAATGCGCTGGCCGTCCTTCTCTTTCTTCAAACCGGCGATGATGCGCCGCATGTAGGCCAGCGAGAATTCCTGGTAGGCGGCGTGCGACAACGAGCCGCCCCAGGTATCGAAAATCATCGCCGCCTGGGCGCCGGAATCGATCTGGGCGTTCAGGTAGCGGGTCACTGCGTCGGCGGTCACTGACAGAATGCGGTGCAGCAGGTCGGGCCGGCTGTAGAGCATGCCCTTGATGTGGCGAAAATCGCTGGAACCCTGCCCCTCGACCATGTAACAGGCGAGCGTGTAAGGACTGCCGGAAAAGCCGATCAGCGGCACCGAGTTGTTCAGCGCGCGGCGGATTTCGGCCACGGCGTCCATCACGTAGCCGAGATGCTCGTAAGGATCGGGCGCGGAGAGGGTGTTGATCGCCCATTCTTCGCGCAGCGGGCGCTCGAAGCGCGGCCCCTCGCCTTCGGCGAAATACAGGCCGAGGCCCATGGCATCCGGCACCGTCAGGATGTCCGAGAACAGGATGGCGGCGTCGAGGTCGTAGCGCGCCAGCGGTTGCAGCGTGACCTCGCAGGCCAGGGAAGGCGATTTGCACAAATTCAGGAAATTGCCGGCGCGCTTCCTCGTTTCGCAATACTCCGGCAGATAGCGGCCGGCCTGGCGCATCAGCCACAGCGGCGTGTACTCGGTCGGCTCCTTGAGCAGGGCGCGCAGAAAGGTGTCATTCAGGGGTCGGCTCACGTCAGGCTCCGGCGAAAAATCGGCAAGGCGGGATTATAGCGACTCGCCAAAATTCCGCCGGGGAGGTCATTACTGCCGACCGGGGTAAAATCGCGGCGATGAATCCCCCGCGCTACGTCCACCTCCGCCTGCATTCCGAATATTCCGTGACCGACGGCATCGTCCGCCTCGGCGATGCCGTCAAGCGCGCCGCCAGCGATGGCATGCCGGCCCTGGCGCTGACCGACATGGCCAATCTGTTCGGCCTCGTCAAGTTCTACACCGCAGCGCGCGGCAAGGGCGTCAAGCCGATTGCCGGGGCCGATGTCTGGATCGCCAACCCGGAAGCGCCGGAAGATGCCCACCGGCTGCTGCTGCTGGTGCGCAACCGGCGCGGCTACCAGCAGTTGTGCGAATTGCTGACGCGGGCCTACCTGGCCGAGGGGCGGCGCGAGCGGGCCGAGATTCGCCGCGAATGGTTTGCCGAGATTGGCGGCGACGGCCTGATCGCGCTCTCCGGCGCGCATCTCGGTGATGTCGGCGAGGCGCTGCTGAATGGCAATTTCGCTTTGGCCGGTGAGCGTGCGCGCGCCTGGGAAGCGATTTTCCCCGGCGCTTTTTATCTGGAAATCCAGCGTTACGGCCAGCCGCAGCAGGAAACCATCGTCCAGCGCACGGCCGATCTGGCCGGCGAATTGGGCCTGCCGCTGGTCGCCACGCAGCCGATCCAGTTCATGCAGCAGGACGACTTTCGCGCGCACGAGGCGCGCGTCTGCATCGCCGAAGGTTACGTGCTGGGCGACCACCGGCGGCCGAAAATTTATACCGAGGAGCAGTATTTCAAGAGCCAGGATGAGATGGCCGAGTTGTTCGCCGACCTGCCGGAAGCCTTGGAAAACACGCTGGAAATCGCCCGCCGCTGCAATATCGAATTGACGCTGGGCAAGAATTTTCTGCCCGATTTCCCGATTCCGCCGGGCCTGACCATCGCTGAGTTTTTGGTCGCCGAGGCCAAAAAAGGCCTGGAGGTTCGCCTCGCCGAACTTTATCCCGACCCGGAGGAACGCGCCCGCCGCCGTCCCGAGTACGACGAACGGCTGGCCTTCGAGTGCGACACCATCGTCCAGATGGGCTTTCCCGGCTACTTCCTGATCGTTGCCGATTTCATCAACTGGGGCAAGCACAACGGCGTGCCGGTCGGCCCTGGCCGCGGTTCCGGCGCGGGTTCCTTGGTCGCCTATTCGCTGCGCATCACCGACCTCGATCCGCTGGCTTACGCGCTGCTGTTCGAGCGTTTTCTGAACCCCGAACGGGTGTCGATGCCCGATTTCGACATCGACTTCTGCCAGGACAACCGCTGGCGCGTCATCGAATACGTGCGCCAGCATTACGGCGCGCAGGCGGTCAGCCAGATCGTCACCTTCGGCACCCTGTCGTCGAAGGCGGTGATCCGCGATGTCGGCCGCGTGTTCGGCCTGCCCTATTCGCTGTGCGACCGCATCTCGAAACTGATTCCGGTCGTCCAGAACAAGCCGGTGTCGCTCGCCGAGGCGCTGGAGCAGGAGCCGCAACTCAAGGAGATGATGCGAGGCGATGGCGACGGCGAAAGCGTGCGTGAACTGTTTGATCTGGCCGGCCGCCTTGAAGATTTGACCCGCAACGTCGGCATGCACGCGGGCGGCGTGCTGATCGCGCCGGGCAAGATCACCGATTTCTGCCCGATTTATCAGGCCACCGGGGCCGACGCCTCGCCCGTCTCGCAATTCGACAAGGACGATGTTGAAAAGGCGGGCCTGGTCAAATTCGACTTCCTGGGCCTCAGAAATCTCACCATCATCGAACTGGCGCTGCACTACATCGAGCGCCTGACCGGCGAGCGGCCCGATCTGATGCGCCTCGGCTTCAACGACCCCGGCGCTTACCAGATTCTCAAAGAGGCCAATACCACGGCCATCTTCCAGGTCGAATCGGAGGGCATGAAAAAGCTCTTGAAAAAGCTCCAGCCCGACCGCTTCGAGGACATCATCGCCGTACTCGCCCTGTATCGTCCCGGCCCGCTCGGCTCCGGCATGGTCGATGACTTCATCCTGCGCAAGAAGGGCCAGCAGGCCATCGACTACTTCCACCCCGATCTCAAGGCCTGCCTGGAGCCGACCTACGGCGTCATCGTCTATCAGGAACAGGTGATGCAGATTTCGCAGATCATCGGCGGCTACACCCTGGGCGGGGCCGACATGCTGCGCCGGGCGATGGGCAAGAAAAAGCCCGAGGAAATGGCCAAGCACCGCGAAACCATCGCCGCCGGCGCCAAGGAGCGCGGCTACGACCCGAAGCTGGCGGAAAAACTGTTCGACCTGATGACCAAATTCGCGGAATACGGCTTCAACAAGTCGCACACCGCCGCCTATGCCGTCGTCACCTACCACACCGCCTGGCTCAAGCGCTACCATTGTGCCGCCTTCATGGCCGCCACCCTGTCCTCGGACATGGACAACACCGACACGGTGAAGATTTTTTACGAGGACACGCTGGCCAATCAGGTCAAGGTGCTTGGCCCCGACGTGAACGCCTCCCGCTACCGTTTCGAGCCGGTCGACCGCGACGCCATCCGCTACGGCCTGGGAGCGGTCAAGGGCACTGGCGAGCAGGCGGTCGGCGTGATTCTCAAAGCCCGCGACGAAGGCGGGCCGTTCAAGGATCTGTTCGACTTCTGCCGCCGCTGCGACAAGCGCATGGTCAACCGCCGCACCATCGAGGCACTGATCCGGGCCGGCGCTTTTGACGGCATCGCGCCGCGCCGCGAAGGCTCCGGCCAGGCCGACCGCCATCGCCTGCTCGCCTCGGTCGGCGTCGCCATGGATTTCGCCGAGCAAGCCGAGCGCGACGCCATGCAGACCAGCCTGTTCGACATTGCCGGCGTCGCCGACGCGCACGCGCCGGAATACGTCGCGGTCAAGTCCTGGGACGAAAAAACGCAATTGATGGAAGAAAAAGCCGCCCTCGGCTTCTTCTTCTCCGGCCACCCCTACAACAGTTACCGCAAAGAGCTTCAACCCTTCATCCGCCGCCCCCTGGCACATCTCGAACCCGCCAAGGAACTGACCGTCATGGCCGGTATCGTGGTCGGCATCCGCACGCAGATGACGCGGCGCGGCAAGATGCTGTTCGTGCAGATCGACGACGGCACGGCGCTGGTCGAAGTCTCGGTATTCAACGACCTGTTCGAGGCCGAGCGCGACAAGATCGTCACCGACGACATTCTGGTCATCGAAGGCAAGGTCCGCTACGACGAGTTTTCCGGCGGCAATGCGATTGCCGCCGACAAGCTGATGACCCTGGGCGAAGCGCGGGCGCGCTTTGCCAAGCATCTGCTGCTGAAAATCAACGGCAACGCCGACGCGCGCAAACTGAAATCCCTGCTCGCCCCCTTCGCCCCCGGCCCGGCCCCGGTGCGCATCCGCTACCGCAACGCCGAGGCCGAATGCGAACTGCTGCTCGGGCAAACCACCCGCGTCCGCCTCGAAGACGCCCTGCTCGACGCCCTCGGCGGCTGGCTACAGGCGGAGAACGTCGAGATCGTCTATTGATGCAATCTTGTGTTTTCTACTAAATCATATAAAAATTAGTAGACATGAAGATTCCAATGGCGCCGCCAAATGTCGCTTCCCTGCTCGCCCGGTTAATGCCTGACGAACTGGGAAAACTATTGGCGCATTCAACCCCGCTGCCCGCAGGCCGCTACCTGCATTGGGATGATCTGCGGCATCGCCCGCCACCGGATGGGCTTTCTTCGCAGACATGGTGGCTTGCCGTATGCCTGGCCAGAAACCCGATGCTCCAGCCGCTGCCATTCACCAGCAAGGAAGGAAAGCCCTTCCTGCTGGCAAGCCCGGAGCCGCTGCTGATCCACCTGCATCACATCGATCGTGACGCGGCGGGGCAAATCAGGATGCCGGAGCCGAGTTCGATTCACGAGCATCGGGAACGCTACCTGCTGCACTCGCTGATCGAGGAGTCGATCACCTCCAGCCAACTCGAAGGCGCGTCGACCACCCGCCGGGTCGCCGAGGCCATGCTGCGCGACGGGCGGCAACCCCGCGACCGCAGCGAGACCATGATTTTCAACAATTACCAGGCGATGGCGCAGTTGCGTCATCTGAAAAGTGAGCCGATCACCCCGGCGCAACTCCTTGAACTGCACCGCCTCATCACGCGCGATACGCTGGACGACCCGGCCGATGCGGGCAGACTGCGCCGGTCGGATGACGTGAATGTGGTCGACAACCGGGATGGCAAACTGCTGCACCAGCCCCCCGGCTTCAAGGAGCTTCCCGAACGCCTGGAAAAACTGTGCGCCTTCGCCAATGCCGATGCGGACAGTTCCCCCTTCGTCCATCCCGTCGTCCGGGCCATCCTCCTGCATTTCATGATCGGCTACGACCATCCGTTCGCCGATGGCAACGGGCGCACCGCACGCGCCTTGTTCTACTGGTCGATGGCGCGCAGCGGCTATTGGCTGGCGGAGTTTCTCTCCATCTCCCAATTCCTGCGCAACGCCCCCCGGCAATACGTTCAGGCTTACCTGCACAGCGAAACCGACCGCAACGACGCCACCTATTTCGTCCTGCACCAGTTGGAGATCATCCGGCGCGCCATTGCCAGCCTGCATGACTACCTCGGCCGCAAGATCGAGGAGCAAAAAGAAGCGGAAAATCTGCTCATCAAGGCCGGCCAGCTACGCGCCCATTTGAACCACCGGCAACTCGCCTTGCTGACCCATGCGCTGAAACACCCCGGCGAAACCTACCGGGTTGCCAAGCACCAGGCGGTTCATGACGTGGTTTATCAGACCGCCCGCGCCGATTTACTCGGATTGGCAGAGCTAGGCTTGCTGGTGAAGTTCAGACAAGGCAATGCCTTCGTGTTCCATGCCGCCGACAATCTGGCGGAATGTTTCCAAAGCCTTGATCGGACCTGAGGTCAGGCATTTGGACGCGCCAACGGCCATTTGGGAATACCGGCCTCGCGCATCAACTTGGCAAGCATGAATACAAATAGCAGGGCAACAACGTTAACGCCAAGAAGAAGGCCAGTGCTGTCTGTGTTGAACCAGAGCTGGCTGGCATAGCCGAAGCGCAAACTGAAGTCGGCACCGAAATGACCTGGGCCAAGCGCGACAGTGGGAAACAAAGCCAGACCCATTGCGCACCAATACGAGAGAAGCGAAAACGAAATGACGGGTACACAAGACCACGATAACCAGTAGAGAAGTTGCGCGCCAATGGGCCGATGATGCCAGAACTGCCAACCGCCGTAGATAGCCGCGGCGATCTGGGCAAGCAGGATCAGCCAGGCAAGAGCGGCCATCATATCGAGGGATGCGCCGTTGAGTTGAGGGAGTGTCATGATTGCCCCCAAAAGCCCCCCAACAAGATATGCAATAGCAATTATTTTATGGGTAGTCGTTCTCGAAGAGGCTGATGTGGCGCTTGATGTTTCATTTCCGCCAGTGGAATCAGGAGTTCCGGCGGCTGGAGCCGGAGGGGTACGAAGCAGGAAGCGCGCTATGGCAATAACAGCAGCGATAACAGCAACAACAACGGCCAGCAGCAAGCCCGCAATGAGAAGATGCCAGATCGAGAAACTGCCCACTGGGCCTCCAGAATTGAAACGCCTACGGATTCGGGCTATGCCGCTGCTATTCTTGCTTTGGAGTACCAGCAGAAGCGCCTCGTGCGACCTCTTGCTGTGACTCACGCATGCTGAATTTGGCGACAACGTTGTTCTTGTCGAACATGACGACAAGCTCCTTGGATTGGACATCCGCACCGCCAGCGAAGATGCCGACGACCGGTACGAAATTGACTGCCTTTGGGGTGGCGTAGGCGTATCGGAATGTCCATATCTCGTTTCCACCATCGGTAAACGAGGTTTGCGTGGGCTGCCCATACATGGCTCGCACTTCGTCTTTCGTCGTCTTGCCCTCGACGATTCGAGCCGAAACCGTCTTTTCGGTTTCATCCTTCAGCGCCATGTTGCCCGCACTGGCGGCACATGCGCCGAGCAGGATGGTTGCGATACAAAGCAAGTACCCGTGTTTCATCTTCTTGTCCCCCTATTTCCCATTTCAGGATTGAATCGTCGGTTTGTTGTCGGCTGTCGCATCAATGGCAACCGCAAGCCAGCTTCAAATGTCACGATTAGTGCGTGGCCGATAAGAATACATTAAACCACATTCGCGGGGGTGAAAATTCCTCTGCGAAAACGATTCGGACTGCGTATCAGGGAACTGCGACAAGCGACCGGGCTATCGCAGGAGGCATTTGCCGACCGTTGCGGGTTCGCTCGCAGTTACATGAGCCGTATCGAACGCGGCGGCGCCAACCCGTCACTGGATGCCGTACAGGTCTTGGCCGATGCGTTAAACGTCGAAGTATTCAAGCTGTTTGTCCTCAACGGCGAGCCTGACAGGCCGGATTGAGCTTCCAAACACCTTATGGCTGGCGGCGGTATCATCGGCGGTTTCTTGACCTTCGCCCGCCACCATGTATCCCGACACCCCGCCGACCATTTATCTCAAGGATTACACCCCGCCCGCCTGGCTGATCGACACGGTCGATCTCGATTTCGATATTGGGGGCGAGGCTACCGTGGTGACCGCCACGCTGGCGGTGCGGCGCAATCCGGGGGTGGCGGCGCGGCCGCTGGCGCTCGATGGCGAGGAACTGGAGACGCTGGCGGTTCGCTTGAACGGCCAGCCGGCGGATCATGAATTGACGCCAACCACGCTGATTCTCGCCAATACGCCCGAACAATTCAGCTTGCAGACCGTGGTGCGCATCCATCCTGATCGGAATACCCGGCTCTCCGGCCTTTATCGTTCGCGCGACGGCTATTTCACGCAATGCGAGGCCCAGGGCTTTCGCCGCATCACCTGGTTTCTCGACCGGCCGGATGTGATGTCGACCTACACGGTGACGCTGCATGCCGAGCGGGCGCGCTTTCCGGTTCTGCTGGCCAATGGCAACCCGGTCGCCGCTGGCGAGGAGGCGGACGGACGGCACTGGGCGAAGTGGCAAGACCCCTTCCGCAAACCGGCTTACCTGTTCGCCGTCGTCGCCGGCAAGCTCGACGTGTTGCGCGACCGCTTCCGCACCGCTTCCGGGCGCGAGGTGCAGCTTGCCATTTACGTCGAGCCGGGCAAGCTCGACCAATGCCCGCACGCGATGGCGGCGCTGAAAAAGTCGATGCGCTGGGACGAGGAGCGCTTTGGTCTGGAATGCGATCTCGACCATTACATGATTGTCGCGGTCGGCGATTTTAATATGGGGGCGATGGAGAACAAGGGGCTGAACATTTTCAACACCAAGTACGTGCTGGCCCGGCCCGATGTCGCCACCGACGCCGATTTCGAGAATATCGACCGCGTCGTCGCCCACGAGTATTTCCACAACTGGACCGGCAATCGCGTGACTTGCCGCGACTGGTTCCAGTTGTCGCTGAAGGAAGGGCTGACCGTGTTCCGCGATCAGGAATTCGGCGCTGACCTGCACGATCGCCAGATCGCCCGCATCCGCGAGGTGCGGGGCCTGCGCGCCGCGCAGTTTCCCGAGGATGCCGGGCCGATGGCGCATCCGGTGCGCCCGTCGTCGTACATCGAGATCAACAATTTCTACACCGCCACCGTTTACGAAAAGGGCGCCGAGGTCATCCGCATGATCCAGACGCTGATTGGCCGCGAGGCTTTTCGCGCCGGCATGGACGAGTATTTCCGCCGCCACGATGGGCAGGCGGTGACCTGCGAAGATTTCGTCGCCGCGATGGCGGCCGCTTCCGGCTTCGACTTCGCGCCATTCATGCGCTGGTACGACCAGCCGGGCACGCCGCGGGTCGCCGTCACCGGTACCTGGGATGCCGAGCGCCGCCGTTACACGCTGACCTGCACGCAGTCCAACCCGCGCGCCAGCGACGACGCGCCGTATCTGATTCCGCTCGCCGTCGCGCTGTTCAAAGCCGACGGCAGCCTCTTGCCGGACAGCGAGCGCCTGCTGCCCTTGCGCGAAACGACGCAAACCTTCGTTTTCGAGAACATCGCCGCGCCGCCAACGCCGTCATTGCTGCGCGATTTTTCGGCCCCGGTTATCGTCGATTTCGCTTATACGGCAGAAGAATTGACCTTGCTGCTGGCCCATGAACCGGATCCGTTCAACGCCTGGGAAGCCAGCCAGCGGCTGGCGACGCGGCTGATCCTCGACGCCACGGCGGCGATTGCCGCCGGCCATGCGCCGGTCTGGCCCGACAGTTTTACCGCCGCCGCCCGCCGCCTCTTGCAAACCCAGCAGCAGCGCGGCGCGGCCTTCGTTGCCGAGGCGCTGACCCTGCCCGGTGAAACGACGCTGGCTGAATGGCTCGACCCGGTCGACCCCGAGGCTCTGCATGCCGCCCGCGACGGCTTGCGCCGACACCTGGCCGAGCAACTCGAAGGCGAATTCGCCGGCCTGCACGCCGGCCTGACGATCAGCGAAGCCTACGCCCCGAGCAGCGAGCAGGCCGGCCGCCGGGCATTGCGCAACCTGTGTCTTTCTTACCTGCTCGAACTCGACACGCCGGCCATGCGGCAACTGGCGCTGCGGCAATTCCGCAGCGCCGACAACATGACCGAGCAGTTCGCCGCGCTGGCCGCGCTGGCCAACGTCGAGGCCGCCGATTGCGCCGAGCGCGACGCGGCGCTGGCCGATTTCTACGCTCAATGGCGGGACGAGGCGCTGGTCGTCGACAAGTGGCTGGCCGCCCAATCGACCAGCCGGCGGCCGGATACCCTGGCGACGGTCAAGGCGCTGACGGCGCACCCGGCCTTCGACCCCGGCAATCCCAACAAGATTTATGCGCTGATTCGCGCCTTCGGCGCCAACCTGGTCCGCTTCAACGCCGCCGACGGCAGCGGCTACGCCTTCATGGCCGAGCAGATTCTGGCGCTGCACGAGCGCAATCCCCAGGTCGCTTCCCGCCTCGCCCGTTGTTTCGACCGCTGGCAGAAATTCGACATCGCCCGCCAGCGCCATGCCCGCGCCGCGCTCGAACGCATCCGCGACCATGCCGGCCTGTCGCGCGACGTGCTCGAAGTCATCGGCCGCGCCCTCGGCGGCGATGCCTGATTCCATTTCCAAATCAACCGATGACTTTGTCGGCTTCGCTTGCCGTATAACCGTACTGTCTCTCGCTTCGCCTTCGCGTCCTCGGCTGATTTGAAAATGGAATGAGCCGGCCGCTCCCCGATAAAGAGCGAGACAAATGTTTTTTGCATTTTTATAATAGGGGATGAACTTCGTACCGGCGGCCCCGTCTTGCCGTCGGCATAGCCCACGCCGAAGGAAAAACCATGGGAATATTCGCCCGGTTGCAAGCCCTGTTCCGCTCCCCGCCGCCCGCTCCAGCCGCGCCGCCGCCCAAGGTGAACGTTGCCCAGTCCGGCGAGGAACGCCGCCAGCGGTCCCGGATCAACGCCCGTGAAGGCACGCGGGCGCTCATCATCGACGATTCCAAGACCATTCTCACGGTGCTGCGCAAATTCCTGCGCTCGGCCGGCTATGAAACCTCCGAGGCGCTGGACGCCGAATCGGGCCTGGCTGCCCTGCCCAGCCAGCGTCCGGATTTGATCTTCCTCGACATCATGCTGCCCGGCATGAACGGTTTCGCCGCCTTGCGCACCCTCCGCCGCGACCCGGCGACGCGCGACATCCCGGTCATCATGATGAGCGGCAACGAACAGGCCATGGAACAGTTCTTCGGCACCCGCATTGGCGCCGACGGCTTCATGAAAAAACCCTTTTCGCGCCAGGAAGTGTTCTTCCACATCGAGCGCCTGCTCGACGAGCAACAAATTCCACGCCGCGCCATCACGCGCCGTCCCGAGGCGTAATCGGCCCCGGGCATCCAGCGGGCTATTACAGCAGGCGGCCCAACAGCCACAACAGCAGGGACAGCAGCAGGATCGAAGCAAAGGGAAAGGCATAGCTGCGGCCGCGCCAGCGCCAGGTCAGATCGCCCGGCAAGCGGCCAAAGCGGATGAAGCGGGCAAGGTGCGGCGTCAGGATGCCGAGCAGAAAAATGGCAATGACCAGGGTCAAAATCCATTTCATCATGATCGTTTGTCTTGCCTTGCCGGGGAAAAGTCGCATTTAATCACGCCTTGCTCCCGACTGCCCGCCATGATCCAGCGCCACGCCATCGAAGGACTCGAACTTCTCTCCTGCCTGCCCAAACGGCGCTCGTCTCGCCCGCCGCTGCTGTTCATCCACGGCGCTTTCGCCGGCGCCTGGATGTGGAGCGAAACCTTCATGCCCTTTTTTGCCGCCGCCGGCTACGCCTGCCACGCGCTGTCGTTGCGCGGTCACGGCGGCAGCGAGGGTCTGGAACGCATCAACTGGTTTTCCATTGCCGATTACGTCGATGACGTCGTCGCCGCCGTCGACTGGCTGGGCGAGCCGCCCGTATTGATCGGGCATTCGATGGGCGGGTTCGTGGCGCAGAAGTTTCTCGAACGGCACGACGTTCCCGGCGCCGCCCTCCTCTGCTCGGTGCCGCCGCAGGGACTGATCGCTGCGCAATTTCATCTGTTGCTGCAAAAGCCGCAGTTGTTCGCCGAGATCAACCGCATTCTGGCCGGCCATTACACCGATACCGCCACGCTGCGCGAAGCGCTGTTCGCCGGCGAGGTGGACGAGGCCATGCTGGCGACCTGGCTGGGCAAGCTGCAACAGGAATCGCAGCGGGCGCTGTGGGACATGTCGATGTTCAACCTGCCCAATCTGCTCGCCATGCACCGCCCGCCGATGCTGATTCTCGGCGCCGAACGCGACGTGCTGATGCCGGCCTTTCTGGTGCAGAGCACGGCTCACACCTACGGTCTGCCCTGCCACATTTTCCGCGGTATGGGCCACGCTGTGACCCACGAAAAAGAATGGCCGCTGGTAGCGGCCACGGTACGCGACTGGCTGGCGACGCTCATTCCATTTTCAAATCAGCCGAGGACGCGAAGGCGAAGCGCAGACAGTGCGGTTGCACGGCAAGCGAAGCCGACAAAGTAATCGGTTGATTTGGAAATGGAATCAAACCCTGATGTCGACGCGGTTGCCCAGATGAGCGGGATTGCTGGTCGCGGGCGGCAAAGCCTCCAGCAATTGCAAGGCCGACTGGGCTTGCGCGTCGATAGCCTTTTTCATCACCAAGAGAGCCACCGCATCGCCCGTCCGCGCTTGCGACAGCGCCGGACTCAGGTTGCCGATCGAGCCAATGTCCATTTGGTTTTCACTCCGTGATGAAACGTCCTCGTTTCAGTATAGTGGCTGACCCTGAAATTGCAATAACAACAAATCAGAGAAAAATCACAACCGATGGCGTTGATCGCCGGTGGCAAAGCCGCACAGCGGCTCGGTCAGTCCGCGGCCCAGGGCAAGCACTTTGAACAGTTCGCCCATTTCGTGTGGCAACAACAGTTTGTTGACCTCGCTGGCAGCGCGCAAGTAGTCGACGCTGTCGGCCGGAATCTCGCCGAGGCGGTCGAGGATGCCGCAATCGAGCAGGAAGCGCCCCTGGCTGGCGTAACCGAGCGCGTCGAGGCCGGCGCTGTCGGCAGCGGCGGCGATGGCGGTGAAATCGACGTGGGCGGTCACGTCCTGCAAGCCGGGCAGGTAGAAAGGATCGGGGTGGGCGCGGTGGCGGTAGTGGCACATCAGCGTGCCGCGGCCGCGCTGCGGGTGGTAGAACTCGCGGCGCGGAAACCCGTAGTCGATCAGCAACAGCAGGCCGCGTTGCAGGCGATGCCCCCATTCCGCCGTCCACGCCCGGCTGGCCAGGCCGATTTCGCTCTCAAAGCCCGGCGGCAGGCCGCACTGCTCGGCGATTTCCTCGGCGGCGGCGAGTAGCGCGCCGCTGGCCGGCCGTTCGTTCCACGTGAAACCGCCATCCGCCGCCAAGCTGACGCCGCGGGAAAAAATGCCATCGGCGCGCCAGGCGACGATGTCGACCGGCAGGGCGTCGAGCAGTTCGTTCGCCAGCACGACGCCGGAGAAGGTTTCCGGCAGGCGGTCGAGCCAGACGACGCGCCCGGCCAGATGCGCCGCGGCCTGGGCGATGGTCGCCTGCTGCCGTTGCCGCAGATCGGCCGAGAGATCGAGGATGAAATAGCGCTCGGGCAGAATTTGCCGCGCTTCCAGAGCCAGCAGCAGATCGGCGGCAAGACGCCCGGAGCCGGCGCCGACCTCGCACACTACCGGGACTGAGGCGACCATCCCCTCGGCAACCTGACGGGCCAGCGACTGGGCGAACAGCGGCGTCATCTCCGGCGCGGTGACGAAATCGCCGGCCGCGCCGAATTTGCGCGCGCCGGCGGCGTAGTAGCCGAGTCCCGGCGCGTACAGCACCCCCTCCATGAAGCGGGAGAAAGACAGCCAACCGCCTTGCGCGTCAATATCGTCGGCCAGGTATTGCCGCAGACGCTGGCTGTGGGCCAGGGCATCCAGGTCGGGCAGCGGCAGCTTGTTCATAGTGACCGAAAAAAGCGGTCATTCTACCGATTTATCCCATTTTTAAATCAGCCGAGGACGCGAAGGCGAAGCGCAGACAGTGCGGTTGCACGGCAAGCGAAGCCGACAAAGTCATCGGTTGATTGGGAAATGGAATGACGAAATATCGCAACGGCCAGTGTGAAATACGCCCGGTTTCCACCCTGCGGAATTCGTCGCGCGGCCAGAGTCAAGGTAAACTCGCGGGCGCAGTAGGGTTAAATCTGCCCAAACACTCCGCTGCCTGCGCCCCATTCCCATGACTGCCTCCAACACCCTCCAGAAACTCCGCAAACACCTCGAAAGCCGGACCGGCAAGGCCATCGGCGACTACAACATGATCGAGGATGGCGACACGGTTCTTGTCTGCTGTTCCGGCGGCAAGGATTCCTACACGCTGCTGGCCGTGTTGCAGGCGCTGCAACAGCGCGCGCCGATCCGCTTTCGTCTGGTGGCGATGAATCTCGACCAGAAACAGCCCGGCTTTCCGGCCGAGGTGCTGCCGCGCTATTTCGCCTCCATCGGCGTCGAATTCCGTATCGTCGAAGCCGACACCTATTCCATCGTCCAGGAAAAAATTCCAGCGGGCAAAACCACCTGCTCGCTGTGCTCGCGTCTGCGTCGCGGCATCATCTACCGTACCGCCAAGGAACTGGGGGCCAACAAGATTGCGCTCGGTCACCACCGCGACGACATGGTGCATACGCTGCTCCTGAACATGCTGTTCGGCGGCAAGCTGAAGGCCATGCCGCCCAAGCTGGTCACCGACGATGGCGCGCATGTCGTGATCCGGCCGTTGGCCTACTGTTCGGAAGCCGACATCGCCAAATTTGCCCGCGGCATGGGATTTCCGATCATTCCCTGCAACCTGTGCGGTTCACAGGGCAATCTGCAACGTCAGAAAATCCGCGAAATGATGCAGGACTGGGACAGGCGCTACCCCGGCCGGACTGAATCCGTATTGACCGCCATGCAGAATGTCGTGCCATCGCATCTCGCCGACAACGCACTGTTCGATTTCGCCGGGTTGACGCTCGAAACGCCCGTGGATGAGGGCGACATCGCCTTTGATGCGCCTGACTTCACGCTGACTGGCGCCGTTCCCATCAGTCTGTCAGTACAATGATCTATCCTGTATATCGCTCAACTTATTGACAGATGCAACATGTATTGCGTAAAAAGACATTCACTTTCTTGCGACGTGCGCAATTTGCAATATGTGCGTTTCGCATCTTGAGACGGCAGCGTCCATGATACCTTGCTGTTCACCCAGCCATTAGAGATTGATGCAGGAGCAGGTCTTGTACCTGTCCAAGCCGGGAAGCCACATGGGTTGCCCCTGCGGGAAACATCAATATTCAATGGCCGTTTCTATAATTCGTCGATGGGTCATCTGTCCATGTCCGCCACTGAACACAAGATGATTTTGATGCTTACCGATGTATCCGGTAGCGCCAACCTGTTCAAACACCTTGACAACGGGGAGGCGATGCGCGCTGTCGACCGTTGCCTCAAGCGCATCAAACGCTCGATTGACGGCTATCGCGGCAAAGTGGTGCAGCTTGTCGGCGACGAAGTGCTGGCGACCTACGAAACGGCGGAAGAAGCCTGCCAGGCGGCGATCGACATGCAGCAGCGGATTGCCGATCTGCCACCGGTCTCCGGCCTGAAACTGACGATCCGCATCGGCCTGCATGCCGGGTTGGCCACTGAGGAGGGTGGCAAGCTCTCCGGCGATGCCGTCACCAGCGCCGCGCGGATTGCCGGCATCGCCCACCGCGACCAGATTCTGTGCAGTTCGGCGCTGGTCGCCGAACTGCCGGAAGGCAGCCTCATCAAAGCCCGCTTGATGCCGGTACCCGGCGTCATCGATTCATTCATGGCCGCCAGCGTCGTCGGCACTGGTCTGCTGTCCAAGGCAGACGCCGCTCCCGATCTCGGAGAAAACCCGACCTTGTTCAGCATTCACTGGACGACGCACGAGACAGGCGGCTATTCGCCCTCGCTCTTTGGCCCGGTTTCGCCGGTCGCCGAACGGTTGCGCGTGCGCTATCGCGGCAAGACTTTCCTGATCGATGATCGGGAGCCGGTGCTGACGCTCGGCCGCGATCTGGGCAACACAGTGGTGGTCGAGGATCGCAAGGCCTCGCGCCAGCATGCGCGGATCGAAAGGCGCCAGGACGGCTATTTTCTCGTCGACACCAGTACCAACGGCTGTTTCGTCAGCATCAACAGCCGCCGGGAGACGCGCGTCCGGCGCCAGGAATGCCTGCTCGAGGGGAAGGGGCTGATCTGCTTCGGCAGCTCCCACAGCGAACCGGATAGCGACGGCGCCGAGTTCGAGCACCTGTAATTCCAGCGAGCTTCAAGCCTCGTCGTCGAGCATCATCCGCTGCTGACGATCCATGAAATCCTGCATGCTGTCGATGCCGCGCAGTTGCAGGATGGTATTGCGCACCGCCGCTTCCAGCAGAACCGCCAGGTTGCGGCCGGCGGCCACGGGAATGACCACCTTGCGGATGGGCACGCCGAGCACTTCCTGCGTCTGGGCGTCGAGCGGCAGGCGCGGCGCGTCGCTGTTCGCGGCGCTGCGTTGCAGATGGACGATCAGCTTGAGGCGCATCTTGCGCCGCGAGGCGGTCTCGCCGAAGATGGTGCGGATATTGAGCAAACCCAGGCCGCGCACTTCAAGAAAATCGCGCAGCATGCCGGGGCAGCGGCCGTCGATGGTCATCGGCGCGATACGGGCCATCTCGACGACATCGTCGGCAACCAGGCCATGACCGCGGGAAATGAGTTCGAGCGCCAGTTCCGACTTGCCGACGCCGGATTCGCCGGTAATCAGAACGCCCATGCCGAGTACGTCCATGAACACGCCATGCATGTTGATGGTGTCGGCCAGGCGGATCGACAGATAGATACGCAACTGATCGATGACCGCCGAGCAGGGCTTGAGCGACAGGATCAGCGGCGTTCCCGAACGGGTGCAGGCGTCGAGCAGTTGCGCTGTCGGCGCCACGCCGTCGGCGACGATCACCGCCGGCGGCTGGGCCGCCAGTAAATCATCAAGTACCTGGCCAAAACGGCGTTCGCCGATGCGTCCGGCCCATTCCTGCTCGGCCAGACCCAGTACCTGCAAGCGCTCCGGGTGAATGATGTTGACGTGGCCAACGACATCCGCCCCGTACTTGCTGGAGAGTTTGATCTCGATACGGCGGTCGATCCCCTGGCCAACCATCCAGCTCAACAACAGCTTCTCGCGATTATCCTCGTAGAGCCGAACCAGAGTGATATGGCGCACGGCCCTTGTCTCGCTATTCAGCCTTGGAAAAGCGCCAGCACGGTCGCCGCGTCGGGCGCATTCTGCAACGCTTCGCGGAAGGCGCGATCGGCAAAGCGCTGCGCCAGTTCCGACAGGATCTGCAAATGCTCTTCGGTCGCCTGCTCGGGAACCAGCAGGACGAACAGCAAATTGACGCCACGGCCGTCCGGCGAATCGAAAGGCACCGGGTTGACCAGGCGAATGAAGGCGCCGGCGGCTTGCTTGAGTCCCTTGATGCGCCCGTGGGGAATGGCGATGCCCTGGCCAAGGCCGGTGGACCCGAGTTTTTCGCGGGCGAAGAGGCTGTCGAAAATAATCGAGCGGGCAAGGCCCAGGTGGGCTTCAAAAAGCTGGCCGGCTTGCTCGAAGACCCGTTTCTTGCTGCTCGCCTCCAGATCGAGAAGGATCTGCGCCGGCGCCAGGATAGTGCTGAGTGGGTTCATGGGTGTACAGATAAAACAGGCTGCGGCGCGAACGCCGCAGCCGGTCGTTTAGCCGTCATTCGACGGCGTGGAGGTCGACTTTGCCGCCGCGGTGGTGATCCTGCATCTTCTGCTTGTGCTTCAAGACCTGGCGGTCCAGTTTGTCGAACATGGCATCGATGGCGGCGTAGAGATCGTCGCCGGATTCTTCGACATGCATGTCCCTGCCCGGTACATGCACGGTGACTTCGGCTTTCTGCTTGAGTTTTTCGACGGACAGGACGACGTTGACGCCGGTCACTTTGTCGAAATGGCGCAGCACGGGATCGAGCTTGTTTTCCACGTATTCGCGCAACGCCGGCGTGACTTCGATATGGTGCCCAGCAATCTGCATGTTCATGTTTTTCCTCTCTTTACAGGGTCTTGCGTAAATTGACCGGCGGGATATTGAGCGACTCGCGGTATTTGGCAACCGTGCGCCGGGCAACAACGATTCCCTGCTGGCCTAGTATTTCGGATAATTGGCTATCCGACAAGGGCTTCTTGCCGTCCTCGGCACCGATCAATTGCTTGATGAGCGCGCGGATGGCGGTGGCGGAGCAGGCTCCGCCGGTATCGGTGGCGACATGGCTGCCGAAGAAATATTTCAGTTCAAAGATGCCGCGCGGCGTGGCCATGTATTTCTGGCTGGTGACGCGCGACACGGTCGATTCGTGCAGGCCGAGCGCGTCGGCGATTTCGCGCAGCACCAGCGGGCGCATGGCGACTTCGCCGTGCTCGAAAAACTGGCGCTGACGATCGACGATGGCCTGGGTCACGCGGAAAATGGTGTCGAAACGCTGCTGGACATTCTTGATGAGCCAGCGCGCCTCTTGCAGTTGGCCGCTCAGATTGCCGTTGCCGCGCCGCTGCCGGGCGAGAATTTCGGCATAGAGCCGGTTGATGCGCAGACGCGGGTAGGCGTCGGGATTGATGTAGGCGGTCCACTTGCCCTTCAGCTTTCTGACGATGACATCGGGCGTGATGTAGCGCGCCTCGCTCTGGGCAAAGCCGGCGCCCGGTCGCGGATCGAGGCTGACGATCAGGGCGTGCGCCGCCTTCAGCGCTGCGTCGTCGCAGCCGGTCAGGCGGCGGATCCTGGTGAAATCGCGGGCGGCCAGCAGTTCCAGATGCGTGTCGACGATGGACAAGGCCAGGGTGCGTGTCCGGCTCTCGGGCAATGCGTTGAGTTGCAAGGTCAGACACTCGCGCGGATGGCGCGCGCCGATGCCGGTCGGATCGAAATTCTGGATATGGCGCAAGGCGATTTCCAGTTCATCGAGTTCGACTTCGTATTCCGGCGGCAGGGTTTCCAGCAGTTCCGCCAAGGGCGTCGACAGATAGCCATCGTCGTCGAGCGCCTCGATGAGAAAACGCACCAGCGCCCGGTCGCGCCCGGAAAGCTGGGTCATGCCCAGTTGCCAGCCCAGATGGTCGCGCAGGCTGACGCTGCCGGCATGGATGTCCTGGGCGTCGGTGTCATCGTCCTCATCGCGGCCAGCGCCGGTGAAGGTGCCGGCATCGGAACTCCAGCGGTCGTCGTCGACTTCGGCGGGCGATACCGGCGCTTCCGGCTCGCGCTCGTCGCGGCTTTCCCTTTCCCCGGTCGACGTTTCACGCTCGCTGTCGGCGCGAGATGACGAATTGGGCGAATCGAACTGTTGCGCGGCGCTGTAGTTTTCCGTTGCCGATTCCTCGTCGCGCTCCAGCATCGGATTTTCCAGCAGGTAGCGCTCGATTTCCTGCTGCATCTCGATGGTCGATAACTGCAACAGCTTGATCGACTGCTGCAATTGCGGCGTCAACGCGAGATGCTGGGAGAGTTTGAGCTGGAGTGCCGGCTTCATGGGGAGCGGTGGGCGGCTTGCTAGCGGTCGGAACCTGGGTCAGAGCCTGAAATGCTCGCCCAGATAAACCTTGCGCACGCTTTCATTATCGACGATTTCAGCCGGCCGGCCAGCGGCCAGCACATGACCTTCGTTGATGATGTAGGCGTGGTCGCAGATACCCAGCGTCTCGCGCACGTTGTGGTCGGTAATCAACACGCCGATGCCGCGCTCCTTGAGGAAACGGATGATTTTCTGGATTTCCAGCACGGCAATCGGGTCGACGCCGGCGAAAGGTTCGTCGAGCAGGATGAAGCGCGGGGTGGTGGCCAGGGCGCGGGCGATTTCCACCCGCCGCCGCTCGCCGCCGGACAGCGCCGCGGCATTGACGTGGCGCACGTGATCGACGTGCAGTTCGGCCAGCAGCCCCTCCAGCCGGTCGTTGACCTCGGTTTCCGGCAGATCCAGCAGTTCGAGCACGGCGCGGATGTTCTCCTCGACGTTCAGTTTGCGGAATACCGAGGCTTCCTGCGGCAGGTAGGACAGCCCCAGACGGGCGCGGGCGTGCATCGGCAGGTGGGTGAGGCGATCGTCGTCGATATGGACTTCACCGCCATCGGCGGCGACCAGGCCGACGATCATGTAGAAGCAGGTGGTCTTGCCGGCGCCATTCGGCCCG
>Ga0209629_10000314_pt1 | contig 25385 bp, 25 predicted proteins | sample TergutCu122P5_FD_187286 | JGI IMG/M metagenome (GOLD analysis project Ga0209629, IMG submission 187286) | Cubitermes ugandensis P5 segment gut microbial communities from Kakamega Forest, Kenya - Cu122 P5 (SPAdes) (version 2) | ecosystem: Host-associated > Arthropoda: Insects > Digestive system...
GCTCTCCATATCGAGCCGCTGGGAAAGCAACGTCCACGGCGCCGTCAACCCAAGGCCAAGGGCAAAAACCTCTTCTGCTTGCATCGACTTCCTCCTCGTTGCTTATCCTAATTACCGCTTTGCTTCAAAACTCAATTCCACACTAAACAGCGAAGAGCCGAATTTTGTCTCGGTTATCCTGGTAGATTTTGAAATCCTCGAACGTCTTGGTATCATGAGCGATCTCGCCAAAATAGCGGTTCAGCCACACCACCAGCGGCACATTGGGAAAGTGTTTTGCCAAGGACGCCAAGCCGTCGGCGGTGTCTTTCATCGCCTGGCCGCCAGTGAACACCGTGTGAATCAGCACCCGCATTCCCATCTCGGAGAGAAAATCAACCGTCTGATTCTCCTTCAGATAGGCGCACAGCGGCACAAAGGTGGCCGCTCCGTTATCGACGACGACATGATCGACACCCACCCGCATAATGTTTTCGATAAGCTGATCAAATTTGCGCCGGTCGATGTCATCGCCTTTGAGAATTTCGAGCGCCGTAACCGGCAAATCCCGGTAGCCGGTCAGCGTCTGGTTCACCGGATCGGTATCGACAGCCAGGATTTCATGGCCGTTTCTCAGCAAATACTGGCACAGGAGCGACGACACAAGCGATTTGCCCACACCGCCTTTTCCCTGCAATATCAAATGAATAGTCCGCATAGTTCGCTCCTGGTATTAGAAAACATCGTTTTCATCTTTCCTTTCCAAGCCGAAAGAACCGCTATCGCTCGCTTCCCACTTCGGTTCTTTCGCTTGTTCCCCTGGCTTTTCAGGCGGTTTTGTCACCACTTTCCGAGAATTCTCTAGCGTCGTGAGCGGTAAAGGCACCTGGCCTTTTTTAGGTCTTGTCCTGATTTCATTGAAGCCTATTCCATGTCTCAAATGCCTTTCGCACAGCTTTTGAAATGTGCGTAAAGTCATGCTTATTTTCCCGCCAGCCAGTAACTTCCTGTACAGTCCAGCCGCGCTGTATCCTTTTGTCCATAGCCCTTTTATTTCGTCAAAAATGGCGATGAACTCCATTCTCCCGGTGCCGTTAGGCAAACGCGGTGGATTTGTTTCTCCCCTCTTCGCAGCCACTGTTCCACCATGGTTTATTCCTCAGCCATTTCGTCAAACCGGGAACCCAGCGACCATCGTCCCGGTTCCAGTCGGTCGAGGATTTTTGTTGATTGATTATGCGTAAAAGGTCTGCCATATCAGGTAGTTCTCTCCGTCGCCACAGCCGGGAAAAGGTCCGCCAGGCAAGATATTCGCCAGCACATTTGCGAGGATAGGCCGCCGCTAAAGCCGCAAACTGGTCTTTCGCGGGAAGGTTGTTCAACTTGCGCCAGCCTTCTTCCTGGTTTTTCTTTTGGATTTGCTGTTGTGCGATGTGTGGTGAAATGCGGTCTTCGATCAAAAGGTCTTGCCCGGAAAAATCCGCGATTCCAGCCTGTTGGATAGCTGTCCTTATCGCCTCGAAAAAATGTCTCCTGACATATGCCTCGAAGTACGGGTCTGGGCAAAAGAGGACAAAACGGCTGTCTTTGATCCCAGCCTTCAACGGTTTCAGCCACAATTCGTATCCATTAACCGATTTCAGGGATTCAAGGGCCTTTGCCCAGATGTGGCTGAAGTCATCGAGGTATTTGGGAATATTCCCATCTCCACTGCTGCTAACATCTCTCTGGTTGCCCACTGTTGTTCCAGTTGGACAGCTTGCTGTGCCAGCGCTTTTCTCCTGGTTGGTTGTACTGCCGCATTGAATGTTGTCCGCGCCCATTTTCGTATACGCTGGCGTTCTATGGTTCTGCGTAAGCTCATGACTCTCTCCCGCCGCGTCAGCGGCTTGCCCCCGTGGGGGGTAAGGGGGGTTTTCTAAACAACTTTTCCCTTTATCTAGTTGAGCGGAAAAATTTTCCGCTATGACCGGAAAATTTTTCCGGTCGTCCTCTTTCTCTTCAGATTCATTTTTAAGCTGGGAACAATCATCTTGCACCTGACCGTTATTTTCAGAAATATCCTCGTCTTGCAGTCCCATTGCTGGATGGACAAGGAAGTAATAGTTGTTACGCTTCTTCCCTTTGATCCGCTCTTCCCGCACATCAATCAAAAGAAGTTTAACGAGAAGGCGGGTGTAGTTTCGGATGGTGCGCACTGTCACGTTTATTTTTTTAGCCAGCCATTCCTGTGTCGGGTAGGCGTGATCCTGCCCCCTTGCTGACATGGCCAGCCATTCGTACATCTTCTTTGCTCCTGGCAAAATTTTTATGCCGTCCAGCCAATCCGGCGTCCTGAATTTTCCATAACCAATTGCGATTGTTGACATTTTGTTGTTTCGCTCCTTTGCCGGAGAAAACACAAAACCTCACCTTACACCTCGCTACAGTAACCTTGACGAACCCATTTTTTTGGGATACTTTGTACTCGACATTTTGTTGAGCACAGAAGCCGCATAAGGTTTCACGGAGGGTCTGAACGCCTGCCAGCGTTTAGACCTTTTCTGTTTTCTGCGGCGGCTTTTTAGCCGCTGAATGTCTTCGTCGCCCCGTTTCACGGGGATTGCGAGCCACCATCAGCCAGATTCGTTGTTTGCCCTGGCCAGCCGCGCCCCGATTAGGGGTGGCCAACGCCATAGCGCCAAAACACAAGAGCCTCTCCCGGAACTTTTTTCCGAGAGAGGCTCTCCGTTCGCGGCGCTGGGCTACGCATTCAAGCGGCCAGACAGGGGCAAAACGAAAAAGCCCCCTCGGAACTTGTGTTCCAAGGGGGCTTCAAAGATGAAATCTCCTGGCGCGCCCGGCAGGACTTGAACCTGCGACCCACGGCTTAGAAGGCCGTTGCTCTATCCAACTGAGCCACGGGCGCGTTGATGGTAAAGATTGAAAAGACGGGTGGGCAATATACACACGCCGCCGCAAAAAAAGCAATCTCCGGCTCAGAATTCCTCGTCTTTCTGGCAGGCATGTGCAAGATACCAGAAATTGATCAGGGCCTGGCGGCAGGCCGGGTCTTTGACAGTGGCGGCCAAGCTGATAAAATCGGACATTGCCGCAGGATCGGGTGGCAAAAAGCGCACCGCCGGCGCTTCTTCTTCCAGCGCGGTGGCGGATGATTTATTCGGCAAACGGAGGCGTATTTCTTTGATCTGGGCGTGACGCAGGTGAGCATTGAGCGCCGCCAGCATGTCGCCCCGGCGATACTGAAGCTGCTGCATCCACGCCGGATTTTCCACCTCGACCCAGAGGATGCCAGCGGAAATTTTATCAGGGCGGCTGTGGGCGGCGGTTTCCGCGTCCATCACCTCCGGCCAGCGCGCCAACAACGAATAGGCCTCGACCTGGGCCTGCCAGCCGCGATCCCGACACAGGCCAGGTAGAATGGCCGCCAGGCGCCAGGCGCACCTCTGATTCCAAACCATCGTCATGCTCCCCTATTGTCGCAACGCGGGTAAAAGGCCCTGGATGATTTCCATCTGAAAATCCGAGCCGATGATGCTTTTTAGTCTTTTTTCACCGCCCGGCATATGCTACGATAGCTTTGTTCTTGTTATCATTTTCACCGGCACGCTTTAAAGGGGCATCATGACCGCGCACAACAAAAGACGTTTCATCCGTATGGATTCTCTTCACCTTCTCGACTATCTGGTGCTGGAGGCGGATGGCAGTCATGGTCGCTACTCGATGGGCCGCACTCTCGATGTCAGCGTTGACGGCATCCAGCTTGAAACGGTGCAGCCGCTGCGCCCCGGCACCCGGCTTCTGATCACTCTGGGTCTCGAAGAGAATCTCGTCGATATCGAAGGCGAGGTGGTGCATTGTCGCCCGCGCCGCAACCGCTACCTCTCCGGCGTCACCTTCTGGCGGGTGGAAAAGGCCGACCGGCTCATCCTCGTTCAGTATGTCAACGCTTTTGTCAAATACCGCGAAACGGCGAGCGATCTGGAATGGGATATTTGAAAACGCCAGTCCCGCGCCGATGATTTAGGGGCGGACAGCGGCCCCTGACACCCACCGGTCTTCTCTCAACAATCCTCCCGTCCGTATACATCATCGAATCGGACGATGTCATCCTCACCCAGATAGGGACCGATCTGCACCTCGATGATTTCCAGGTCGATCGACCCCGGATTTTCCAGGCGGTGCCGTTGCCCCGCCGGGATATAGGTCGATTCATTTTCCCTGAGCAGCACGGAATTGTCGCCGTTGGTCACTCTTGCCGTGCCCCGCACCACCACCCAATGTTCGTAGCGGTGATAATGCAGTTGCAGCGATAATTTCGCCCGCGGTTTGACCGTGATCCGTTTGATCTGGAAACGAGGCTGTTCCTCCAACACTGTGTAACTGCCCCAGGGCCGGTGCACCGTGAGGTGGGCCAGCGATTCCTTGCGTTTCTCCTTTTTCAGAAAATTGACGACCTGCTTGACCTTCTGCGATTGGGCCATCGAGGCGACAAGCAGTGAATCGGCGGTTTCCACCACCACCGTATCGCGCAACCCAGCCACGGCGACAAAACGGCTTTCGGCGCGTACCAGGCAATTTTCGCTGTCATCGAGCCAGACATCGCCTTGCAAGACATTGCCGCCCGCGTCTTTATCCAGCACCTGCCATAAAGCCTGCCAGGAACCAATATCGCTCCAGCCCAGTTCCGCCGGCACCACCACCGCCCGCGTCGTTTTCTCCATCACCGCGTAATCGAAAGAAATCGCCTTGGCCTGGCGCATCGCTTCACGACCGAGATGAAACAGGTGGCCATCACCACTTCCCGTGGCCAAAGCCGCCCGCATGTCGGTAAGCACACGCGGCGCGTACCGTTCCATTTCGACGAGCAGCGTGGCGGTGGAAAAAAGAAAGATACCGGCGTTCCACAAATAGTTGCCGCTTGCCAGATAGGCCTCGGCGGTGACGCGGTCCGGTTTTTCGCGGAACGAGGCGACCTTGGCATTTTTGCCCTGTTCGATATAGCCAAAACCGGTCTCCGGATAATCGGGCTTGATGCCAAAAGTGACGAGATTGCCCGCCGCCGCCAGCGCCGCCGCTTCGGCCACCGCCCGCTGAAAGGCGGCTTCATCGCGAATCAGATGATCGGCGGGCAAAACCAAGAGCAAAGCGCCGTCATCCCGCCTATCAGCGCAGAAGAGCGCCGCCGCGCAAACCGCCGGTGCCGTGTCACGGCCCATCGGCTCGAGCAGCAAGGAATATTCTTTCATCCCCAGTTCATCCCCCAATTCCGCCAATTGCGCCTGGGTGGTAAAACGATGCTCCTCGCCAACCACCACCACCGGCGGCAAAACATCGGGCAAATTTGCCACCCGCAGCATGGTGGTTTGCAACAGCGAATACTGCCCGGTCAGGGCAAGCAATTGTTTCGGATACATCTCGCGTGACAGCGGCCACAACCGCGAACCAGAACCACCGGCGAGAATGATGGGTTGGATGGTCATAAGGCGTCTCCAAAAATGCGAGTGATGAACTTCTTATTTGATTAGAGCAAGCAATTCTTCAGTTTTTTCGCGTAAAAGCGCTGCATCGCCACGGGTTTCGACATTCAGACGCAAAAGTGGTTCAGTGTTGGATTTTCTAACGTTGAACCGCCAGCTTGCATAGGAAACCGATAAACCGTCGAGAAATTCCTGCCGGCCATCGGCGTAGCGCCGACCAAGCTCGGCCAAAACCGCGTCAGCGTCGGCGACCGTGCGGTTTATCTCTCCCGATACCGGATAGGCTCGTTCCATGGCGCCGACCATATCCGACAGCGGCGCGCCGCTCCGGCTTAAAAGCGAGACCACCAGCAACCAGGAAATCATGCCGGAATCACAATAGCCAAAGTTGCGAAAATAGTGGTGCGCCGACATTTCACCACCGTAGACGGCCTGTTCCTTTCGCATCCTTTCCTTGATATAAACATGGCCGGTCTTGCTCATTACCGCCCTGCCGCCATCCCTCGCCACCAGCTCTTCCGTGTTCCAGGTCAGGCGCGGGTCATAAAGAATGGTCGCCCCAGGCGCCAGACGCAGCATCTCGTGAGCGAGCAGACCAACCATATAATAACCCTCGATGAAATCGCCGCGCTCATCCCAAAAAAAACAGCGGTCGGCGTCACCATCCCAGGCCAAGCCCAGGTCGGCGCCGGACTCACGCACGGCCCTGGCGGTTTCGGCACGATTTCCCGGCAGCAGCGGGTTGGGCACGCCTTTCGGGAAATGGCCGTCGGGCTGGTGGTTGAGGTGGACGAAGGTAAAAGGCAGATGCTGGGCCAACAGGTCGAGGATCGGCCCAGCGCAGCCGTTGCCGGCGTTGGCGACGATTTTCAGGGGTTTCAGTTGCGCCAAGTCGATATAGCCAAGCAGATGCTCAATGTAGGCCGATTTATCGAAAAAATCACTTTTACCGCCAGGTTCCGCGGCTTTTGTCGGCAAATCGTCCGCCGCGACGCGAGCGGCGATCTCGCCAAGACGTTCACCTGACAATGGCACCGCTCCGGCAATGACGAACTTCATGCCGTTGTAATCGGCGGGATTATGGCTGGCCGTGACCATGACGCCGCCATCAATACCTTCCTGTTGCCGGTGAAAAGCGGCGTGGTAAACCTCTTCGGTGGCGCAGAGGCCAAGAAACACCACCTCGGCGCCACCCTGGCGTATACCTTCGATGAGCGCCGCCGCCAGTTCCGGGCTGCTGAGTCGAATATCGTGGCCAACCGCCACCTTTTTCAAGCCGCAAACGGCGACAAAGGCGCGGCCAATTTTTTCCGCCAGCGCCGGATTCAGTTCGTCGGGCAGGCGACCGCGGATGTCATAGGCTTTGAAACAGGCCAGCGCTTTTTTCATTTTCATTTCCCGGATGGCTAGGTATAGTCCACCGCCTTGTTCGCCATGGCTTTTGCCAGGGTGTTCGCGGAGTTTGAGCGTGTCTCGCGCACACATTGTCGATTCTAGCGGCATTCTTCCCCAAAATACAAGTTTTATCACAGCTCATGAAAGGCATCATCCTCGCCGGCGGTTCCGGCACCAGGCTCTATCCCCTGACTCGCGCAATCAGCAAACAAATGCTGCCGGTCTACGACAAACCGATGGTGTATTATCCGCTGTCGGTGCTGATGCTGGCCGGCATCCGGGACATCCTGATCATTTCCACTCCCGCCGATCTTCAGGATTTCCGCGACCTGTTCGGCGATGGTTCGCAGTTGGGCCTGAACATTTCCTACGCCGCCCAGCCGCGTCCGGAGGGCCTGGCTCAGGCCTTTCTCATTGGCGAATCGTTCATCGGCAGCGATACCGTGGCGCTGATTTTAGGCGACAATATCTTCTTCGGCCCCGGCTTTTCGGCGCTGTTGCGTGAGAGCGCCACCCTGACAGAAGGCGGCCTGATCTTCGGCTATCTGGTGCGCGACCCGGAGCGCTACGGTGTTGTCGAATTCGACGCGGACAAGCGGGTGGTCAGCATCGAAGAAAAACCGGTGCGGCCCAAATCGCGCTACGCCGTGCCGGGTCTGTATTTTTATGACAATCAGGTGGTGAAAATCGCCAAACAGGTAAAACCCTCGGCTCGGGGCGAGCTGGAAATCACCGACATCAACAATCACTATCTGCGGGAAAACCGCCTGAAGGTACATCCGCTCGGACGCGGCTTCTGCTGGCTCGACACCGGCACCCACGAATCGCTGCAACAGGCGGCCAGCTATGTCCAAACCGTGCAGGAGCGCCAGGGTTTGAAGATCGCCTGCATCGAAGAAATCGCCTTTCAGCAGGGTTATATCGGTCGCGAGCAATTGCTGCGTTTGGCCAGCGATATGCTGAAAAATCAATATGGCCAGTATCTTCTTGAAATCGCTGGAGAAAAAGCATGAAAATTTTGATTGTCGGCGCAAACGGCCAGCTTGGCACCGACTGCCGCAACATCCTCGGTCAGGAACACGAGGTCTGTGGCCGCGATATTCCCGCCGTCGATATTGGCGATGAAAAAAGCGCCGCCGCCTGTGTCGCCGCCGAAAAACCGGATGTCATCGTCAACTGCGCCGCTTATACCGCTGTCGATCCCTGCGAGGATCATACCGAGGAATGCTGGCGGGTCAATGCCCTCGGCCCGAAGAATCTGGCCATGGCCGCCCGCGAGCGCGGTTGTCGCCTGATCCATATTTCCACCGACTACGTCTTTGACGGTCATCGCCCACCGCCAAGCTCCTACGATGAAGCCGACGCGGTCAATCCGCTGTCACAGTACGGCAAATCGAAACTGGCCGGGGAACGGGCGGTAGTTGAAACCCTCGACAATCACGTCATCCTGCGCACCGCCTGGCTTTATTCGGCTTTCGGCAAAAATTTCCTGAAAACCATGCTGCGCCTATCACTTTCGGCACCGGAAACGGAACGTAAGGTGGTCAACGACCAGCACGGCTCTCTCACCTGGTCATATACCCTAGCGCAGCAGATCAGGAAACTGCTCGACTCGGACTTGACTGGCATCTTCCACGCCACCGCCGAAGGCCACTCGACCTGGTACGAAGGCGCCCGTTACTTTCTCGAAACGATGGGCGTGCCGCACCGTCTGCGTCCCTGCGCCACCAGCGAATTCCCAACCAAGGCGCACCGTCCAGCCAATTCCATCCTGGAAAATCGTCGCCTGCATGAGGCGGGTATTTCCACCTTCGTCAGTTGGCAGGAAGACATCGCGACCTTTGTCGATATGTACCGCGACCATCTGCTGAAGGAGGCAAAAGAAGCGATTACCGCCGGATAACGTCTTCTCACATCCAGGTCTTTTTCAGCATGGCGAAGACCAGGCGCAGGCCCATGAGGCCGGCGATGAGAAAACCAAAGAGACCGAGCAGTGGAATGTTGTGCCAGCGCGGCGGGATGCCGGCCAGCACGATCAGCGAGCTGCCAACGATGAGGGCGGCGAGCACAATGGCAAAGGCGATGCGGTTGGCAACGCGATGCAGATCCGGGGCAAGCTGCCTCATGCCTTTGTGCTCGAACTCGATGCGCATCTGGCCGCGACGCAGTTGATGCAGGATCAGGCGCAACTCTTCCGGCGCCTCGCGCAGCAGACGGCTGTAGGCCAGGCCGGTATAACTCAAATCTTCGGCCAGGCGATTGGGGGCGAAGCGGTTCAGGCTGATGCGGCGCATGAAGGGCTTGGCCAGGCGGATCAGTTCGAGTTCCGGGTCGAGCATCAGGCCGACACCCTCGACCGTGCTCAGCGCCTTCATCATCAGATAGAATTCTGGTTTGAATGCTAGCCGGTGCCGCGAAATCAGGCCGATCAGCTCCTGGATGATGCGGCCCGCTTCGAGACCGGCCAGGGGTCGGTAGAGATAGAGGTCGATCAGCCGGGTCAGGTCGCGGCCCAGGGCTTCACGATCGACCTCGCCGAGTTGGTTGGTGACGCGCAAAAGGCCGCTGACAATTTCCCGCTCATTGCCAGACACCAGATGGACGATCAGATTGGTGACATCCTCGCGCTCCTGCCGCGACAGGCGGCCCATCTGGCCGAAATCGACGAAGCAGACAACATCGCCTGGTAAAATGAAAATATTGCCGGGGTGCGGGTCGGCGTGAAAAAAGCCGTGCACGAATATCTGCTCCATGACCAGCGTGGCGCCGCGTTTGGCGATGAGCGGCAGGTCATAACCAGTCGCGCGTAGCGCCGTGATATTGGCGGCTTTGATCCCGGCCACATGCTCCATCACCAGGACGCGACCAGTGCTCAGCTCCGGGTAGACCGCTGGCACATGGACGGTGGTCTTGCCGGCGAATTGCCGGGCGAAACGCTGGACGTTGGCCAATTCCTGGGAAAAGTCGATTTCCTGGCTTATACTTCTGGCAAATTCATCGACGACGGCCACCGGGTTCTGGCCCTGCCCCTCCTCGATATGCTGCTCTATCAGCCCGGCAATATGGGCGAGAATCTCCAGATCGACAGCGATAATCCGCTCGATCCCTGGCCGCAGTACCTTGACCGCCGCCTCGTCACCGTTTTTTAACCGGGCATGGTGCACCTGGGCAATGGAGGCGGCGGCTATCGGTTCGTCACCAAACGATTCAAATATCTCTTCCGGTGGCCGCCCCAGCTCTTCAATCAGAATGGCCCTGACCGCAATCAGCGGAAACGGCGGCGCCGTATCCTGAAGTTTGGCCAGTTCATGCAGAAAGTCGGCGGGGATGAGATCGGGCCGGGTCGAGAGCAACTGCCCCAGTTTGATAAAGGTCGGTCCCAGTTCCTCAAAAGCCATGCGCAGCCGTTCCGGTCGCGACAGGCGGATGAGCCGCTCTTTCAACCCACCCTTGAACATGTGCAGACCGCCTTCCAGGTATTCGGCGATATGCAGCCGCCCGACCAGATCGCCGAAACCGTATTTGAAAAGGATCCGCAGCACCTGCTGGTAACGATTCAGGTGGCGGTAGGTGCGGCCAATGGCCCCCAGCCTTCTGATGCTGAACATACCGCCGCTCAGCGCCCTTCCCGTCCGTCTTGGTCTGGGTGCAGTTCGTCGATGCGGGCGCGCAGGGCGGCCAGCTCATCCTTGGTGGCCAGGCCCATGCGATCGAGCCGTTCCGTCACCTTTTTCTCGATCCACTGGTCAAGCTCATCCTTGGCCTTTTCCGAGCGGCTCACCAGGTCATCGACGAACTGCTTGCCCTCCTCCTGCGACAGCCGCCCCTTTTCCAGCAGGTCGTTTTTAATTTCCTCAATCTTGTCTTTGGTGAGGAAGGCGGCGCCGAGTCCGGCGTAGACAATGTGTTTCAGCGTTTCTTTCATGGTTTTTCCTCCGTTGGTGGATGGATACAGGCTGGCCGGAAATTTCTCGGCTGTGGTTCATTCACTGCCGGCCAAAGTCCTATCATACAATTTTCCGACGCCGTATTCCTTGCGGCGCTGGAACTTTTCATACGATGGGCCGATGAGCTGCATTTCCGGATAGAGTTTCTGCACCTGCACGGCGATTTCCATCTCTTTGGTGCATCCCGTCGAATAGGTGGCATCCTTGCCAGTCCACTCCGGTGGCACCTTTTTGCCCATCAGCTCGAAGGCTTTGACGATGTCGTCCATGGTCTGGAAGCGCCAGATGTCGATGACACCGGAGCGCTGGAAAATTTCCCACATATACATGATGTCGTCGGCGTCCATGCCCTCGATGAAATGCTCGCCAGGATTGATGATCAGGACATCATCCAGGGACGAGCGCAGGTATTCGACAAAGACTTTCAGTATTTCTTTGGCGGTGTCGAGCTGGCCGGGAATCGAGCCGACAATCGCCGAATAGAAGATCACCGTCTTGCCGCTCTCCTTTTCCTTCTCCGCCGTGTGGATCAGCTCTTCCGCCATGCGCCTGAGCGTGGCTCGAGAGAAGCGCATCGCCTTTGGATGATGCGGTTTGACCAGGATGTCCAGCTCGCCGTCATCGGTCGGGATGATCGAAACAATATCTCGCGTGAACTGGAAATGATTCGATACCGTGTCGCGGCCACCGGGATTGCGATAAACAACCACATTGGCCTCTTTGAAGGCCCTGGCGTAGGTGACGGAAGTCAACAGCGGGTTGAATGGCTCGCGGGTGCCGTCGGAGATGACCAGCAGGCGGTTGTCACTATCCAGATAACGCAGCAAGGTGTTTTTCGAGATGCCGGGGTCAGCGATGATATCGGCCTCTTCGAGCAGGGCGATCAACACCGGATCTTCGAGCAAATCGGCAAAGGAAACACGGCGGTAGTAAAAATCCTGTTTGACTGCGAGAATCACCTTGATGCCGATCTTCATCAGCATCTTGAGGATGGCGATATCGAAGACGATTTCACCGGAAGCGCAGCCGACCCACAAAACGCAGGGCCGGCGCTTACCGGCGATGACATCGGCCAGCCAGTTGCGGATCCACGACCATTCCGAGGTATCGAGAGGTTTGTTCATCAGCGCTTGCACGCTTTCGATGTCCGGCTGGCAGTCCTGACACCAGATCGACCGCATGGTCGAAAGGCGCAGCAGGCGGCGCAGGCGCAAGAGATGCAGTTGCAGGTCGATGTCGGTCAGCGTCGAACCAGAACAAATATCCAACCCCGCTGGCGAGTTGAAGGCCTTTTCAAAGGCTTCGGAACGCAGGAAGGCGTCGGCACGGCGATTTTCCTCCTCGCGCTCGGCGGCGAGAGGCCGGTCGATGTCGCTGATCGAGGTGAAGATGCGCAACAGTCCCTCTTCGACCCGCCCCGGCAGCCGCACCTTGCTGGCGGTATCGTGATTGTATTTATTAGTCAGCAGACTGAGCAGATAATGCTGCTTGTACGAGTCGGTCACCACCGTCCGCACCAATTTTTCCAGCCGCGTCCAGATGCCGATATATTGGGAAATCAGCATGGTGTCGGCGCGTTTCTCCAGGATGGCCTTAAACAAAGCGTCGGAGCAGGGATAGTACAGCTCGCCCTCTTCAAGATGGATGATGAACTTGAGCTGCTCCGGCGAGGCCACTTCGTCGGCATTGGCCTCGTAGGAAATATGATTTTCCGTGAAAAAGTTGGTCAACCAAGCGTCCCGGTCCGGGTCTTGGCCTTTAGTGTAAATAAAGGATTCGGTCATGGCGTTTTCCTTAGGTTTCGGCGCAAGGTGCGCAGAGCGACTGTCATTTTTGATAGGCAGGCCGCAAACCGGTGAACATCGGATAGTGTTTGACGTTCAAAGTTTTCAATTCGGCCTTTTCCGCATCAACCGTTGCCGCCAGCAATGCGTCGGCAAGCCCGACACCATGTGATTTGCCGAAATCCCGTTTATAAAGCCCACCGGTTCTGGCAATTTCAACGGTTAAAGGAACAACGCGAAATAAGGAGATAAAATCTTCCAGAATCGTCATTTCAGCCTTTCCTTTCACCCCAGCGTACAGCTCGGCAATCACAATCGGCGAAAGCAATATCCTGGCGGAACGCTCTCGTACCAAAGCGGCGGCATTCTCATTTCCACGCAGAAAATCAATCAAGACATCGGTATCGACAAGAATCGGGTCCGGCATAGCTCATCTATCCCATTCCGACCTGAGCGCCCGGAAATCCGGCAGGTCGGTGCGATTTTGCCACATGCCCGCCGCCTTGCACAAAGTAGAATCTTTCCGGTCATTACCGGTCCGTTCGATCAGGCGGTCGATAGCCTCGCGAATGACCACGCTCTGTTTCCTGCCACTGTTTTTGGCAATGATCACAAGCGCATCACGTTGTTTATCCGTCAAATATATCTGCGTCCGAACCATAACACACCTCCCTTAATGTACATCGCCATTATACATCACTCCAAATAAAACGGAAACCATCCTGCCTTTACAAATCAACACCGGACATCGAAAGTGGCATCAGGCCAGCAGCCGTTTTCTGACCATGTTCAAGGCGGTCTGGGCGGTCATCTCGCGGATATGCTGGCGATCGCCAGCGAAGAAGAAGCGCTCGGCCCACACGCTTGTTGTGTCAGCCAGGCCGATATAGACGGTGCCGACCGGTTTTTCCGGGCTGCCGCCATCCGGCCCGGCAATGCCGGTGACGGCGATGGCGAGATCGGCGTGGCAGAGGCGGCGGGCACCGACGGCCATCGCTTTGGCCACTGCCGCCGAAACCGCGCCATGGGTGGCCAAGATTGCCGCCGGAACGCCTAAAACCTCTTCTTTGACGCGGTTGGCATAGGAAATGACACCACCCAGATACCAGGCTGAGCTGCCGGGGACGGCGGTCAGCCACTGGCCGATCATGCCGCCGGTGCAGGATTCGGCGGTGGCCAGCATCCACTTTTTCTCTAAAAGCAGCCTGCCGACGATCATGGCCAGGGTTTCCTGGCCATAACCATCAAATTCCTGGCCTACAGTCAGTTCGTTGCCAATGCCGCCCAACTTGTCACCAGCATTGTCAATCGCGGTGCTTTCAATCTTCATGGTCTACCTCGGCCAAAACCTGATGGTCGCGGATGGCGGTCAGACGCGCCCTGACGATACGACCCGCCGGCAAAGGTGAGCGCGTGACCACTGAAATGTAATTGTCAGTCAGGCCATGGCGTAATCCCGGCTCATCATTGTCATTTTCCAGAAGAATTTCCCGCGTCTCTCCGATATGACGTGTATAAAAAGCGAGGCGAAGCCCCTCGGACAGCGCCCGCAGTTCCGCCGCCCGTCGCCGCTTGTCCCGGCCATACACATGGCCTGCCAAGTTGGCGGCGACGGTGCCGGGCCGTGGTGAATAGGGGAAAACGTGGAGATAGGCCGGCGCGATGAACTCGATAAATTTTTTTGTGTTTTCAAAGAGTTGTTCGCTCTCACCGGGAAAACCAACCAGCACGTCGCAGCCAATTGCCGCCTGCGGCAGCGCTTTCTTGCAGCGGGCGATGACGGTGGCAAAATCGGCTGCGCGGTAGCGGCGTCCCATGCGGGTGAGGATGGTATCGTCGCCGCTTTGCAGTGGAATATGCAAATGCGGCATGAGATTGTCCCGTGCGGCAAATAGCGCCAGTAATTGGTCAGTAATTTCCGTCGGTTCGAGCGAACTGAGGCGGAAGCGAATTCCTGGAAAATTTCGCGATAATTTATCCAATAAATTGAAAATACGATATTTTTCTGAAATATCACGTCCGTAATAACCAACATGAATGCCGGTGATGACGATTTCGCGGTAGCCAGCATCAGCGAAGACCGCCGCCTGGGCCAGGACCTCCGGCAAGGGCAGGCTACGGCTTTTACCCCTGACGAAAGGCACGATGCAGTAGGAGCAAAAGCTTTCGCAGCCGTCCTGCACTCGCAGGTAGGCGCGGCTGCGCTCGGCGAAACGGCGGATCGGCAGACGGGCGATTTCGCTGGCCTGGGCCATATCGCTGAGGATATTTTCCGGCCAATCCGCTGTGGCCAGTAGCCTGGCGATTTTTCCCTTCTCGCCATTGCCGACCAAGCAGACTTGTCGCCCGGCCAGTTCTGGCATGGCGGCGATCTCGGCGCCCGCCGCCTGAACGTGGCAGCCCGTGATGATCAGCCTCGCCTGTGGATGATTACGCGCCGCCTGGCGGATGACCTGGCGTGACTGGACACCGGCGCGGGCGGTGACCGAACAAGTATTTATGACCAGGCAATCAGCTTCTTCGCCCGGCGCGGCCAAACCGTAACCGGTGGCGATGGCACTGTCCTGGAACGAGGCGGATTCATACTGGTTGACCTTGCAACCGAGGGTGATAATGGCGAAGCGGGACATGGCCTTGTCATATGATGCGTTTCGCATACGCTCAACACATGCTATTTTTTGCGATGACAGCGCAGCCGATGACTTCATCATCACGATAGATAACCGCGAACTGTCCCGGAGCGATGGCGCGTTGCGGCTCGAGGAAATGAATAATCAGACCACCATCGGCTTGTGGCAAAAGATGCGCCACAGCGCCTTGATGATTAGAGCGGATTTTCACCGTAAATAATCCCGATAGATCCTGTGGTTGACGAATCCAGTTAACCTGATTTGTAGCCAGGGATGCGCCGAACAGTTCTTCATTCTTGCCAACAACGACAGCATTGCGCCGGGTATCGAGACCAACCACATACCAGGGCGTGGCGTCCGGCAAACCAAGGCCGCGCCGCTGGCCGATGGTGTAGCGAAAGAGACCGCGATGCCGCCCGATTACTTCGCCCTTAGCCGTCAGGATCGGCCCCTCATCATCGCCCAATTCATTGGCCAGAAAATCCCCGACCGTGGTCCCTTGGCCGGACAGAAAGCAGACATCCTGGCTCTCGCCGGAAAATTCCGTAAATCCCCGCGCCACCGCCATGGCCACGACTTCCTGCTTTTTGTAGGTGCCCAAAGGCAGCAACAGGCGGCTCAGTTGCTCGCGGCCAAGACCGGCCAGGAAGTAGGACTGATCTTTTTGACCATCGAAGCCCTTGAATAGACGCGGGCCATCATCATGACGCAAAATGGCGTAGTGGCCGGTGGCCATAAAGGCCATGCCGGCTTCGTCCATGGCTTGCCGCAAAAGGCCGAATTTGATTTCCCGGTTGCAGACGAGGCAGGGATTTGGCGTCAGGCCACGCCGGTATTGCTGGCGAAGATAGTCGAGTACCCGCTGGTGAAAAGCCTGACGTAGATCAATGGAGCGCAGTTCAATACCTAACTTGGCGGCGATAGCAGCGGCGCGCTGACGATCTCCGCCCAGATCGGGCTGGGCCAGTTCCATGAAAAACCCAACCACGGCATAGCCCTGTGCCAGCAGCAGGCTGGCCGCCATCGCCGAATCGACGCCGCCGCTCAAAGCAACGCCCACCGCTTCCTTTGTCATTGGCTTTCTTGCAATTTTTCCAGGAATATACGATACAGCGGAAGAGAATTCGTCCACGAAAACTGTAAAAGTACCCGGAAACGCCATGGAAAGAAAGCCCGCCCGCCCCGCTTTGCCGGAACTGCTCGCTCCGGCGGGCAATCTGGAAAAACTCAAAGTGGCCGTTCACTATGGCGCCGACGCCGTCTATCTGGGCGACAAAACCTTCAGCCTGCGGCAAAAGGCCGGAAATTTCTCGCTGCAAGAGATGGAAGCGGCCAGGGATTTTCTGCGGCCACGCGGCGTAAAACTCTATGTGACGGTCAATATATTCGCCCACAACCATGACTTTTGCGGCTTCGACGACTACCTGCGTCAGCTCGATTCACTGGGCGCCGACGCTCTTATCGTTGCCGACCCCGGCATCTTCCGCCGGATCCGCCGCCTGCTGCCGCACATGCCGATCCATCTTTCGACGCAGGCCAACGTCACCAATCTCGACGCCGTAAGATTCTGGCTCGAGTTAGGTGCGCGCCGTCTCAATTTGGCACGGGAATTGTCGTTTGCCGAAATCCAGGCCATCCGCGCCGGCGTTGCCGGTGAGCTGGAAGTCTTCGTGCACGGCGCCTTGTGCATATCCTATTCCGGGCGCTGTATGCTCTCGAATTACCTGACCGGTCGTGATGCCAACCGTGGCGAGTGCGCCCAGCCCTGCCGTTACCGCTATGCGCTGATCGAGGAAAAGCGCCCGGGCCAGTATTTCCCGGTGGAAGAGGATAAGCGCGGCAGCTATATTTTCAATGCCAAAGACCTCTGTCTCTTGCCGCGTCTGCCGCTCCTGGTCGCCACCGGTGTCGATGCGTTGAAGGTCGAAGGCCGCATGAAATCGGTCTACTACGCCGGTGGCACGACTCGCGTCTACCGGGCGGCGCTCGATTATTTGGCGGCGCTGCCGACCGAAGCCTGGACTGAACCAGAAACGATCGTCATGCCAGCGGAATTCATGGCGGAAATCTGGCGGGTCGGCACACGCGGCGCCAGCGAAAATTTCTTCACTGGCCACCCTGGCCCAAAGGAGATGCTCTACGACGCGACGCGGGCGATCCAGGAATATGAGCCGGTGGCGCTGGTGCGCGAGGCGGGTCACGCGCCGCTTATCGAGGCGAGAAACCGTCTGTCTGTGGGCGACGACATCGAATACCTGCCACCGGGATTGGCCACGGTTCCGGCTCGCGTGACGGCTTTGCTCGATGCGGACGGGGAAAGCCTGCCGGTTCTCAGTCCCGGCCAAACCGCCCGGTTGCGCACGCAGCCGCCGTTATCTGAAACGATGCAATATGGCCTCTTCAGACGACGGGTAGCGGCGTGATGGTTACGCTACTTGTTATGTCGCCACCTCGACGCGGTTGCGGCCACGGTTTTTCGCCTGATAGAGGGCGTTGTCGGCCTTTTTCAGGAATTCGCTGTCGTTGCGGTAATGCCGCTGCCAGGTAGCAACGCCGCAACTGATGGTGCAGCGGACAATTTGGCCGTTTGGAGCGTGGGTTTCGTGGTCGGCGACGGCCTGACGCAGACGCTCCGCCAATTGCCGTGTCTTGTCGAGATTGCTGCGCCTGCATATGACGAGAAACTCTTCTCCGCCCATGCGGCTGACCGTATCGTAAGCGCGGACATTGGTACTGAATATTTTCGCCACATCGCGCAGTACCAAGTCGCCGACATCGTGGCCGTAGGTGTCGTTGACGTGCTTGAAATGGTCGATATCAAGCATAATGCACGACAGGCTTTCCTGGAATCGGGAAACTTCGGCAATGGCGTTCTTCATGCACTCTATAGCGTTGCGGCGATTCGACAGGCCGGTCAGCGGGTCGGTGATGGACATGACACGCAACTGGTTGTTGGCGTCTGATAGCTGCGAGGCATACTGCTTGATGATTTCCCGGTCGTGGCTGACCGTCTGGTAATAGCGGACGAGCCGTTCGCCGCTTCTGATCCTCGCTTCCAGAACTTTCGGGGAAAAGGGTTTCATCACATAATCGTCGGCCCCGGCATTGAAGGCTTGCACCAAGTCGTCATCGGTTTCGCAGCCGCTCAACATGATAATATAGGTATGCTCGGTTTTTTTGGTGCGGCGGAGGAGCTTACACAGGTCGATGCCATCCGTATCCGGCATCCGCCAATCGGTGATCACTATGTCGGGGTTTTCCTCGAACGCCATCTTGAAAGCGTGTTCACCGCCTTGGGCAGCCAGCACGCGGCGGTTTTCCACACGCAGGCATTGAACCAGGGTTTGCAGGGAAATCGGATCGTCATCGACGGCGAGGATGCTTAATTCCTTGCTTGGTTGGTAGCCGCCGGCATCTCCCCTCGGCACATCCATCACCTTGATGTCTTTGTACGGCGGGCAGCGCCGCGAGCGGATCCGCAGCAGTTCGCCGTCTGCTTCCCATTTTGTGGCGATGCCGTTGAAAAAGGCCGGGAACTCTTCACCGTCGATGCCGAAACCGGTCGCCAGGCGTTCCACCAGGGTGAAATCACGGCGGTCCGGGGAATCGGCCAGACAAATATCGGAGATTTTTACCGCCAGGCGTAGCAGCCCGGCCAAGTGCCCAGCCCCATCATTATCGTCATTGGGTTCGGTATCGGCATAAGAAGGGTACAGCGCCACAGCCTGGCCATAAATCTCCGGCAAACCCCAAGAATGGAACAATTCGGCGGCCAGCTCATGGCGATCGAGACCGAAAGCGTTCTTTTCCAGGGCCATGGTCTCGGTTGTATCCAATTTTTTCCCGAGAATATCACCGTATTCCTTGGGGAAAGAGGTGGCCAGCGCCAGCTCGCCGATGGCGGCGAGAAGGCCGCAGGCGTACATCTCTTCGGCGTCGAAGACGGCGCTTTTTTCGGCGATGCTGGCGGCGGCGATGGCCTGGGCCAGCGATTTTGACCAGAAACGTTCGTAGTCGAAGGCCGGGCATGGCCCACCAGTTATTTGCTGGGGCATGGAAAATCCGAGCGCCAGCGTTATCATGCCGTGTTTGCCGATTGCCGCCGCCGCTTTGGGAATCGAGGCGATCCTCGCTTCCTCCGCCGTCCGCAGGATAGGGTGGCAATTGACGGTTTTTAAGAGCGTCACCGATAAGGCCGGGTCGGTTTCAATCAATTGTATGATGTCGCCCAATGCGGTGTTTTCGGTGTGGCACAGGCGCACCAGCTCCATCGTCATGCGACGAGAGGAAGGCAAGGTATCGGCCAAGTTTATGCGAGAAAAAATCTCCCGGTTGCTCGTCACGGCTTTTCACTCACGCTGTAAAGGATTGATCCAACGGTTGATGGCGATTGGGAGCGCGTAAGCGCCAGGCCTGGGCGGTGAACCAGACTATGCCCAACGTTTTTCCCGCATCGAGAGAGTGTATCACAGGGGGAAAAAATTTTTCGAAACTTTTTTCCGCATAAACGATAAAGGTGGTCATGCCGCTGGCAACTTACCGCCTTGTCGGCGCCCTGGCCGCTGTGGTATCCTCGCCAAGCGGTAGGCGAAAAGCCCAAAGTTTTTATTCTGAAGTTGTCCCCCAAGTTTTACCGGAGAAATCGGGTCATGGAAATTCAAGGCTGGGCGGCGGACTTCCTGGGGCGGCTGGCGGCGTTTTTGCCTTTTGGCTACGCCTTTGGCGCTGGCATGGTTTCGGCGGTCAATCCCTGCGGCTTTTTCATGCTGCCGGTGTATCTGTCGCTGTACCTCGGAGCCGAAGAGCGGCAAATCATATCGCTATCGCCATGGCGGCGTTTCCTGCGCGCCTTGTGGGTAGCTGTGGTGGTGACGCTGGGTTTTTCCGTGGTCTTTCTCATCTGCGGTTTGGTGATGGCCACCGGCGGCTTGGCCCTGATGAATCTGATTCCCTGGTTCGCGCTGGTCATCGCCGCTTTCCTGATGGTGGCCGGTGTCTGGATGCTGTTCGGCCAGAGTTTTGCCTGGTCGGGCATCGGCGGCATCGCCGCGAAAATCGGCGATCCTCGCGATATCACGGTGAAAGGATTTTTTCTTTTCGGACTGGCCTATGGCCTGACCTCGCTTGGATGCGCTCTGCCGATATTTCTCGCCCTGCTCGGCGGCGCTGTCGCCACCGGCGGCCCATTCCTTGTCGTCCGCCATGGCCTGGCTTATATTTTTGGCGTTGCCTGCATCCTCATCATCCTGACCATGGCCATCGCCTTCGTCAAACAGCGACTGGTCGTCGGCGCTTTGCGTAAAATTCTGCCCTATAGCCAGAAGTTAACCGCTTTCTTTCTGCTTGCCGCCGGGCTTTACATCCTCTATTACTGGTTAAGCGGCAAAATGCTGGCCGTTGCTTCCTAAATGTCTTCTGGAGTCATCGCGGCGATTTCCGCCTATGTGATGTGGGGCTTTTTGCCCATTTACTGGAAGAGTGTGCAAAACGCTTCGGCGGTGGAAGTTTTATGCCATCGTATCTGCTGGTCGCTGCTCGTCTGCCTGCTGCTGTTATGGCCGCTGCGACAGGGCGGCGAGCTGGCCAAAGTTTTCCGCAATCGCCGCCGCCTACCGCTGTACGTCGCCACTTCGCTGCTTTTGACCAGCAACTGGCTGCTTTTCATTTGGGTGGTCAACGCCGGCTACATCATCGAAGGCAGCCTCGCCTACTTCATCAATCCACTGATTTCCGTGTTGTTCGGAGTGCTGTTTTTCCGTGAGCGTTTGCGTCCGGCCCAGATGACGGCGCTGGCGCTGGTGGCTGTCGGGCTGATCTATCTTGCGGTTTTTTATGGGAGGATCCCCTGGATTGCCGTGACGCTTGCCACCTCGTTCGGCATCTATGGTCTCTTGCACAAAAAAGCGACGGAACCGGTTTTGACTGGGATGTTGCTGGAAACCATCTTCGTCTTCCCGCCGGCCCTGGCCTTTCTCATCTGGCTGGAGATGCACGGCGGCGGCCACTTCATCCACGCCGGCGTAGGGCAATCGCTGCTTTTGGCCGGGTCCGGGCTGGTCACCTCGTTACCGCTTTTTCTGTTCAATTTCGCGGCCCAGCGCATCCCTTTATCGCTGGTCGGCCTGCTACAGTATATGTCGCCGACCATCAATTTGTTGATTGGTTTGTTCCTGTACCATGAGGATTTTCCGCGCCCCCGCCTGATCGGCTTTTCCCTGATTTGGCTGGCGCTTCTGCTCTATCTTGCCGAAAGCGGCCTGCACCGCCTGCGCAAGAAAAAGGCATCCCTTTAGTGTGCGCCCTGTGGTATTTTTTCAACCGCTATTGGTCAAGACGGTGGCATGACAGTAATTTTTCGCGGAGAAATTGGAGAGAAACGTTATGGGAGAACAGGATATTTGTGGTTGCGGCGAGGGCAAGGTTCCCGACCGCCAGGGCCGCTGCGTGATGCCGGAGGTGACGTTTTCCGCCTTCATCATGTCGCTGAATACCTCGGTTTTGTTTCATCTGGGTGAACTGGCCGACCCAGTCACCGGCAAGACGACGGTCGATTTCGACCTCGCCCGCAATGCCATCGACACCCTGGTCATGTTCGAGGGAAAAACTAAAGGCAATCTCAGTCATGACGAAGAGGAATTGCTGAAAAGCATCGTTTACGACTGCAAGATCCGCTTTGTCAAAGCCGTGCGCGGCTGACACGATCGCGCTTTCATGGATCGGACGGTACTCGCCGGGGCGCTGCGTACAAGCTGCGAAATCGCGGCTCCCGCGAAAATCAATCTGTATCTGCGCGTCGTCGGACGGCGCCAAGACGGCTATCACGATCTTGACAGTTGGATGCACAAAATCGCCCTGTTCGACCGGCTGGCCATTTCTTTGCGTCCGGCGCCGGGCCTGGCGCTCACCGTTGCCGGCGGACACTTGCCGGGTGACGCGACGAATATAGTCTTTCGGGCGGCAGGCTCCTTTTTCGCCGCCTGTCACCTGACTGATACGATTGGCGCCGACATTATCCTCGAAAAAAATATTCCCCTGGCCGCTGGCCTGGGTGGCGGCAGCAGTGACGCGGCGGCAACGCTCTTGGCCTTAAATCGTTTGTGCGGTTTGCCGCTGACCGACCCGGCATTGGCGGCACTCGGTCTTTCTCTGGGCGCCGACGTGCCGTTTTTTCTCTTTGCCGCGCCGGCGGCCTTTGCCAGCGGCGTCGGGGAAATTCTGCGCCCGGCTCCGGTTCTCGCGGGCTATCGTCTGGTGCTGGTCAATCCCGGTTTTGCCGTATCGACGAAAGAGGTTTTTTCCAGATTGTCCTTGACGGAGAAGACGAAAAAAATTAAAAAAGCTCTCCCCGTCGGCGGGGATGGTGACTGTGATATCAGTGGCCTCGAGAACGACCTCGAAGCCGTGACCTGCATCATGCACCCGGAAATTGCCCGGATCAAAGAGCGCTTGCTGTCGCTTGGCGCCACCGCCGCCCTGATGAGTGGCAGCGGGGCGACGGTGTTTGCTTTGTTTGCCAGGCAAGATTTCCTTTCGCTGACTTGCATTGAACAAGATTTACGCCAGGAATTCGGTCCCCTGGTATTCGTGACCGATGTGTTGACTGGGGCGTAGCCAAGCGGTAAAGGCAACGGGTTTTGATCCCGTCATTCGGAGGTTCGAATCCTCCCGCCCTAGCCATTTTCACTTCTTTTATCTTTCCTACCGTTATGCCGAAAAGCCTGAAGATTATCAGCGGCAACGCCCATCCCGCCATGGCGCGGGAAATCGCCGCCCATCTCAATATGCCTCTGACCGAAACCGATGTCCGCAAGTTCAGTGACGGCGAGATCTTCGTTGAAATCAAAGAGAACGTGCGCGGCACCGATGCCTTCGTTATTCAGCCGACCTGCACGCCGGTCAACGACCATCTGATGGAACTGGTGCTGATTGTCGATGCCCTGCGCCGGGCTTCGGCCAGGCGGATCACCGCCGTCATGCCTTACTACGGTTATGCCCGCCAGGACAGGAAAGTGGCGCCGCGCGTGCCGATTTCCGCCAAGGTGGTGGCGCAGATGCTGATGGCGGTCGGTACGCGCCGCGCCTTGTGCATGGACCTGCACGCCGGGCAGATCCAAGGTTTTTTCGATATTCCCGTCGATCATCTCTACGCCGCGCCGGTGCTTCTGAAACACATCGCGAAAGAATTCCAGGACGTGGTCATGGTCTCTCCGGATGCCGGCGGCGTCGAGCGCACGCGAGCCTTCGCCAAGCGCCTGAACGCCTCGCTCGCCATCATCGACAAACGGCGCGATAAACCAAATGAATGCGAGGCCATGCACGTCATCGGCGATGTCAAAGACAAAGTAGCGATCATGCTCGATGATATGGTCGATACCGCGGGCACCTTGTGCAAGGGCGCGGCGGCGCTTCTCGCCAACGGCGCCAAAGAGGTACACGCTTGCTGCTCGCATCCGGTCTTGTCCGGGACGGCGGTCAGCCGCATCGAGGACTCGGCGATTAAATCCCTGATGGTCACTAACAGTATCCCACTGCGCCCGGAAGCGGCGGCTTGCGCCAAGATCACCGTCCTGTCGGTATCGACCCTCTTGGCCGACGCTATCCGCCGCATATCCAACGAGGATTCGGTCAGTTGCCTATTCGTCTGACAGCACGCGGGGCGCTCAGCCGTCCCTTTTTCGTATTATCGTCCGGACGGGTAGCGGATAGGCCGCGAGAGGGCCGGATGGCAAGGAGGAATTATGTTACAGTGTACAATTGATGTCTCGCGGAGAAATGTTACCGGCAAAGGCCCGATGCGCCGTCTGCGTCAAGCGGGGCTTGTCCCGGCGGTGGTTTATGGTGGCGGTTCCGAGGCTACGCCGCTGCAATCGGATGGCAAGACGCTGCGGGCTACCCTGTTGGAATTCGCGCGGCGCAATACCATTATGACCCTCAATATCGAGGGGAGCGGACAAAAACATGTCATCGTCGGTGAAATTCAGACCGATCCGGTGACCAATGCCTTGCTGCATGTCGATTTCTGCGAGATTGATCTGGAAAAAACGCGCCGTTACCATGTGCCGGTGCGTTTTACCGGTGTCCCGAAGGGCGTCGATCTTGGCGGCAGCTTGCAGACATTCGCCGATGCCATCGTCCTCGAAGGGAAACCTCTGGATGTGCCCGATGAATGCACGCTGGACATTAGTGATTTGGCCATCGGCGACGAATACACCTTCGCCGCCCTCAACATCCCCGCCGGCCTGAAGATGCTTTCAGACGCCGATGAAGTCTGTGTCCGGGTGGTCAAGCTGGCGAAATAATTTCGCTAGTGCCATACTGTCGGTCGAAGACCGGGAAAGGCCCGCCTTTCCCGGTCTTTTTTATGGTTCCGGGGGAGAGATGGAAGCGATCATGGTCGCCGGTTTGGGGAATCCGGGCGCAAACTACGAAAATACGCGGCATAACGTTGGCTTCATGGTGGTCGATGAGCTGGCGCGGCGCTGGGATTGTCCGCTGGCAGCCAGCAAATGGCGGGCGCTCTGCGGCCAAACCCAGTGGCAAGGGCGGCGGATTGTGCTCGTGCAGCCACAGACTTTCATGAACCTGAGCGGCATGGCGGTCAGGCAAGTGCTGCATTTTTTCAAAATTCCACCGGCGAGTCTTTTGGTCATCCATGACGACCTCGATATGGCTTTCGCCCGCTTGAAACTGGTTTACGGCGGCGGCGCCGGCGGTCACAAAGGGATACTCTCCATCGGCCAGGAATTGGCCGATACCGGTTTTTACCGCCTCAAAATTGGCATTGGCCGCCCCGGCAAGGATGGCGTTGCAGCGGCAATGCCGGTCGAGCGCTTCGTCCTCGCCCCCTTTTCCGAGGCGGAACGGGCTGTCCTCGGCGAACGCCTGACCTCTATCGTCCTTGGCGTTGAAGATTGGGCGTGTGGCGCACCGGACAAGGCGATGAACCGGCTGAATGCGATCAAATAATCCTTATTCAATAGACCCCGCCCTTACTCCAGTGAAGCGATGAGGCTGTTCAAAAAGCTGTCGTCTCTTCCTGGCTTAAATCCAATACTGTTCAGATAATTAATACAGGTTTTGGCTGATGCATGCGATGTAGTGGACTTCCTCGTCGTCGGACGGGAAATTTGCTCATCTTGCGTTTGACTCCACGTGGGTTGCTGCGCCCAC